>Ga0265340_10001953_pt1 | contig 11793 bp, 6 predicted proteins | sample 4CB225metaG_FD_202082 | JGI IMG/M metagenome (GOLD analysis project Ga0265340, IMG submission 202082) | Rhizosphere microbial communities from Carex aquatilis grown in University of Washington, Seatle, WA, United States - 4-CB2-25 metaG | ecosystem: Host-associated > Plants > Roots > Rhizosphere...
GGCATGGCAGGCTCTTTAATTCTGAAGAGCTCGGCAGCTAGCTACCTGCGTCGGAAAAACAGCAAGTCTCACGCCACCGGGAGGCGACCTTTTGACAGAACCAAGCGGATTCGTCAAGGCCGGCCTTGGGCTCCACTTCGAATTCCATCCAAAGTCGGTCGATTTTGAGGCGACCGCGTGGCCTAAATGCTTTTGAGCGGTGCACTCGAACCGCTGTGCTAGGAGCGAGCCGCACGGCCACGACAGCGAAGTTCGCACGTGGACGAGGAAACCCAAATCGATGCCGCGACGCGACGACCTACACAAGATCCTGCTCATCGGTTCTGGCCCGATCGTCATTGGGCAAGCCTGTGAGTTTGACTATTCGGGTACCCAAGGGGCCAAGGCACTAACCAGCCTCGGCTATGACGTCATTCTCGTCAACTCAAATCCCGCGACAATCATGACTGATCCGGAGCTCGTGCGCCGGACGTACGTGGAACCACTGGACCACGATACGCTGGCCGCCATCATCGAACGTGAGCGCCCCGACGCCCTGTTGCCCACCCTTGGCGGGCAGACTGCACTAAATTTGGCCCTTGAACTTCACGCCTCAGGAGTGTTGTCCAAGCATCGCGTGCAGCTCATTGGTGCATCGGTTGACGCAATAAAGAAAGCCGAAGACCGTCTGTTGTTCAAGGACGCGATGCGTAACGCTGGGCTCGAGTGCCCACGGTCGGGGTATGCGCGGTCCGTTGATGAAGCGCGTGAGGTCGTGAAAACGACGGGCTACCCCGCGATCCTACGGCCCAGTTTCACGCTTGGAGGAGCGGGCGGGGCGGTTGTAGAGAATGAAACCGAACTCGAAGCGAAGGTTGCTTGGGCCCTCTTCGAATCGCCCGTGCACGAGGTTCTGGTCGAAGAGAGCGTCATTGGATACAAGGAATACGAGCTCGAGGTCATCCGTGATCGCGCCGACAACTTCATCGTCATCTGCACAATAGAGAACATTGACCCGATGGGGGTGCATACCGGCGACTCGATAACCGTTGCGCCGGCTATGACGCTTACTGATCGGGAATTTCAACGTCTGCGAGACGCCTCTCGCGCCGTCATGCACGAGATTGGTGTCGAGACGGGCGGTTCCAACGTGCAATTCGCCGTATGTCCGAAGACTGGACGCGTGCTCGTAATCGAGATGAACCCTCGCGTGTCTCGTTCGAGCGCGTTGGCATCGAAGGCCACTGGTTACCCGATTGCCAAAATTGCGGCGCAACTCGCCGTGGGGTTCACGCTCGACGAACTTAAGAACGACATCACTGGCACTAGCGCCGCGTTCGAACCGACCATCGACTACGTGGTCGTCAAATGGCCACGGTTTGCATTCGAGAAGTTTCCTGGAGCCGATCGTCGCTTGGGCACGCAAATGAAGAGCGTGGGCGAGGTGATGAGCATTGGCCGTACCTTCCCCGAAGCCCTTCAAAAGGCAGCGCGATCGCTGGAAACCGGGCGAGAGGGTCTGGTGTCTTTGCTGGACCGAGTCGAGTATCGCTCGCTCGACTTCGTGCCATCGGCGCAACGCGACTTGGTGCATGACGCGCCCCCCATGAGCGCACCGCCCCCGCCCATGCCGCCCGCCACTCCTACGGATCTGCTTGAAGCGGTGCGCAGTGTCGTGGCCATACCGACGGCTGATCGACTCTTCTACGTTGCTGATGCGCTTCGTTTGGGGGCGACCGAAGCGGAGATACACGAGCGTACTGCGATTGACCCTTGGTACCTCTCTCAACTGATGAGAATCATCGAGCAAGAGCGAAAGATTGCAGCTGCCTTGACGCTTGACATAGTGCTCTTGAGAGAGAGCAAACAGCTGGGTTTCAGCGATCGCCAGATCGCAAAGCTGCGGCAAACGGACGAGGACAACATCAGGACCATTCGCTTGCAGCAAGGCGTGCGAGCAGTCTTTGGTCGTGTCGACACTTGTGCAGCGGAATTCGTTGCGAAGACGCCCTATCTTTATTCGACGTACGAGACATCGAGTGAGTCAGAAGTCGGCGACCGTAAGAAGATCATCATTCTAGGTGGTGGCCCCAATCGCATTGGCCAAGGTATCGAGTTTGACTATTGCTGCTGTCACGCGGTCTACGCGCTGCGTGAATTGGGGTTCGAGACCATCATGGTCAATTGCAACCCTGAGACGGTTTCCACGGATTACGACACTTCTGATCGTCTCTACTTTGAGCCGCTGACTTTGGAGGATGTGCTCAACATCTGTACCGAAGAAGCGCAGCGGGGCGAGCTGCTGGGTGTCATTCCCCAATTTGGCGGGCAGACGCCCCTCAAGTTGGCTGTACCACTCGAGAAAGCTGGGGTGCCCCTGCTGGGAACATCCGCCGATGCCATTGACCGCGCCGAAGATCGTCGAAGATTCGATGAACTACTAAATAAACTAAAGTTGCGGCGCCCGGATGCCGGGATTGCGAGGACACTCTCAGAAGCGCGGACGATTGCTTTGCGCCTTGGCTTCCCGGTTCTTGTGCGGCCCTCGTATGTCCTTGGTGGGCGAGCGATGATGACGTGTTGGTCTGACGACGAACTCGAAGCGTATGTCGGACTTGCGATTGAGGCTGCACGTGATGACGGTGTAGAACCGACCCTGCTCATCGATCACTTCCTCGAGCGGGCAACTGAAGTCGACGTTGACTTGGTTTCAGACGGGCGCCGCGCGGTCATTGGTGGGGTGATGCAGCACATCGAGGAAGCTGGCGTGCACTCGGGAGACTCTACGAGCGTGTTGCCTCCACATACGCTCCCCGCTTCTGTCGTGCTCGAGATCGAATCGCAAGCTCGCGCGCTTGCGCTCGAGCTGGGCGTGATCGGCCTCATGAATGTGCAATTCGCCGTGAAAGACGGGACAGTCTATGTGCTCGAGGTCAATCCACGGGCGTCGAGAACCATACCGTTTGTATCGAAGGCAACGGGCAGACCGCTGGCAAAGATTGCGGCCAAGGTCATGGCTGGCAAGACTCTCGACGAGCTTTCGGTCTATGACCTGCCGCAACCAATGCACATGGCAGTGAAAGAGTCCGTGTTGCCTTTTTCGAAGTTCCCTGGCGTCGACACGATTCTTGGGCCCGAGATGCGTTCGACCGGCGAAGTGATGGGGGTTGCTATCACGGCAGCCTTAGCCTTTAGCAAGTCTCAGACGGCTGCCGGCTTTCGGCTGCCCTCGACCGGGCGGGCCTTCATTAGTGTCAAAGACGATGACAAGCCTCAGGCGTGTCACGTTGCTCGCCGTTTGCGCAACCTGGGATACTCGCTGGTTGCGACGAGTGGAACGGCCTCCATGCTCGAGAACGCACGGATACCCGTCGAACGTATCAACAAGGTTCAGCAGGGTTCGCCACACGTGGTTGATGCCATCCAAGACGGAACAATACGGCTCGTCATCAACACGAGTCAGACTACGCAAGCTGTCCGCGACAGCTATTCGATTCGGCGCAGCGCGCTTCTGGCAAGTATTCCGTATTTCACGACCATGGCGGCGGGACTAGCCATTATCGACGCCCTGGAGGTGCGCGCTCTGATGGGCAAAGAATCAGCCTCAGTCCGGAGTCTACAGGAATGGCACCAGCGCTCGAAGCAAGCGCGTGGGCAGTAGACCGCTGCCGGTTATCGAAACGCGGCCGCTGGCTCCTTCAGGCGGCATTGCTCTGGATTGGCCTCTCAGGTTCAGGCTGTAGCCGTCGCTTGGTCGAGCACCGAGTGCTTGAGATGCAAGTGCCGACCGAGATCGTTGAACTTGACCCGCGTTTTGCAACGCGAGGCCTCGACGTGAAAGCGTCGCGGCTGATCCACGGAGGACTGGTCGCACTCGACCCCGATACGCTCCTGCCTCACCCCTCACTTGCGCGCAGCTTGAGTCTGGCGGATGGGCGGACGATTGCGATCGAACTTGAGCCGAATGTGTTCTTCCACAGTGGTCACGTACTTGAAGCTAGCGACGTGTGCGCGACCCTAGATGCGCTTAGAGCTCCGCGTTTGCAGAGTCCGCACCGATCCGTTGTAGCAGCGTTCTCGACGTGTCGTGTGCGTGACCCGCAGCATGCCGAATTGACACTGGCGTATCCGAGAGCGACCTGGATGACCGATCTCGAGATACCGATCTTGCGTGCTGATCAAGCCAATTTGCCGCGAGGGCACGCAGAAGAACTCGATGGGCTGGGGCCGTATGTCATCGCCGGGCGGACTGCGAACGCACTTCTATTGCGAAAAGCCGCAAAGCCTGGCGAACCGCTGGTGGGGGCCTCGGTGGTGATTCGTACCGTGCGCGATGAGAATGCGCGCGTGCTTCGGTTGCTGGCAGGACAAGCCGATATTGCGGTCAACGCCGTGTCACCTGCCTTGTTGCCGGAGCTTGCCAGAAGTGGCAGGCTGTCGTTTTCGTCACGACCAGGCGCCAACGTCACGTACCTACTCGTGCACAATGACCGCCCACCGTTTGCAGACGCCAATGTCCGGCGCGCGCTATCTCTTGCCATCGATCGGCAAGCGATCGTCGAGCATTTGCTCAATCGCCACGCGGAGTCTGCCCGCTGGATCTTTCCGAAAACGCACTGGGCCTCACCGTCGGACCTGGCTCCACTTCGGTATGACCGAGACGCGGCAAGACGCGTATTGAACGAAAAGGGTCCGGTCACATTGCTGACTAGCCCCGATCGTAGTCGGCTAATCCTTGCGCGAGTGATTGCGCAAATGCTCGGGGATGCAGGGTTGCAAACCCAGGTGATTCCGCTGGATCTTGGCGTCATGTTGTCGCGGCTAGACGCGGGAAACTTCACAATGGCCATTCTTCAGCTGCCAGAGCTCACGGAGCCCAACATGCTTTCGTGGTTCTTTCATCCGCGTGGCATACCGGGTGAAGGACAGGACGGTCGCAATCGCGCGCGTTATCGAAGTGTACGCGCAGGCGAGCTGCTCGACAGCGCTGCTGCATCGTTCGATCTCGAAGTGCGAAAGCGCCTTTATGGCGAGCTGGCTCACCTCATGATGGATGACATGCCCGTGATTCCGCTCTGGCATGAGGATCAAATGTCTGTTGCGGCGACGCGTGTAGTGGGTTTTCGTCCCACCGCCGCAGGACATTGGGATTCGCTAGTGAATACCGAATTACGCTGAGCGGACGAGCAAATCGGTTTGGCCCACGCGCAGCGGACAATTCTCTTCAGGTTCGCGCAACGAAAATCAACGATGGATTTCGCGCGAGCCGGCCGGTAGGAATTGCGGCGTCACGCAATCGCAAAAATATCCGGCAACAAGCCTTGCATTCCAAGCGCAACGCGAACAAAAGGGGGCGTGCTTCTTCGCAACCCTCGGCACGCGTATCGCGCTTTGATTGCGGCCGCGCTGCCCCTTACGGTTGCGCTCAGTTCTCGAGTCGCTTCTGCAGACCAGGACGCTGACGCAACGGCGCCTGATGTGACGACGCCGGACGCGACGACGCCTGATGCGCAAGTGCCGAGCAAAACAAAAACAAATACTAGCAATTACCAATTGCCCCCGCCCTCATCGCGTTGGAAAACAGTAGGGCTTGGCCTCGGGTTTACCGGCGTGTGGTACGCGGGAGCGTGGGGACTCCGTGAGTGGTTCTGGTCGCAATCGCCAGGTGCCCGCGACCTACGTTACCCAATCGTCGGTCCGTGGATGGACATGTACAAGACCGGATGTCCCAGCAATGACACGAATTGTGGTAAGTTCGGTTTGGTCGTGCGCACCGTACTGGTAGTCATCGACGGCATCGGTCAAGTCGGTGGTTTGGCGGTGGCGCTCGATGGATTATTTACGCCTACGGCGTCACTTCCTGTTTCACAGACAAGTCGAGCGCGAATTTCCGGTGCTCCTCAATTGAGTCCAATCCCCGTCCCCTGGTCAACGGTCGGTGGCGGAGGCTTGAGTTTTGTTGGTCAGTTCTGACACAATGTTGCTACTTGAATTGAATTACAGCCACGATTGAGCGTGGCTGCAGGTGTACCCCTAGGTCCAACGAGGCTTTGCCATGAACCGTAGAACGAAATTCGTGCTCGTCACTGGTGGTGTCGTATCTTCGATTGGAAAGGGACTCACTGCTGCCTCGTTGGGTGCATTGCTCGAAGCCCGCGGGCTGAGCGTGACGCACATGAAATTGGATCCGTACATCAATGTGGATCCAGGCACCATGTCGCCCTACCAGCACGGGGAGGTGTTTGTGACCGAGGATGGCGCGGAGACGGATCTCGATCTTGGTCACTACGAGCGGTTCACCAGCTGCCAATTGTCGCGGGCGTCGAATGTTACTACCGGTCGAATCTACGATGCGGTTATCAGCAAAGAGCGACGCGGCGAGTATCTTGGGGCCACGGTTCAAGTCATTCCTCACATCACCGACGAGATCAAAGCGCGGGTGGTCGCGGCGACTCAGGACGCGGACATTGCGATCATCGAGATCGGCGGCACAGTCGGAGATATCGAATCTTTGCCGTTCCTCGAAGCGATCCGACAGCTAAAACTCGAAGCTGGACCCCAAAATGCCATCAGCGTGCACGTCACGCTCGTGCCTCATATCGCTGCTGCCGGTGAGCTAAAGACCAAGCCGACTCAACACTCGGTGCGCGAAATGCGCGAGATCGGCATTCAACCAGATATTCTAGTATGTCGGTGCGACCGTCCGATTGGCAGAGGGTTGAAGGAGAAGATCGCGCTCTTCTCGAACGTTCCAGTCAATGCGGTCATTTCCGCCGTTGATGTGCCCTGTATCTACGAGCTGCCGCTGGTGCTGCACGCGGAAGGTATGGACAGCGAGATTTGTGAGCGGCTGAACATCTGGGCGCGTCAGCCTGATCTGGAAGCGTGGAATCAAGTCGTAGATGAGTTTAAGCGACCCCGCGGCGGTTCGGTGCTGATCGGCATAGTTGGCAAGTATGTGCACTTGAAAGACAGCTACAAGTCACTGCACGAGGCCTTGGTTCATGGGGGCCTCAAATCCCACGTCAAGGTAGAGCTCAAGTACATCGATTCTGAAGACGTTGAGCAAAAAGGCCCCACCGCGCTACTTGCCGGACTTGATGCCATTTTGGTGCCGGGCGGCTTTGGAGATCGGGGGGTCGAGGGTAAGATCTCCACCATCCGTTATGCGCGAGAGAACAAGATCCCATTTTTCGGCATTTGTCTTGGCATGCAAATGGCAGTGGTCGAATTCGCTCGCAATCTATGCGGTCTCAAAGGCGCAAACTCGGCTGAATTCGAGAAAGATGGTCCTCACCCAGTGATTGCACTGATGGCTGATCAGCGTGCAGTCAAAGATAAGGGTGGGACGATGCGCCTCGGCGCATACCCGTGCAAAATACGTCCAGGTACACTGGCGGCGAGCATTTATGGTCGCGAGGAGATTCAGGAACGCCACCGGCATCGCTTCGAGGTCAACAATGACTATCGTGAGCAACTCGCGAAGGCAGGGCTCGTGCTCAGTGGAGCGAGCCCCGATGAGAGGCTGATCGAGATGGTGGAGTTGCCCGAGCACCCCTATTTCATTGGTTGCCAGTTCCATCCGGAGTTCAAGAGCCGTCCACGTGCACCGCACCCCTTGTTCTATCGATTCGTGCAAGCGGCGATTGCTCAACGGGACAGTGTCGGAACGGCAAAGAAAGCCGAATCCACGACGACTACCGTTGTGAGCGCATAGTAGCCGCCGCTGGGTCTGGACCAGCAACGGAGCCGTGGGTCCACACTCGTTCACTCTTGCCTGGACTCGCGCCGGCCAAGCAACGGTAACCCGGGCCGATGATGGCCATTGCATGGCGAGATATGCACCTGCGGTGAGGGCAAGTGGTGCCCACGTCGCGCAGGTCGCACCTGCAGCGGCGGCAAAAGGCTCTTGCGCGGCGGGAGATGGATCTGAGGCGGCCTCAAGAGGCTCTCGCGCGGCGGGAGATGGACCCGAGGCGGCCTCAAGAGGCTCTCGCGCGGCGGGAGACGGACTTGAGGCGGCCTCGAAAGGCCCTCGCGCAGCGGGAGATGGGTTTGCGGTGGCCGCGATAGGTCCTCGCGCAGCGCGAGCCGCACCTGCGGTGGCCTCGGTAGGATCTCACGCTGCAGCAGGGGACATGCAGAAAGTGCCCGACCCCATAGAGCAGCCGCGCGGCGTTCGTTCATTCATGTGGAGCTGGTGTGAGCACGGACCAAACAGGACCTGGCTGAACCGTTACCGAATGTGCGGTACAGCGATCCCCATCAACGATGATTGAGCCCGTGCCGCTGAATCTCATTTTCCACTGCTTCACTTGCCGGTCTACGCCGTTCGGATCGCGTAGCGCGCGTCCCGTGAGCACGCGCCAGAATTGTGGGCCCAGTTGGCGGGCAGGCAGACTGCTGGAAACAAGCGCGATTCGCTCGGGATCGTCACCGGCTCGATAGGTTACCTGGATACCAAGTCCAACGTCTTTGAATACGGAGCTAACGATAAGCGTAAAGTGCCGCATCGGGACAATTTGCTCATCAGCGAGTAGTTGACACTCGGTCGCTTGCATGATGCTGCGCGAGAAGGAACTCGAGACGAAGCTGCCCAGAAAGCTCTTCACGGCAATCCTGCAGGCGGTTCCCACGCCTGGAGCTTCTGCGGCCTCGTAATGCTCAAAGAATTGCGCCACGAGACCGGCACCCACGGTACAGCCAATATGCTCGGTGTTGTCGAGCGTTACCGAGAGCGTCCTCTGCCGGTTCAAAATCATCGCGGGGTGTGACAGCCACGCACGGAGGTTTCGCCATGGCGCTCTGCCGGCGTTCCAACGGGCGCAAGTAGTGCTGACCGTGCCAAAGGGGATCGGAACTAGCACCGGAAGTGCGTCAGGGCCGAGTACTCGATACAGACACGACATTACGCGCATTAACGTGCCGTCACCACCAAGGACACCCACCTGCAAACCGGGTTGACGAGGCAGTGCCACCACTTGGGCCAAGAGTTCGCTCTCCGTGCCAACCGGCAGCAATTTGACGTAGCCATCGCACACGGCATTAAGCCGTTTTTGCGCGGCGCGACTCGGCAAAAGTTTCCCAGCCGAGGGGTTTACGAACGCGATTCGATTCGATTGATCTATGCTAGGGGTCGCTGTCATGGCCCGTTGGTTTGCTATTACCTCATTCGTCATACTCGTGCAGGCGTGCGCCGAGCGGCCGTGGATCACCGAGGCGCGAACGGGGAGTCTGGCCAATCTCAAGCGGTATACCGAGGTTGCATCGGCACGTCATCAGTTCGATGAGAAAGGAATCGAAAGGCTGGCGACGGCAATTGCGGAGCGTGAGATTGCGACGGCCGACGATCGTGATGCGTACCAACGGGTTCTCGGTCTCCGACCATGCGTTTCAGAGCTGTACTGGTCGCTGCGCAGGCAGAGCCTGAAACGGAATGAAAGCTCCGCGGCGGCAAACCTGTTGCTCCTTGATTCAGGTTGGATGGATAGTGACCAGCGACTGCGTTCGTTCGGCGATGACACCAATGGGGCTTGGCGAGCCATAACCGTGCGCGCCTCGCAAAGCCAGTCGTTGCGTCCGCTTGTCCGTCGAGCGTTGCTGGACCCGGATTCACGCGTCCGTTACGCCGCAATCATGACCATCCGAGCCAACCCGTTGCCGGGCGATAGTGGAGCATTGTTCGAGGTCGTGCATCTGGATCCGGACGATTCGCTGCGGGCGCTTGCAATGGCAGCACTTGGCGAGACCGGCGACCAGCAGTCAATGCTGCTAGCCCGTGACCTCTGGGACACAATGGACGAGCCACTGCGTCTAGCCTTTCTGCAAGCACTCGCTCTGCCCGAGATGAGCAAGGCGGTGGGGTTCGAAATTCTCTCGCGCACGATGCAACTCGACGACGCAATGCCCGGGCTCGTTGCTGCGAGCCTCCTGTATAGAAGTGAAAGCAATTTCTCCCGGGCTGCGCTTGGTCGACTAGTGCGTGGCCTGCGTTCCGGAACGAGCTCGGAACAATTGCTCGCGTTGGCCACCTTGGGAATGCGTGAGGCTGAGCTACTGCCTGAGATTACGCGGTTGGCGCGCGACGGTGTGCCGTACGTTCGCGTCGCGGCCCTGGATTTGCTTCTTGAGTCCGGGCGTGACATTGCGGCTTGCCGGCAGCGACTCGAGAGCATTGCGACGTCACGCGATGCCGACGCGGACGAGGCCAATCGTGTGTTAGCTCGGCACGGCAACTTTCCTGCCCTGGGGCGCTTGGAAAAGCGACTCAACAGCGCGCTCGCGAGTGAGCGATTGGCTGCGGCTCGCATGCTAGTGAATCTCAAGCGGTGGGATGCCGTGGCAATCGCGCTCGCCGACGATCATCCCGGCGTGCGCTTGTCTACTGCCTGCATCGTACTGTCAGAGCACTAGATTTTTATCACCTTCCACTCGCCGCGGCCAAACTTCCAAGCCATTGCCGTAGCGAGAAGGAGGACATAGGTAACGGCTGCCAGCCAAATGCCGTTTAGACCCATCTTGAGCGTAATGCCAAGCAGCCAAGCAAGCGGTACCAGACAAGTGAAATGCAGGATGAGTTCAGCCACCATGACGAACTTGGTGTTTCCAGCACCGAAGAGAGCTTGAGTCAGAATCATGCCAACCGCGATAATCGGCGTGCAAACACCCATCAAGCGCATGGGAAACAGCGCTGCCTGTCGAACGGCATCACTGTGAGATACGAAGGCTAATATCTGCTGCGGAAACACCAGACCCTCGAGGGCGCCGATACACCCAAAGATTACCAAGCCGAGTTTGACGGAGACCCAACCGAAGCGTTCGGCTTTATTGGGATCGCCAACTCCTAGTGACTGGCTTACTAGTGTTGCTGTCGAAGTGCCGAATGCCAGACAAGCGGTGAACGTCAGTTTTAACACACCGACAATGACCGTAGTTGCCGCACTGTTGATCGGCTCAGCCGAGCCTGCGCCACACGGGTCAGTGCTGACTACGCGTGTGCCCATGAGCGTGTCGAGGCGACTCACGATCATGGCAAAGAGCAGAAAACCCGTCATGACAACCACAGTGGCAATCCCCGATGGAATCGACAATCGCAGAATGTCCCAACTGATGCGAGGCGACCATTGCCGCACGCGATAGGGCCGGAAGCGCGTAAAGATACTAGGTGACAAGGTCCAGGCAATCATGATGAGCAAGCCGACCCAGGTCGAAATGAAACCAGCCAGGCCTGCTCCTGTCATGCCCATGCGCGGAAAGCCCCCACGGCCGAAGATCATCCCCAAGCAGAGCAGCACGTTGATGGCGTTCATTACAATTGCGCTCACCATGTGTACGTGAGTCTTTCCAATGCCATCGAAGAATGACTTGAACGAAAAAGTCGCGACCATGGAAGCGATGCCGAGAAGTCGCCAGTGAAGATAGCCCGTCGCGGCTTGCTGCACCGCGGGTACCTTGATAATCAGCGGCAGTGTCAAGGGGAGCGTTACGTATGCGAGCACCGTAAAAAGGACGCTCGTAATCAAGGCGATGGCCCACGAATTGACCAGGACGGTTCCGGCATCTCCTGGCTTGCCCTCGGCGAAGCGCCGCGCGGTAAGCGCTTGAGTACCCACCGATATTGCGCTCAGGGATCCGCCGAATAGCCAAAGTAGAATCAGCGACGGCAGCAGCGCCGCTTGGGCGTTCGATGATTCGGGGCAGGGCAGCCACGAGAAGAAGACGATGTCTATTTCGTTGACCACACTCTGGGTCAACATCGCCACGACGGTCGGTGCGGCAAGTCGCAAGATTGTGACCGCTGGTGCGCCCTGTACA
>Ga0265340_10001954_pt1 | contig 11793 bp, 9 predicted proteins | sample 4CB225metaG_FD_202082 | JGI IMG/M metagenome (GOLD analysis project Ga0265340, IMG submission 202082) | Rhizosphere microbial communities from Carex aquatilis grown in University of Washington, Seatle, WA, United States - 4-CB2-25 metaG | ecosystem: Host-associated > Plants > Roots > Rhizosphere...
CGCTGCGATGGGCAGAGCCGCGCGGTCGAAGATCGAGCGCCAGTTTACGTTGCCCCATTATGTGGAACGCGTGATCGGAATCTATCGTGCCGCCGCAGACAGGTCATCCCAAGCGGTAGCCAGTCATCCCCGGTTCTGATGTCGCCTTCAACGAGGCGACAACCGGCCAAGCGTTATGGAACTGCAGAAAGAATTTGCGTGTCTATTGAGTGCGGCCGGTGAACTCGCAGCGAGCCGACTTCGGATTGGACTATAACCTACCGCACGAAACGCGAATCCTTTTCAGCTATTCCCACCAAACCTCAAACTCATCCGCCGGGAATGACAACATCTGGGAAACCGGCATCGTCTACCGTTTCCTCTTCCCAACCTGGAAAGGCAAGGATGACTAACGGCTCCCAGCACGCGCAATCGGCCTGGTATTTTCCTGCCCGGGTCAGGGGATGACTGTACGCCGTGCGACGGCAGTGAACCCAAGGCTTCGTCCGCAATCGGTGCTGTACAGCAGGGTTTTTGAATCGCTTTCCCATGAGGGTTGGATTTCGTTGCATGGCACATCGCCGATGCGCTGTGTCGCGCCCGTGCTCTGATCGCGAATCCAAAGATTCCAGGCGCCGCGCTCAAAATGGCTGTAGGCGAGCCAGCGGCCGTCTGGCGAAAGCGCCGGGTACCTCGCCTCACCGAGGCCGAGCGGCAGGTTGATTCCCGCGGCACTCGTTAGATAAATCTGCGGTGGCTCGTTTGCGGTGGATGCGGCGAACGCATAATCCGCCGGGGAATGAAATGTCGCCTCGAAGACATTCAGCGAGGCCGGTGTAAGTTCGACGTCAGCCGGAGAATCGGTCGCAAAAGAAGACCGCTCGACCAGTTGCCCGCGGCCGTGATCGTCTCGAATAAATGCCAGGCTCTCTCCGTCTGCGGAAGGCGCTGGGTCGCGCCCGCCGGCAATGCCGGCAAGAGCAGGTCGCTCGAGATCGATGATCGTTGATGCGGTGGCGGCTCGCTCCACGAAGAGATGTCCGCCCGCAGTGGCAAATGAAAGATCGTCGTACGGGCCAGAAGCGCCGGCAGTCGACGCGAATGTTCCGTCACTCGATACCAGATGGTACCCATCCAGCGTGAAGGCAATAAAGTCGACAGCCGGTCCGCTGGATTGCGGATTCGCGTTCAAATATCCCTGAAGAGAAATCGGCAGCCGGTACGCGTATTCCCGCCGCACGGCACGCTCGCGGACAAAGGTGGAATAGGCAGTGAATACAACGCTGACAATCATCGCCGCCGCCCACGCGACGCGGCTCCAATCGCGGAAGAGCCCCCTGGCCGGCGATTCAAACCAGAGCAATCCGTACATTCCTGCCAGTACGCCAATCATCAGTGGAAGGCGCGGTGTGTAAAGGAGAATCTCCAGGCCTTGTACGCTCGTTGGGGTCGGCATTGGAAGCCCGATGCCGATATAGGCGATGAGCAATGCCGCAAGCCAACCGTACCGCCTGCGCTGAGCAAGGATGGCAACGAGAACGCACGCCGGGAGCACCATCAACACAAAGTTGTACGAGGCGGGGATCGTGGAGATCGCAAGCGACGCCGTGAGCAGTGCTGACCATTCCAGCACGATTCGGCTGGCCGAGTTGTCCTCTCTGCGAATGAGGAGAATGGCCGGCGCCAGAAGGAGCATTTGCAGCAGCGGCTGCAGAACCGAATAGGCGAGCACCGATGAATGCCATGGGCTCGGATTCCATTGCGGCTCATGGAGAAACAGGAAATGAAGAACGCCGGAGATTGAAGCGTTTACAACATACGGCGGCATCGCTTCGCCGTGCAAGGCCCACGGTAAGATTTCCTCAACATAAATCCGGTGCACGTTCCAGCCAAAAACCGAGACGGACAGAATGACGGCAGCCGCCGCGGCAAGAGCACCCGATGCAAGGGCGCGCCAGGCTCGGCGCTGGATGAAGAACACGAAAAAGAGAACTGGAAAGATCTTTGCCGATGCTGCGATGCCGAGCAATGCACCGGCCAGCGGATGCTGCCCTCGCACGTACGCCCAGCACGCGGCGACGATCAGCAACAACAGAACAACGTAGAATTGGCCAAACTCCAAATTGCGGTAGAGCGGAAAATTCAAAACGCAGAGTAACGCGATGCGCTGATAGCTTAACCCTGTCATCTCGCGCAGCATCCAGCCGATGGGGACCAGCAGCGCTAGACTCAGAATGATCCAGATGCGCTTGGCGGCGAGCGGCTTGAAGAACGTGAGTGGCCACACGAATAGCGTCGAAAACGGAGTAATTGGCGACAGCCCAATCACGCGAATGGGAATGTCGTGATGATCTTTTTCGCGCTGAAGCCAATCCCACTCGTACATTCGCGAAGTGTCAACGCCCTCGTGCGCGAGCTGGGCTGCGAGGTAGTAATTCGGGAAATCGGTGACCAGGCCTCTCCATGCGCGAGGCAGGGTATGAACGCAGAGATAGAGACTAAGCACGAGAAGCGCCGCGCGCTCGGCCCGTCGAACCCAAAGCCTCTGATCGGCATGGAGCACTTCCCACTGTCCTTTGAAGCCGCGGATTCGCTCTACCGGGATCGTCACCTAGTGCGCGCCGCCGGCACGCGCGTCCGCTGTCGCAACAACCGGGGGAACGTGCACCGCCGAACCGGTCTCGATCCGTTCGGCATGGTCCACCAGCGCGCCCTGCGCGATCGCGTGCCGCTCTTCCGTAAGTTTGCCGCCCTGAATTCGATAAGTCCGCTGGGCGAAAAAGCGGGCTTGCCGGCGATGCGTCACCAGGATGACGGCCATCCCCATCGCCGCCAGGTTCATCAGCACTTGACGTTCGTTCTCCTCATCCATTGCCGATGTCGCTTCATCCAGTAGGAGAAGTTGGCTCTCGCGCAAAATGGCCCTCGCCAGGCCGAGTCGCTGCCGCTCACCGCCCGAGAACAGCGCTCCATCATCGCCGACCCTCGTTTCGAGTCCACGCGGAAGGGTAGCCACCAAATCTTCAAGACTTGCCGCTCTCAGCGCTTTCTCTAACTCCTGATCGCTTTTCGCCGGCAGTCCAAAGAGCAGATTGTTCCGAATCGTGTCGTCGAGAAGAGGAACCTCCTGCGGCACATACGCAACATCTGAACGATTGACGCGCACGGCACCGCTGTCTGGCAGCGCAACTCCGGCGATCAGATTCAAAAGGGAAGTCTTCCCTTCGCCCGATCGACCGTGTAGCACCACAGTCTCGCCCGGGTGAAGGACGAAATTGATGTCGCGCAGCAATGGCGTCTGCTGGTCGAACGAGAAGTTCACGTCTTTCAGCTGTAAAATGAACCCTGGGGCGGGATGTACGGCCGCCAATGGCGGCATCCTGTATCTGCGGCATTCTTCCAACTCAGCGTCAACGATTCGCACATTCTCATACGAACTCTCCATCTGCCCGGCGATCAGTGAGATCTGACTCACCAAAGGAAGAAGCCGACGCGAGAGAACAAAATAAAAGGCAAGCAGCGAAAGCAAACGGCTGGTGTCGCCATGCAACAGTTGAGCGGCGACGATGGCGCCAAGAAACATCAGAACTGTACCCTGGTCGGCGAGGCTCCGCGCAACCTGGGGAAGCATCACCGCGCTGCGACTGCCTGACGCGAATTCCTGCACGAACCGAAGAATGCGGCTGCGAAAGAAAGCCAGATTCTGGTAGGTGCGAATCTCCTTGCCTGAGCGAAGCGTGTCGGCAATTTCTCTTTGCAGCGCGGCCTGAGCCTTTTCGCGCCGTAGAGCCGCCCGCTGCACCCTCTTGCGGATGATCAACCGATGCGCGCAGTAGAACACGGCGAGAGTACACATGAATACCAGGGCGGCGAACGCGCTCTGATAGAAGCAAGCCACAGTCATTGCAGCGACAATGACCGCGCTCGAAACAAGCTCGAGGCACCGATAGTAGAAATCGGCAGCCTCGCGCGTTGTGTGCAGTGCGCGGCTCGTCAACTCGCTGCGATTCCGCGTCACGAGGTGATTCCATTCCATTTCGCTGAAGCCTTGCGTCAATCGCAGGGTGAAGTCGCTATGCAGGCTTTGAATGTAACCGAAGGCCAGGCGTGAGGATACGATTTCAACGGCCGCGCGAATCGCGACGAGAGCGGATGTTAGCAGCGCGGCTTCGAGAATGGTGTCCGGCGCTCGTAAAAAAAGGCTCCGCGCCGGCGTGTGGCCTTGCACCAGCAGAAAGAGAACATACATCGCAAAGGCAAGCGCAAGATCGCAAAATCCCACAACGCTCCGCACGGCTGACAGCCAGACGAACTGCTCGGCTTGCCGCCTGCTGAGGAGCCTGAGCGCGACGCGCCACTTTCCTTCAACGGGAGGGTCAGCGTCTACTTGCGCACTTTTGGCGAATGCCACTCGTTTTGCGTTCCTCTCGCGTTCAGACTACTAACCGTATGAGCCCGTAATTGTCAGGGGGCGGTCGTTCCATTGTCAGGGGATTGTCAGGCCACCGCTCTTCCGTTCAACTCATTTGCATTTCGGCCGCTGAGTCAGGTGAAACAATCTGATGACAACCTTGAGACGCGCTTGTGACACACGGCATCTGTTGCGTTTGTAATCTGATCTCAACCTGCACCGGCTAAGGGCTGCGTAACGCCGCTTGCCGGTCTGGTCGCCTGAATCGTATGGACAAAGTTGCTTTGTTCGCGAGACTGAGTCAGGCATCGATTCGATCGAGGAGCATCAACGATGCGCGTGGAACAGATGATTGCCGGTTGCATGCTGCTTGCCGCCTCGGTGGCCATCGGGCAGGCGAATGGAGCGCAGCCGGATACACCGCCAAACGGGAGCACCCCGCAAAAGTCCCAGGCGACAATCCCGAACCGGGGAGAGCAGGTGTTCCACCAGAACTGCTACCGCTGCCATCAGGAGCCTAGAGGGTTCTCGCCGTCGGTTTCGGGAACGATTGCTAAACACATGCGGGTACGCGCCAGCCTCAGTGACGAGGACTATAAGGCGCTGCTCAAATTTCTGAATCCATAGCGAACACAAGGGGGAGCACGTGGCTTTAATGAAGAGTGTTTACCGGCAGCATTTCCAACAAATCGGAATCATATCGAAGGCTAGAGTATTGCTTCTCGCTGCCGCATTGATGGTATCCATGCTTGCTTCTCCGTCTGCCTGGTCCCAGGGTCAGCCGCAACGGATTGAGATTTCCGCGAAACGATTTTCCTATTCGCCCGGAGAGATCACGGTGAAAGCGGGACGGCCGGTTACGATCGTTCTCAAGAGTCAGGATGTCGCCCACGGCCTGCGAATCCGCGATTTCGGCGTGGACATCAAGGTTAAAGCCGGCGGATCGGCCGAGGCCACGTTCACTCCCGACAGGGTGGGAGATTTTACCGGCCATTGTTCTGTATTTTGCGGATCGGGCCACGGTTCCATGACCTTCACAGTACATGTGGTGGCATAGATGCGGGGTTTCGCGATTGCCGCCGGAGCCGTTCTGCTTGCTGGCTTGGTTGGATGCAAAGCCAAACCGCCCGGGAAATTTGAAACGGCAACCATGAACTTCGCCAAGCATCACTTTCTGATTGGCGACAAGAAAGAGAAGAATCCGCTGCCGCTGTCGTCCGACACGTTGGCGGACGGCAAGGAAGCCTTCTCGCACTATTGCGTTGCGTGCCACGGAATGGACGGCCAGAATACAGGCGTTCCCTTCGCCGATCACATCTCGCCGCCGATTCCCTCGCTCGCTTCTCCTGAAGTCCAGGGCTATACAGACGGGCAATTGAAGTGGGTTCTCGACAACGGCATCTGGCCATCGGGAATGCCCGGCTCCAAAGGAACGCTCAGCGACGACGAGCTCTGGTCGATTGTGGCTTATCTGCGCCACCTGCCGCCGGAGGGCAGCCAGGGAATCCCGGACATGTATACGCACTGAGAGCTGCAAGGATCACTGACCTGCGGTGAAAACTGTGAACGCAGAGGGCATCTTCGACCAGGCCGCAAGCCTTGAGCGATCCGAGACACGCGGCCTCGCGTTCGCGCTCGGATTCTTTTTCTCGTTCCGTCTTTCCATCGTTTTGATCACAGTGCGTCTCCTGGGAGTTGATCCGGGCGCTGGCAGTGCTGTGAGCCTCGGCCTCGATCTGATATTGCTCGGCTTGATTTGCTTTAGCTCGCTCGGCGACCATCGGAAGGAGGTTCCGCCAACACTACGGCTGCCCAGTGTTCAATGGGTGCTGCTGTACCTTGCGTTCGCAGCTTTGAGTTTGATGTGGAGCGAATCGGCCTCGTTGCCCAACTCTGTTGCATATTGGCTTGGATTGGTTATTGACGTTTCGAGTGTTGCCCTGCTGCTGCGCGGCGAAACCGGACAAGGCGATGCTCAGGCGCTGATGAAGGGCTTCATTTGGAGCAGCTGCTTTCTTGCGCTCGCCGCGTGGGTCATGCCGGTGCAGGCGGATCTGCGGCTTGGAGACGAGCAGTTTTTCAATACCAATGAGATTGGCAATCTGTGCGTAATGGCGCTCTTCTTCGCTCAATACCTTACGCGGCGCGATCAGGGGTCTTGGAGATTCGCAAAGCTCCTGCTTGTTATTACGCTGATCCGCAGCCTTAGCAAAAGCACCATTCTCGCGTTCTTAACAAGCCAGGCTTTCCTGCTCATTATGGACAGATCGATGCGTCGGAAGACGAAGGTTCTCCTTCTTTTATCCGCTCTTTTGCTCATAGGCGTCTTTTGGGGACTATTCGAGGCCTACTACGACGTCTACACAACCGCCGGCAACCAGGCCGAAACAATTACCGGCCGCACGGCGATTTGGCTTTATGTTCTCGGGGCAACATTTGACCACCCGTGGGCCCTCTGGATTGGACACGGATTCGACTCATGGTGGAAGGTTGTACCGCCGTTCGGCTTTGAGAAGTTTGAAGCCCGGCACGCCGAAAACGAAGTCTTGCAGCAGTTCTATGCATTTGGAGTCGCCGGTGTTGCCTTGCTCCTGGGGATCTACGGCAGCCTCTTTCGGCAATTGCGTAAACTCAAGCGGGGTCCCACCCGGGTTCTGTTTCTCTCAATGTTGATTTTCATTCTTGTCCGCGGATTGGCAGTAGCCGGTCCGTTCGATCTGCTTCTTCCGCTGTGGTCCATCATTATGCTAAGCGTGATTGTGGACCGCGAGATCGCAGAGAATTGCAGCGTTCCCGGATCCGAAATTGTCATCCCTTTGTAATTTATCGCCGGTCTTCGACCGGATCGTCAGCTGAATCAATGACAATACAGCCAGGAGAGGCCTAAGATATGGTTAACGTCATGGAACTGGTACCGGAAACGCACAGCGGGATCGCGCCATCGGTCAATCTTGGCGCCATCCTGATCATCGAGGACGATGCTCGCATGCAGCGGACTCTCGAAAGAACCTTCGCGCAGGAGCACTACTCCACGCTTATTGCAGGCGATGGCCAGACCGGTCTGGATCTTTTCCGCAGCGAACATCCGCTTGCCGTAGTCCTCGATTTGATTCTTCCCAATATCTCCGGGCGCGAATTGTGCCGCACCTTCAAGCAACTCTCCAGCGAGACGCCCATTGTCGTGCTGAGTGCAATCAGCGAGGTTGCGGATAAGGTACTTCTGCTGGAGCTGGGCGCCGACGACTATGTCACAAAGCCTTTTAGTCCGAGGGAATTGACCGCCCGTGTACAGGCAGCCATCCGCCGTCAGCGCAAGCCCGCCTTGCCCAGCACCTACCGCTTCGGCGATTGCGAAGTCGACTTCAAGAAGATGACTGTGCTGCGCGCCGGTATCCCGGTTGTTCTCACCGCGCACGAATTCAAGCTTCTCAAGTACTTCACCGAGAATGCAGAACGCGTACTCACCCGAGACATCCTGTTGAATGAAGTGTGGGGATACAACTTCTACCCCACCACGCGAACTGTCGATAATCAAATCCTCAAATTGCGCCAGAAACTCGAGCCGGACCCGGCAAATCCAAAGCATTTGCTTACCATCTATGGCGCGGGATATAAATTTATCCCATGAGGAACTTCCCCTCTAGCCCTTCGCCGGCGAAGTTCCCACGGGAGTGACCCTCGTGCACGAGAACCAAGGTGTACGCACTCACGTTCTTCTCGTGGTGGCCATGGCCGTCATCATTGCGGTCGTGACCGGTCTCAGCCTTCTCCTCATCCGTCATCATCTTCGCAATCAGGTCAAGGACGATCTCTCCCAGGATCTCCAGCACTCCGTCATCGCCTTCCAGAATCTCCAGGCCGAACGGTTGAGCACACTGGAGCGAGAGAACGCGCTTCTCTCGAGTTTGCCCACCCTCAAAGCCCTCATGACCAGCGGTGACGACCTCACCATCCAGAACGAGGCGGTGGAATACTGGCGTCTAAGCGGTGCGGATCTGTTCGTGCTGACCGACCCCAGTGGCCGCGTAGTTGCAGCGTACACACGCACCTCCGGCGTTGACCCCAACCTTCACCAAGGGGTGGAATCGATGCTTGAGTTACCCGCCAAGCACTATCTCATCGATGGCGGTTCGCTGTATGAGTGTGCGCTCCGCCCTCTCTACTTCGGAAGCGACCAGGAGGGAACGCTCCTGGGCTATGTAGTTAGTGGCGTGTCGATTGAGCGCACGGTGCACGAGATTAGCCAGCCCACGGGTGCGGACGCAGCCTTCCTCAGCAATGGTCAGATTCTGGCTAGCACACTTGACTCCGGCGCACAGGCCGGCCTGATTCAGCAATCGCCGTCGCTCGCCAGGACCGCTGGCGCGCCGACGACCGTGAAACTTGGCGATACAACATTTCTCAGCGCGACGGAGGATCTCACCGCTCAGGCCACGTCGCCATTGCAGCTCGTCGTCATGAAATCGCTCGCGCCTGCCGAGCGCACGATCAACGACATCAACAGGATGGTGCTGGTCGTCGGCTTGCTGGCGCTCCTTTCGGGCACTGCGCTCATGGTGATTGTTTCCCGCTTGGTCACCCACCCGCTCGAAGAGCTCTCGAAAGGTGTCCGCGCCTTTGGACTGGGCGATAGTGGCTATCGTCTGCCACGCCGTGGCACGCAGGAAGTTCGCGCCCTCAGTTCCGCCTTCTCAAGAATGAGAAATGAGATTCAAAAGGCCAACCGGGCTGTCCTTGAATCCGAGCGCCTGGCAACGATCGGCCGCATGGCTAGTTCCGTCTCACACGATTTGCGCCACTATCTCGCCGCGATTTATGCCAACGCGGAGTTTCTCGCCTCCGACCGTTTTTCGGCAAAGGAGCGTGCCGAGATCTTCGCCGAGATACGCGCTGCCGTTGCCGGCACCACCGAGATGTTGGAGTCGCTGCTCATCTTTAGCCGCACTGGCGCGAGCGTCAGGCGGCAGCCCGAGCTGATGGCATCGCTCGTCGAAAGAGCCGCGGCGATTGTGCGAACACATCCCGATGCTGAAGGCGTGAAACTGGTGGCTGAGTACTCCGCGCCATCTGAGACCGCGGCGTCGGTCGATGGCAAGCAGATTGAAAGAGCCATTTCAAACCTCCTCCTCAACGCATGTCAATCGGCGCGCTCCATGGGAGCCTCGGCCAATGTCGCCGTGACTCTCGAAGCTCAGGAGCGTCAAATCCTTGTCAACGTGACCGATAACGGCCCCGGCGTTTCCCCCAGTATCCGCAAGAGCCTCTTCGAGCCATTTGTCAGTGAAGGCAAACAAAAAGGCACCGGGCTTGGCCTGACCCTCGCTCATTGCGTTGCACTGGAGCATGGCGGTGAGGTCGTCTTGCTGAGTAGTTGTCCCGGAGAAACGATTTTCCAGATGAAGGTAGCGCGCGGCTTTCCGGCGCAGGTTGCCACGGATGCGTCGGTCGCTGGGCGGTACGAACAGGTGATCCCAGATGAGAATGTCCGCACATAATCGCACTTGGAAATCTGGCGTTGGCCATTTTGCGAGGCGCTTGGTAATGGCTCCGCTTGTTGCATCTCTCCTGCTCTCGGTACGTTCAGTCCCTGCGCAGTCAGCCACACGGGACGTATTAGCCCAAAAAGTGCAAGAGTTGAATGACGCGATGACCAGAACTCAGGCGCTGCTCGAAAAATCTCAACATGAATTGGAAGAGATGCGTCTGCAACTGAGCGACCTCCAACGCCAGATCGCGCTTGGCGGCCCAGCGACGGCGATTCCCGCGGCATCCGATGCATCCGCCAGCACTCCTGCGGAACCATCGCGGGATTCGTCTGATTCCAACGACGCAGCCATTCAGGACCTTCGCGAGCGCCAGGCGATTCAGGAATCGGAGATCGCTACGCAGGAGCAAACCAAGGTGGAAAGCCAGTCGAAGTATCCGGTAAAGATCACCGGAATGCTGCTTATGAACGGCTTCAAAAACACTGGCGCTGTTGATCTGGCTGCGAGCCCTTCGATTGCTACTGGCGGATCGGGGAGCACCGGAGCTACGCTGCGGCAGACGATCCTTGGATTTGATGCCCTTGGTCCGCACATCTTTGGCGCCCGGAGTTTCGCGGATTTGCGAGTGGATATGTTCGGGATCCAGACTGGAGGCGCCTCCACAAGTTATAGCGGCTACTACGCTTCAAATTCTGCTTTCGTCCGGCTGCGCACCGCGCATGCCGGTCTCTATTGGGACCGCACTCAGGTCTTCTTCGCGCTGGATCGGCCGATTCTGAGCCCCGACAGCCCTACCTCCCTTACGGCCACGGCCGTACCTCCACTTGCCTGGTCGGGGAATCTCTGGACCTGGAATCCCCAGGCGGTGATCACGCAGGCTCTTGCGCCCCGCGGCTCTGCAGGTGTCGAATTGCAGGCCGCGCTCATCGATGTTGGAGACGCACCTCTGACGCCAGTGGTTGCACCAAACTCGACACCGGTGTCGGCAGCGCCGAGCAGCGCTGAACAAAGCTCCAGGCCGGGAGTTGAAGCACGAATTGCGTTCGACGGGCCCGGCCGCGACGATGGGCGTGCCCATATCGGCGCGGGCGGATTCTTTGCGCCGCATGTTAGTTCGCTTGGCCGCAATTTCGACTCGTGGGCCGGCACGATGGATGCTCGGATGCCTCTCGTGGCCCATCTCGAATTCAGCGGAAATTTCTATCGCGGTGCGGCCCTCGGCGGCCTCGGCGGAGGAGGCTATAAGGATTTCGCTTGGGCGCCAAATCCAAACACCAGCGGATATTATTTCCGTCCGCTCGACGACGTCGGCGGCTGGGCGCAACTGAAGGAAACGGCAAGCGAGCGGCTGCAGTTTAACGCTGCATTCGGCATGGACAATGTATTTGCGGGCCAGTTGCGCCACTACTACATCGAGGGCGGTTCGCCCGCGCAGAACCTTGCCCGCAATCTCACCTACGTCGGCAATGTCATCTACAGTCCCAGCGCGTACCTCTTGTTCTCGCTCGAATATCGTCACTTGGAGAGCGCGCCGGTCGAGGGCCTGCCGAGTGCAAGCAACATCATCGGCCTCGGCGCGGGGTACAAATTCTGATGCTGCGTAAGCCCCTCAAGCCGTGGCTGCTGGTGGCACTTCTCGCAGGGCCGGCGCTGGACTTTGCCCAGGCTCCTCTCGCTGCCCCGCCGGTTGCGGACCTGCATCTTCAAGTGGTTTCATCGCTGCCCGGAACCATTCGCGCCGTTCCAGCGGTTGCCTGGCTCACACCATTGCCGGGAACCACCGTGCCTTCTTTCGTGCCTCAGGGTCACTACACGTTGCTGCAGAAGAATCGCATGTTTACTCCGCACCTGCAGGTCATTCCGGTCGGCAGCGTCGTGCAATTCCCCAACGCCGATCCCTTCTATCACAATGTCTTT
>Ga0265340_10001956_pt1 | contig 11784 bp, 5 predicted proteins | sample 4CB225metaG_FD_202082 | JGI IMG/M metagenome (GOLD analysis project Ga0265340, IMG submission 202082) | Rhizosphere microbial communities from Carex aquatilis grown in University of Washington, Seatle, WA, United States - 4-CB2-25 metaG | ecosystem: Host-associated > Plants > Roots > Rhizosphere...
GAGAAGGAACCGTACGCGATGAAACTCAACGCCCCGGGCATGCGCAGTGGGTTGTCCAGCCGTTGCTGCTCCACGTTGGGCTGGCCAATGAAATTGAGCTCAGCATATGGGCCGCTGTGCCAACGTCCTTCCATGGCAGCAAGTGCCGCGGGTTGGTGTTGCGCAACCAACTTGCCCTGACGGTCACCGGTTGGAAACGCCACCAGGATTGAGGCGATGAGGCCTACCGTAACCCCAGTTTTTACGAAGATTGTGGCCTGTGTCCTGTGGCTGCCTTTGAGTAGATAGTATGCGCCAATTGCCGTCATGAAGAACGTTCCAGTCACGACAGCCCCGATCATATTGTGCGCATATTGCGCCAGCGCCCAGGGGTTGAACACGTAGGCCCAAAAGTCATCGAGTTCGAGCATTCCCTTGAGCCCTGTGCGATATCCAACCGGGTGCTGCATGAACGCGTTGGTCACGATAATGAAATACCCGCTTAGCCAAGAACCCACGAAAAGGGCCCAGGTTGCCAAGTAGTGGACCCTCGGCCCGAACTTCTTTTCCCCCAATAAAAGAATGCTCAGGAAGCTCGACTCGAGGAAGAAGGCGAAGAGGCCTTCCATTCCCAACGTCTGTCCAATGACGCCGCCTGTCTTGTGGCTGAATTCAGCCCAGTTGGTGCCGAATTGGAATTCGAGCGGAATGCCAGTGACCACACCCACGGCAAAGCTTATCCCGAATATGCGGAGCCAAAAACGAGCTGCTTGATTGTACTGTTCGTTTCCGGTGCGACGAGCTCGGAGCTTCAACACCAGAATAAGCAGAATCAACCCCATGGTCAGCTGCGGGAACAAGTAGTGAAACGCCGAGGTAAAGCCGAACTGCAACCGGTGCCAAAAGAGCGGATCGCTCATCCCTGATTCTCCGTCTCGTTTGCGTGCATGAACGCGACGCAGCTAGGCAACCATTGCTCTTCTCATTGGGGAGTGCCAGCGAGATTCGCGCCGCCCTGCTCTGAATGCGAGCTGTAGCTCATGCGGTCGGGATTGGAGCAAACGTGCAATTCACCAACTGCTGCAAGCCAATCAAGACAACGGACATTCCGCGAAGTGACCCGGGCGGTGTGAGGTATTGGAGCGCGATTCCTTGTCGCGGACCCGCAAACCGACCGCTGCGTAGCCAGTAAGACGCGGAAATGACACCAGTAAATGAGGCCGCCGCCATGGTGCGTGATCAACCAATTACGAGGTGTGGTGATTGGCTTCAATGTAGGACACAATGATTGGTATTTTGCTGGAATATTCGCGTGTGGATTGCGGTTGGACTCGCGACGCCTAATAGTCCATCCTATGCAACGTGGTCACGGCGCGACACTTAATCTTTGACGGTGTCAACTTTGTAGTTCAGTGCTTTCGGTCGCCAGTCAGGGCCACTCAGGAATCTTATGACCAAGCAAAATGGAGCCGATATGCGCGGGCAGCTGGGTTCTCCAGGGGGGAGCGGCTGCTATTCCGCTGTCGAGAATCGCGAGCCAGGCTCGTCCGAGGTCACTGCCGTGGGTGGCCAAGAAAGCTCGGTAATCGGTACGCAGCGCGACATCTGGGAGCGAGTTGCTTGGTGGCTCACCCAATTGCCCGATGATGATTCGCGTAAGCGGACACTGCAACTTGCTGAGTTGCGACGTGACATCAAACTGGCAGAAGTCGTGTTGCGTCATCTTTAGGTCTACGTCGAACAAGGCCATTGATGGCACTTGCCGACTTTGACCGCTGATTTTTGACCGCTGATTGTTGTTGCGCCACTGAATCATTTGCTTGATGGCAGTCGTTCCAGCGCTGGTCCGGGGGATCGTTCAATGCCCGAAGGTGACGCCGATCAGCGGTCCGAACATGATTTGTGTGCCACTGTAGGGCGTTAGTTTGCGCAAGGGTTCGGGAACGAGCTTGGGATCGAGGTTCAGTTTCGAGACGTCGCGGTCAACCACTTGGGTGGGCGTAAACTCAAACCAGGCAAAGAGCCCAAGATATATCTTGTTACCTGGAGTTTCGCCTAGTAGCACGCCGGTGTCGAAGAAGAGACTCTTTGCCGTGTAGCTGGGTTTCGAGCTAAAGAAGCTGTCCGGGATGACGTACACGTGCCGCTTCACCCAACCGAAACTGCCGGAAAAAGTGAAACGAGTATTGCTACCTTCGCTCGTCATGCGCGCACCAACGCCGCCGAGAATACCGATGCGTATGAACTTGGTCTCCGCAAGAACTCGAGCGAATATACCTTGCGGATCGAAGCTGACAGGTAGGCCTTGGGGCAGCTGCATTCCACCTGACGAAAGATCGAGCGAGAGTGCTGCGGTGAATTCCGGTGCGATCCAGCCGAAAGAGTAGCCAATACGGCCAGCAATTGCGCCTCCCCGGGGCCCGCCCACAGTGCAGTAGCCGCCGTAGTCTTTTGCGGGGCAGTGGTCGCGGTAGTCATTGGTCGAAGCGCCACCGAGCAATACAGGAACGAATAGCGCTCCGGTTATGCCGCGAAAGCGCTCGTCTGGCACTGCTGTGGGTTGCGATGACTGTTGCGTCGGCGGGGGGGCACCATATTGGTCTGGTGCAGTGCCCGGTTGCGATGGCGGCTGCACTGGCGGGGGAGCACCATAGCGGTTTGGTGCAGCGCCCGGTTGCATTGGTTGTTGCGATTGTGCGGGCGGAGCCGCACCGTACCGCGTCGCGACAGTGTCAGGGCGACTTGCGGCAGGCACGACCGGCGGGGGAGTGGGTTGCGCCGGGGCATTGTCGTGGATCGCGTAAGTCATCCCTGCCGCGAGCGAGAGCGCTTGCTGAACTAGCTCTCCGTTGGGTCGGCGCAATTGCAACCGGTGCTTTCCGGGTACGATTGCTCCTTGCCAGTTCGTGTTGCCCACCAGCGTGCCGTCCAGGTAGACGAGTGTGCCTGACACAGCGGCAGTGACGTGCAACAGAGCTCGCGTCGGCACTACTATGTCGAGCACAATGGGCACGGTTGCGCCCGGCGCAAATACCAGTCGCTGCTCAGCTGAACTTCCCTTGGGGCCCCGACCTGCAATGACATGAACGCCACTTGGCACGGCAACTTGGCAAGGAAGGCGACAGAGCGGCCTGCCATCGACGTAGAGATCAACTGCCGTTCGACTGGTGGTGCGGGCAATCACTTGCGACCATGGGGTTGCTGGGTTTGACTGGGCCGCGGGTGCCGTCTGTGCCGAGCTACTGATTGCCCACGCGTGAGCCGCACCTATCAACGATGCTCTGAACGAACGAAGTATAAAGGTCTTGCTCAAGTACACGCGCGATTGATTCGTTGCCAATGGGAGCTACGGCCCGGCTGAGGATGGGCAATAGCCCCGTTCAATTTCAGGCACACAACAGGGTATTCGCAAGGACGCCGAGGAATGGTCGAAGGACCACCCGAGCCGCGGGTGAAGCGTTTATCTTCGGCTCTGTGCGCCCCAGGTCGCACTGTGTTGAATTCAAAACTACGGAACAAGGGCTGCGGGCGAAGTCAGGAAAAGTCAACACCAAGCGCATCATCGATGGGCACCCTTTGCAGAAGAAAGCAATAAGTACCTTCGAGACTACTCGAAACCGTTGAGGTGAACAACATACCATTGCCCGCGCCAGGAAATCAGCGATGTTACCTCGAGAGAAGTCGCCTTTTCGGCCGCGTCTACTATGTTGATGTGCGAGCGCAGCAGCCGGAAGTACCCAAGCTTATTGTACTCGGATCCTGGTTTCATCCAGCGGGCCAGGTTGTCGGGCACAGTGGTGCCGCCGCAGTGGTACGGTCCCGGGCGTCTGGACATTCGTTGGTGATAGTCGCGAATGTCGCGGTCGAAGTGAGCTAGCAATCGCCAGCGGTAGTCGCGCTCGGGGTCGGCAACGGCCTTGACTTGCGCATAAGCGACCAAAGGAAAAAACGCCGCGTGGGCTTTGGCTGGCTCACCGTCAATGATAGCTTGGCAGAGTTGCGACATGCGCGACTGAAATGACGCGCTGCTGGAGTCTGGGTGCTGATCGGTTTGCGGCAAGGGTTGACCCGTAGCGTCGAATAATTGGGGATCTTGATGTTGTTCCGACGCGGGAGCTAGCGTTGCGGCGTTATTTGCCGTGGACGCTGCTGGCGCTTGCGTGGGAACCGGCAACGCTCCCGACGGTTGCTCGCCCGGGGCTGTGGTTCCTAGCGCGACGCTCCCTGCTGTCGTCGAGGCAGCGTTCACGTGAAGGCTGTACGTTGCTGCAGGTGAGGTTGCTCGAATGCCCGGCGGATCGTTACGCGCGCAGGCAATCGCCGAACCAGTGGCACAAAAACAAAACAAAAGGCAAGCGGCTCTTCCCATGGCCGACCCATCGCATCTTGTTGCGACGCCCGCCGATGACGCCGAGAAATGGTGGTCCTTCGACCATTCCGCTGCGTCATCGAAGGACCATCTCGTCCGCTGGCGACGCTGAGGAGTGGTTGTAGAACCACTGCGTTTGCCCTGCGCGGCGCTTAGGAGTGGTCGGAGGACCATGACGCCGAGGAATGGTTGTAGAACCACTCCGGTGCTCAAATACCCACGTATGTTCCGTGACGCCGAGGAATGGTCGGAGGACCACTCCGGTGCTCGAACAAGCCTCGCCAGCAAACGAGCTTGACGGGCGGTGTGTCTGAGATGTTGTGATGAATGGACAGGTCCCATGGTGATGGGCTGTACCTTGACACATTGCTGCATGGGTCACCCGCGCGGTACACGAGATCATTGAATTGTCGTGTGAAATGCTTTGATGTCGTGGGCCCACTCTCACTTTGATGTGCGGCAGTGCGCGAACGCCGATTTGAAGCGCGCAGACGACGCGCAACACTTAACGGGCACACTGGTTCGACTTGCGCTTCGCGGGCAGTGTTCACCGGGCGCTCCGGTGCTCATCGGCGGCCCAGCGTGGGCGTTACCAGGCGGCCCGGTGCGCGTTGCGCGCCGCACCCGGCGCACGCCAGGCAGCCTGGTGAGCAATTCCGGTCACACGCAGCGCTCACCAGGCCGCCCGGTGAGTGCTCCCGCTCGAGCAATCGACGATGATCGCGGCCCGGTGAGGGCTGCGCGTGACCGGCGCACCTGGGAAGTTTTCGGCGATGGAACTAGTCGAGGAGGTGGGCACCGGGAAGCGTGGGCACCAGCAGTGCGGGCTCTGCGCCTGCCGGTACCGCTTGCCCTGGCATGGCAAGAATCACCTCGAGTTTGTCGCCATCGCGCCCCTCCGGCCTCACGAAAACGGTGAGCGCACGATAGGCGATTGCGGCCGTTACCGGTGCGCGATTGAGCTCTTTGGCGGTGCTGGTGGTGCTGGAGGGTCGTCGCGCAGCAGGGACCGGCGCTTCTGCTGTTGCTACCGATGAAACGGCCACCGGTTGTGCTCGCGATGGTTGGGGTAAGGCTGCGGCTGTTTGCGGTTTTGCAGGTGGCGCAGCAACTGCTCGGGTGGGCTCCTGAACGACTGCCGGGCGCTCTGATGCCGAGAGACGTTTTGGCATTGGCGGGGGCATCGACGAGGGGCGATGGGGTGCGGCAGGGGGGCTGATAGACTCATGGGGTTTTGGTGCGGCAGGCGGCGCCTTCTGCGAAGCAGGGCCCTTTACCGGGACCACACCATCACCAATAAGTGCAGAGGGCAAGTTGGCTGGTGCGTGCCGAACCTCAGAGCTTTCCGCTGTTGCCGTGCGTGCTGCCGAGGGTGGGGTTGGTGCCTGGCGCGCGGCTGAGGGTGGCGGGGGAGGGTTTGCCTTGTGCGCTGCAACTGGCACCTCGACGACACGAGCTGGGGCCGATTTCAAATCGGCCACGGTGCGCGCAATGGCCAGAGCGCGGTCGTCACTGCCTGCGTCGCTTGCGGACTCTGCGGCGCGTTTCAGCCATCGTAAGGCTTCGTCCGTATCACCCTTGGTCCAGAAAATTTCGGCAGTTTCCAGGGCAGAGACGACGTCTTCACTGTCTGTGGGTTCCGGACTTAGATGGGCTGGAAGTGCATTCATCGTAAAACCTAGCTGGCGGATGGATCGAACAAGTCAAGGTTGGGGTTGGTGAGGACCAAGAAGGCCTCGTAGCTTCCGCTCGGAACGGGTTGATTGTCGAGCAAACGGGCAACGAAGAGGTCACCGTCGCGTACGGAACGCTTGACCGCTACGCGAATAGCCTGTGTGTAGGCAGGCTCTCCAGGACTCGCATTTGCTGCAGTGGCAGGGGCCGATTCAATGTCGCCGGCCAGCTTGGCAAGCTCGCGGGCACGGTCATCGTCGCCCGCCTCTTGAGCAGCAGATGCGGCTTTGCGCAGCCAGCGAGCTGCTTCCGAGTAGTCGGAAGCGTCCCAGAGCGAGCGCGCGCTCTGCAAGGCGACGACCATGTCATCAGCGTCATTGGGGAGCGGTGCAGGAAACTTCGTGTCCTTCATGTGCATTGGCTTTCTTATCCCAATCGGTCATGGAGTGCTCGGGCACTCTCATTCGTAGCGTCTTCTTCCAGGGCTCGAGTTATCATACGACGTGCGCCGGCAATGTCGCCCTGCCCACTGAGCATCCGTCCAAGATAGCAGCAGGCTTTGGACTTGGTTTGCGAAGACACGCAATCGTCGCCGTCCTCAGGGCCGCTCTTGAGGGTTACCAGCACACGTAGGGCTCGTTTGGCCACGTCTTCGTCACTCAAGTCGATGGCCATTTGAGCCACTTGCAAGGCTACCGCAGCATTCTTGGGTCGGAATCGGAAGGTCGCGATGAGCGCCTCATGGGCTTCGACTAACTCGTCCATTCCCAGGTGCAATTGAGCCAGTTCGTAGTTGGCGTTGGCGCGCTCATGGGTGTAACGCGAGTCAGCGCTGTTCGCTGCCATGGAGTAGAACTCCACGGCCTTGGCCGTTTGACCACTTGCCGCGTGCAATCTCGCGAGTTCGAGTTCGGCTGCGGCATTGGCGCGCAGTTGTTCTGCCTTCTGCAGGAGCTCAATCGCTTCATCGGGTGACTTGGCAAGAATCAACTGCGCAGCCCGCACCAGATTGTCTGCGGCGGCCTCGGGATCCGTGAAGTCGGTGGTGGTCGAGACGATGAGCTGAGCGAGCTCAGTTGTCGCACCGATCGTCTCATAAAGGTGCGTGAGTCGTCGAGTGAGCTCTTGGTTTTCTGGGTGTGTTCGGTGCGCCTGCTCGAGTTCTCCGCGCGCGGCTTCGGGTCGTTTGAGCTGCTCGCATACGTCGTACAGTTCGCAGACCCGCGATGCTTTCTCGGCTTCGCCCACTAGATTGAGCAGTTGCAGTCGAGCCTTGATCGCCTCGTCCGCGTGCCCACGCTGCAACGCTAACCGAGCCAGTCGTTCGAGAATAACTGGTGTCTCACTCATTTGCCCGGCAAGCGCGCTGAGGCGGGCTTCTGCGAATTCAGGTCGGTCGTGCGCGATCAGCCAGTCAATCCAGCGCAGTTCGACCTGGAGCCGTTCGTCGAGTTCGAGGTTCAGTACCCCGTCATCGACGGCGCGAGCTACCTTGTCTACCAGCTGGTCGTCGTTGACCCATTCGTTGGGACTGGCTTCAACCAAGTCCATTGCGCGTTGCGAAAGACCAGACCAGGCCAATAGCTCGATCAATTCCAGAGCGAGCTTGGTCTTCGTCTGTACGTATCCAACGACTTTCGAAAGCACCCGGGCAGCGCGCGCGCGCTCCCGATGCTGCCGCGCATGGCGAGCAATTTCGAGCCCCAGTTCCAATGCCGAGGCACCGGTTTCCACCGAAAGAAGTTGCTCGGTGAGTTCCCAGCGCTCAGGGCTGTCGGGATTGCTCGTTCGCAGCCGCCGCAGTTGGGCCATCAGAACGTTTCGGTTGGGGTCGAGGCTGGCTGCAGCAGTCAGTGCTCGGTCAACGACTTCATCGAAGCCGAGCCGCTCAGTCATGGCTACCAACTTCAGCAGCAGTCTAGCCCCCAACGCCGGATCAGCGGCGGGTGCGGTCATTGCCACCGCATCCACTAGTCCGCGAGCGAGGCCAATGGCCGCCACGCGATATTGAAGGGGTGCAAATTGCGTGTCAGCAACCGACAGTACCAAGTCGATGGTACTAGCCAAGTCGGACATTGGGATCCCAAGCCGAAGAGCTGCCTCCATGTGGCGATGTGCAACGGCAAAATCCAAACCCTCGGATAGCTCTCGCTTTGCCAGGCGCAGCAGGGCTGCTGCATCAGCGGGTGTCGCCTGAGCCCAGTCGACACGATCGGCGAATGTATTGAGCGCCTGCGTGGCGGCGGCCGTGTCATCGAGCCAATCGAAGACCTCGGACAGGTTCCGGAAAGCCTCTGCCGCCGTAGACTCGTCGAGTCGAGCCCAGGTCTCTCGCGCGCGCCGTTCGAGCTTCTCTTTTGCGACGCCCAGATCCTGGGGCGGGACGGGCATATCCAAACGATCACGCAGCAGCGCGCAACGCTCCGCCGGATCAGTCACGTGTGACCAGCGCAATTCAAGCGCCCGGTGGGTCAGCGCAGGTTTCTCGAGTTCCACCAAGGCCGCAAGCAGTCGGCGCTCATGCTCAGGGCTCTCGAGTGCCGTCTCGAATGCTGACTCGATGTAATCGCGGGCGCGCACGGCATCGCCGCTTTGGGTGGCAATCTCCGAGAGCACCAGATAGGCATGGGCTTGGCCAATGCCCTGCGCCTCGCCGCCTGAGCGATGGAGCAACAGGAGTAGCGAAGACAATGTCTGCTCGGCAAGGTCGAACTCTTTGTGAGTCAGTGCTGACTTGCCCAGTGAATAAAGTACTCGCGGCTGCGCCTGATCAATCGACGCCGCCATCTTTAATTCCTCGAACGCGCGTTCACTCTGACCCATGGCTTCCAGGACTGACGACAGGTCCATGTGAAGTTCAGCGCGACCGCGCGAACGCCGGGCACCGAACGCCTCGATCAGTTTTCCAAGCAGTCCTACTGCGCGTTCGTGCTGGCCGGCAGCAGCGCAGGTATGGGCAAGTTCGAGCTGAAGGTCCGATCGCTCTGGCTCGAGAGCAAGCGCGTCAGTCATTGTTGCTGCCGCCGCGGTAGGGTCATGGAGTCGTGACCTTTGCAATTCTGCGGCTTCACGCAACAGGTCGACCCGTGCCGGGATTTCCTCTTGCCGCTCAGCGCGCATCTTAAGCAGACCCACCAGATCTGTCCACTGCTGGATTCTGCGATACAGACTCTCCAGTCGCTGATCGACTTCAGGGTGCCACGCGGATTGCAGAGCGGCTTCCAGACGCAACCGCGCGCGGCCGAGGTCCCCACTGGCTAGATAAGCATCGACGAGTTCAATGACACGCTCGAGGGGTGCGCGATTGCCGGCGTGTGCCACCAATTGCTCCAAAGCCCGAGCGGCCTCAGCCGCATGGTCCAATTGCCGAGCAAGGCGGGCAACGGCCTCGAGTGCTGGAATCGAATCGCTGTCGGCGGCATGCCGATGCGCAGCAAGGGCCTGCGCAGGATCACAGGCCTTGTTCTCCCAGGTGTCTCCGGCCTTCAACCAGGCACTGATCGAACGCGGAGAACCGTCCGGTGCGGCTTTGGCGCGCTGTTCCAGTAACCCGGCCAGGTCGAGCCATCGGTTCTGGCACTGCAACAGTTCGGAGTACTCCACAAAGGACTGTTCCGCAGTCGCATCAATGGGGTCTTCGGCAAACAGACTAGCAAAGAGCCGAATCGACTCTAGCGGCTCCCGCAACCACCCCGCGGTGACGCGAGCGGCTTCCAGGAGCAGGGCTCGGCGCCGTTCACGCCCATAGGGGCGCTCACTGGCAGCTACGAGCCTGTCGCGCACTTGCGTTACGCGCCGCAGATGCTTGGTTGATTGCGCCAAGTCAACGGTGGTGTCCTTCATGCTTTCGATGCTGGGTAGCGCGCAACGCGCATTGATTAGCGTTGCCTGGAAGCTGATGGGCTCGGCTTGAGTGTCGCCGATTTTCCACGCCGCATCGGCCAGGTCGATGAGTCCGAGCGCAACCTTGGCCCGTTCGGCAATATCGACGGTGTTTTCAACGACACCAAGCGCCTCCGTCCAGGCGCGAGCCTTTGTGTACGAGCTGACCGCAGCTGGGGTGTCGCGGAGTCGCTGCAGCTCTACTCTTGCGGCTCTGATGAGTATTGCGCACCGTTCGTCCTCTTCGACGCTGAGCGAGTACTCATGGAGATGATCGCGCAACTCGAGCCAGCGCTCTTCCTTCTCGAGTAAGTCGGCAATTGCCAGCGCACTCTCTTGGTCATCGCCAAATCGATTGGCGACGCGCTGCCAAAGGGCCAGCGCGCGGCTGGTGTTGTCTAGGGACTCGGCGAGTCTGGCCGCTCGAACTAGGTCGCCGCGCGCGGGAAGACCTTCCGCGTACGACGCGCGGGCCTCGAGTGCGTCAATCAGTGCAATGGCGTCACTCAGATGTCCAAGCCCCTCGACTATGCCGTCGAGCGCCTCGGGATCACGGGGTGCTAGTGCTAACACTTGTCGCCAATCGGCAACGGCTCGTGCGGCATCATTTAGCGAAGACAGTGCAAGTCGGGCTGCTCCGCGCCATCCATACAGTTGCATCTCCACTGTCGCTTCGCGCTCGGCACGAAGCTCGAGTACTCGGCAGAGGTTCAATGAGTCTTCGAGTCTCGTGTAGAGCTTTTCGAGCGCGACCAGGGTTCGCTGTACCGTGACCTCATCTTGAGTCCAAGCCAGCAGTTGCTCATGGAGCTGCGCTTCTCGTTCCGGGTCGTCCAGTTTCGAGCCATAGACACGCAACGCATCGGACAAGAGCGGCAAAGAGATCTTGAGATCGTCTACTTGCAGGGAGATTTGGACCAGCGCTTCGGCGTGTTCGCGGTGTTGCGAAAGCCGCTCCGCCAATTCCTCGAGCTCCAGACGGTTCCTGGCTAATGTCGGTTCGACGCCAATGAGCTCGACTAACGTGCGGAATGCGCCGGCAAAGTCATTGAGCTGGTTCGTGCGCAGGTCTGCCAAATCGTGGAGTACTGCGATACGCTGCGCTGGGTTCAGGGCGAGCCTTAACTCTGACTCGAGCACGCGGGCAGCTTCCGCGTAAACCTCGGTTGTCCGAAAGTGCTCGTAGAGTCTGGTGGCGGCTTGGATTTGTGCCGTGTGCGTCGGGCTAGCTGCGGTTTCTTCCGGTGCAGCGTCAATGATACGATCGAGTAGTTCGAGTGCGCTCGTATCCCTCGGTCTGCGCTCCAAAATGCTTTCGGTAACTGCCAGTGCTTCATCGGGCTCTCCGAGCTCCAGCCACCGCGTTGCAATGTGGGCCTGCACCTGGGCACGTTCAGGATCTGCCAGCGATTGCAGCCGATTCGTGAGTAAGTCAATCAACTTACGGGTATATCCGCCGCGTCGATAGAGGCGCTCCAGGGAAGCCTGGGCCTTGGCGTCATCAGGGCGCTCGTTGCACTGACGCTCAAGATAAGCGATGGCTCGCTCATTGTCTTTCGCAAGATCGCGTGCCGTAACAATGGCTTCATTCAATAGCGCGTAGCGCGCATCGGTTGATTCCTCGGCCGCGATGGCGCGATCGAACCAATCGAGTAGTTCACCGAATCGACCCTGCTGACTCAGTACGAAGGTCACGCGATCTAGCGCCCAGCGGGCTTTGGGTACGACATCGAGCACCCTGAGCAGCGCGTCCGTGAACACTGACGCATCGGGCGCCCATTGGTCCGCAAACGCCACCACGCTTTTGCCCAAATTTTCCAACACGTCAGGCTGCTTGAAGTAGGCAATGGCCGAGCCGTAGGCAGCCACTACCGCTTCGG
>Ga0265340_10001959_pt1 | contig 11772 bp, 13 predicted proteins | sample 4CB225metaG_FD_202082 | JGI IMG/M metagenome (GOLD analysis project Ga0265340, IMG submission 202082) | Rhizosphere microbial communities from Carex aquatilis grown in University of Washington, Seatle, WA, United States - 4-CB2-25 metaG | ecosystem: Host-associated > Plants > Roots >...
CGCGTCTGCCGCTCTGCAAGCAGTCCCACGCGTTCGGCATACGCCTCAAGCAGCCATCGCCGGAAGATCAGCGCCGCGGATGTAACCAGCAGCGCGCCGCCAAGCACCTTCGAGACGAGGACGTTCGCGGTTCCGCCCGAGATGCCCAGAAAATGAAGCGCGAGCACCATGGCCGCGGCGGCGGGTACGCTGCCCAGCGCCAGCCGTCCGACCACGCGCCAGTCGATCATGCGGTTGAAGCCATGAACCAGCGAGCCGCCCGTTTTGGTTGCGGCCGCGTAGAGCAGATCGGTGCCGACGGCCGCTACCGGCTGGATGCCGAACACCAGAATCAGGATCGGCGTCATCAGTGAACCGCCGCCCACGCCGGTCAGACCGACCAGCGCGCCTACGGCGAAACCGGACGCAACATATCCCCAGCTGATGGCATGAAGGAGTTCCATGCGGCGCTTTCTACGATTTCGATGTGTGATTACTGACGCGTCAGACGGCGAGTTTTCGCATGATCACGCCGCCGGCGGAATAGCCCGCGCCAAAGGCGCACAGCAATCCGACGTCGCCCGCCTTGAGGCCGCCGCTGTACTTGTTGAAGGCAATGATCGCGCCTGCGGAACTGGTATTGGCGTACTCGTCGAGAACAGTCGGCACTTCGCCGGGCAGCGGATTGCGCCCCAGAACGCGGTGGGCGATCAGCATGTCCATGCTCAGATTGGCTTGGTGCAGCCAAAGCTGCTTGAGCGAGGCGGGGGCCAAGGCGTTCTCGGCAAGATGTTCGAGGATGAACCCAGACACCAGCGGCACGACTTCCTTGAACACCTTGCGGCCCTCTTGCACGAACAGCTTGTCGTGGCTGCCGATGCCTTCCGGCGCGGCGCGGTTCAGGAATCCGAAGTTGTTGCGGATGCTGTTGGAGAACTTCGTTTTCAACTTGGTCGAGACGATTTCCCAGCTGTTGTGACCGCGCGCCGTTTCGGCCCGCTCGATGACGATGGCAGTCGCCGCATCGCCGAAGATGAAATGGCTGTCGCGGTCGCGGAAATTGGCATGTCCGCTCAGCAATTCCGGATTGCAGATCAGGACCGCGCGGGCCTGGCCGTTGGCGATCATGGCGCCCGCGATATGAATCGCGAAAACCGCCGACGAGCAACCGACATTCATGTCGAAGCCGAAGCCCTCGATTCCGAGTGCGTTTTGCACTTCGATGGCGACCGCCGGATAGGCGCGCTGCAGATTGGCGCAACTGACGATGACGCCGTCGATGTCGGCGGGCTTGCGTTCGGCGTTCGCCAGCGCGTCGCGGCCGGCAGCTGCGGCCATTTCCGCTTGTACACAAAGCTGTTCGTTCGGTCTCTCGGCAATGCGGGGACACATGATCTCGGGGTCGAGGATGCCCGTCTTGTCCACGACATATCGGTTGCCGATGCCCGACGCCTTGACGATGAATTCGACGGAGGATTCCTGCAGCCGGGCAACGCTACCCGTGGCAATTGCCGCCTTGTGCAGCATGTTATGCCGGCGGACATATTCGTTGTACGAGGCGACCAATTCTTCGTTGGAGATCGATTGTTCGGGCGTGAAAATGCCCGTCCCCGTCAACGCCAATCCGGTCACAACACTAACCCCCTAATTAGTAGGAACTTACCGTGGCCCAGCGCCCGCCCGAAGGCAAGCGATCGCCACAAGTCTCAACACGGTGTTTAGGTTTGTCCGCTAGGAAGGAAGGTGAATCCTGGGACATTGTGGTGGGTAGGGTGGTTTCGGAGCAGGTGCAAAGACTCGGTTTGGCCGGGGTTAGGGCGCGCGAAGCGACCGCCAACAAGCGTGGCTCGTTGGCAGGCGTGCTGGCAGCGCTGACGTTCGGCGCCGTGCTGGGCGCCGCGTTTACGACAATTGACCGCAGCGAATTTGCCGCCGGAGCATTCATTCTGGTTGCGCTTGGCTTGGCTATTCTTTCGCTGAGCAGGCTTGCCGACCGCACCGACGAGCGCTTGATCGCGGGCGACGCCAGCTACCGCGCCTTTTTCGAACATGCCATCGAGGGCATCTTTCGTACCACACCCGACGGGCATTATCTCGATGCCAACCCGGCCTTGGCGGAGATCTACGGCTATTCGTCGCCTGCGGCGTTGAAGAAGGGACTGACAAATATCGCTTCGCAGCTTTACCTCGACCCGCGCCGCCGCGATGAATTCAAGACTTTGATGGACGCGAACGATCAGGTGACGGATTTTGTCTCCGAGATCCGCCGCCACGACGGAACCGCGATCTGGATTTCGGAGAATGCCCGCGCCGTGCGCGACTGGGCCGGCCGTTTGGTTTGCTACGAAGGTACCGTCGAAAACGTCACGGCCAAATTCGAAACGGAACGCGCCATGCGCGAAAGCTTGCGGGAGGCCGAAGAGGCCAATCGCGCCAAGAGTGCCTTTCTCGCGGCGATGAGCCACGAATTGAAGACGCCGCTCAATGCGGTGATCGGCTTCTCCGAAATCATCAAGGACGAGGTCTTCGGTCCCATCGGGCTGCCGGCGTATCGCGATTACGGCGCCGACATTCATGCCAGCGGCACGAAACTTCTCGGCATCATCAACGACGTGCTCGATGTGTCGCGGCTGGAGGGCGGTGCGATCAAGGTCAATCCTGTCCCGGCGTCGGCGCTGGACTTGGCGGAAGCAGCCGTCGCCAGAGCGCAGGTCTTGACCGGCGATCCGCGCGCCGTGTCGGTGGACATCGCACCGGCTCTGCCGGCAATCCATGTCGATCCGCGCAGGCTTGGTCAGGCGCTCTCCAATCTCCTGGCCAATGCGCTCAAATTCACGCCGGAGGGCGGCGCGGTGTGCGTTCGCGCTTGGCTGGAAAAAAGGACTGGCGGCGTCAGTCTCTCGGTGGTCGACACCGGCATCGGCATGGCGCCGGAGAAAATCGCTGCCGCTCTGGAGCCTTTCCGCCAGCTCGACGGATCGCTTGCCCGGCGCTTTGAAGGCGCGGGGCTTGGTTTGTCGATTGCCAAGGCGCTGGTCGAATTGCACGGCGGCACGTTGAGCCTCGAAAGCGCCGTAGGCCACGGCACGACGGTGACCATTGCGCTGCCGCCCGCCCGGACGCTCGGCCGCGATCTTTCCGCCGTAGCCTGAACCCTCGCATCGCGCTAAACACCGCGTATGAACGCAGACGGCGCATTGGTGCTTTTTTCCGGCGGCCAGGATTCCACGACCTGCCTGGCCTGGGCGCTCGCCCGCTTCGCACGGGTCGAGACGGTCGGCTTCGACTACGGCCAGCGGCATCGCACCGAGCTCGAGGCGCGGCCGCGTGTGCTCGCGGTGCTGCGTGCGGGATTTCCGGACTGGGCGGGCCGTCTCGGCGACGATCACGTTTTGCCGCTGGAGGTGCTGAAACAGATCGGCGGCAGCGCGCTGACGGACGCGGTGAAAATCGAAATGGGGTCGAACGGGTTGCCGACGACGTTCGTTCCCGGCCGTAATGTGATGTTCCTCACGGCGGCGGCGGCGTTGGGATACCGCCGCGGCATCGCAGATCTTGTCGGCGGTATGTGCGAGACCGATTTCTCCGGCTATCCCGATTGCCGCGACAAGACGGTTACGGCCACGGCGGTGGCGTTGACGCTGGCGCTCGACCGTCGCGTGACGATCCACACGCCGCTGATGTGGATCGACAAGGCTGCAACCTGGCGGCTGGCGGAAGAGTTAGGCGGGACCAAGCTCGTGGATCTGATCCGCGAGGAAACCGTCACCTGTTATGAAGGCGACCGCGTACATCGCCACGATTGGGGTTTCGGCTGCGGTACATGTCCGGCGTGCGATCTGCGCGCCAAAGGCTACGCGAAGTACAAAGTCTCATGACCTACCAAGTCAAAGAAATCTACTACACGCTGCAAGGCGAGGGCGCCCGCAGTGGCCGCGCCGCCGTGTTCCTGCGTTTCGCGGGCTGCAATCTGTGGAGCGGACTGGAGCGCGACCGCGCCGATGCCGTCTGTAAATTCTGCGACACGGATTTTGTCGGAACGGACGGCCCTGGCGGCGGGAAGTTTGCTGCGGCCGACGCCTTGGCACTCGCCGTGGCGCGGCAGTGGCCGGCTGGCAGCGAAGCGCAACCTTACGTGGTGTGCACCGGAGGCGAACCGCTGCTGCAAATCGACGATGCTTTGGTCGCGGCGCTGCACGTCCAAGGTTTCGAGATCGGCATCGAGACCAACGGAACGCTGTTGCCGCCGCGCGGCATCGAGTGGATTTGCGTCAGCCCCAAGGCGAACGCCGAACTGGAATTGACGAGCGGGCAAGAGTTGAAGCTGGTCTACCCGCAGAACGGCGCGCCGCCGGAGCTCTATGCGGATTTGCTGTTCGACAACTTTTTCCTGCAGCCGATGGACGGGCCGGACCGCGAGGCCAATACGCGCGCCGCCACGGAATATTGTCTGGGGCATCCGCAATGGCGCCTTAGCCTGCAAACCCACAAGCTGATCGGAATTCGCTAGCCCTTAGAACCGTGTGACGATCTTCTCGAGATCTGGCCGCGGGCGTTCTTCGAGCGCCACTGTGCTCTTGCCGATATAGATATATCCCGCGATCCGTTCGCCGGGCTTCAAACCCAGCCGTTCCAGCACCAGCGGATGATAGGCGCACCATTCCGTAATCCAGTTGGCGACATAGCCCAGCGCATGCGCCGCAATTAGCATGGTCTGGCAAACCGCTCCGGCGGAAAGCTGCTGCTCCCATTCCGGAATCGGGATTGCCTCGCGCACGCGGCTGACCACGCCTATGACCACCGGCGCACGCAGGAACCGACCCGCTTCCAGCGCGGCGCGTTCGGGCGTCACGGTTTCGGTTTCTCTGAGACATTGCACCAGCAACTCGCCCATGCGCGCGCGAGCCTCGCCTTCAAAGACGATGAAGCGCCAAGGGAATAACTTGCCGTGATCGGGCACGCGCGACGCCGCGCGCAGGATCGTTTGCAGTTCTTCGGGGCTTGGGCCCGGACCAGTCATCGCCTTGGCAGAGCCCGAGCGCCGCGACAGCAGGAGGTCGATGGTCTGCGGCGCCGGCAGGTTGAATATGTGCTGAGTTGCGGATTCCATGTTTAACCTATGCGCGTCTTGAGGGTTGCAGGATTGCCCGGCGACCCTATGTAAGGCCAATGCGGCGGGGCCGAAAGGCTCGCGTTTTGGAAATGCGGACGTCTTGCTGTAAAATGCCTGCTTCAGGGAGAGCTTAATGGCTGTCGTTGCGGAAAAGGTCGCCACCTGCGACCCGGTATGGGCTTCGTTGCGCAAGCAGGCAGAGGAGCTCGCGGCGCGGGAGCCGGCGCTGGCAAGCTTCGTTCACGCGACTGTCCTCAAGCACGCGCGGCTTGAAGACGCGCTGTCTTATCACCTCGCCAAGAAGATCGGCGGCGAGGATTTGAGCCCGATGCTCACCCGCGAGATTTTCGAAGAAGCGATCGCCGCCGACCCCGAAATCGGGGCCGCCGTGCGCGCCGACCTTTCGGCCGTGTTCGATCGCGACCCCGCCTGCCACTCTCACGTCGAGGCTTTTCTGTTCTATAAGGGCTTCCACGCGCTGGAGTGCTTTCGCATCGCCCATTGGCTATGGACGCATAAGCGCGAAGGCATGGCGCTGTTCTTCCAGAGCCGTATCTCCCAATTGTTCGACGTCGACATTCACCCGGCAGCCACGCTTGGCCGCGGCATCATGATCGACCACGCCACCGGCGTCGTTATCGGCGAAACCGCCGTGGTGGAGGACGACGTTTCGATGCTCCACGATGTGACGCTGGGCGGCACCGGCAAAGAAGAGGGCGACCGCCATCCCAAGATCCGCCGCGGCGTGCTGCTGTCAATGGGAGCGAGGGTCCTGGGCAACATCGAGATCGGGGAATATTCGCGCGTCGGCGCAAGCTCCGTGGTCCTGAAATCCGTGCCGCCGAACTGCACGGCGGTCGGCGTGCCGGCGAAGGTCGTGGGCTGCGCGGGTTGCGAGCGCCCCTCGCAGGACATGAATCAGCTCATCGACGAGGTCGACGGGAAGGCGTGAACCGTCCGCATGACGCCGTGCGCGCCGCAGCGGCTTGTGGCGCGCTGTCGCGGGCAGCGTTGGTTTGCCGCCCGAATTTCGTCGCCTTTCACATCCTCCCGGACGGCCTTCCAGCGAAGGACCTTGACCCATCCTGACGGCCATGCGAGTTCAAGCCATTCCGGTATGGAGACGGCTTTGACACGAAGCGAAATCTGGCGCATCGAAAAATACCTGCGGAACCTCTTTCGTCTCGATACGATCACGCTGATCGAGCGGCCCAAGCAGCCCGATTCCGTCGAAGTTCAAGTCAACGGCGAATTCATCGGCGTGATCTTCAAGGACGAAGAGGACGGCGAGACGTCCTACGCCTTCAATATGGCTATCCTGGAAATGGATTTGCCCGAACCGCCGGCCAGCCGCGCGGGGTGAGTTTACATGGCGGGTCGAGGCAGCGGAGACGGCGCCGGTGCCGGCGCGGCTTGGCAATTCTATCTCCGCCACCACCTTGTCCTCCTGTCGATCGCGCTGTCTGTTTTGGGCGTCGCGACGGGCGTTACGACCGCTTATTCGCTGCTTCAGGGCGGCTCGCTGCGCGGAGCGGCGGCGGTTGCAGCGGGCATCGTCTTGGCTGGAATAGTCTCGTGGTTTCACACGCGCCATATCGGCCTCGCAATTCTGACGGCCTTGGCGCCGTTGCCAGGTCTGCTCTGGGCCGCGCCGATCAGCGTCGGGTCGGCCTTCGGCGCCGTGCCGTTGCTGGCGTATGTCTTTGCCTACGGGCTCAGCGTCATGCTGGCGCAGGACGTGCTGACGCGCGCCCTGGACGGCAGCGCCGCGGAATATCCGCACAAATCGGCCGCGGCGGCGGCGGGATTGGCCGCTGCATTGGGATTCTTGTGGTTCTCGCATGGCCGGCACACCGGCGCAGCGTTTCAGGCGGTAGCGGATATCGGTTTCTCCGGCGGCGCTGTGCTGATCCTCATGCCTATGGGCGAAGCGCTCCTGCATTTCGACGAGAATTTCGTGGCACGGGCGAACCGCACGCGGGAACGCCGCCAGCGGTGGCTGGAGAAAATCGCCTTGGTTGCGGTTCCCCGCTGGGGCGCAAGCATTGCGGGGATCACCCTGATTTTTACTGCTCTCGCTTGGTTCGGCGCCGCGCCGGCGTTTTCGTTTTTTCATTTCGATAATGCGTTAGCGCTGGCGGGAGCTTCGGCGGGTCTGGTGTTCCTGATCGCCACGGCGGCGGCGGGCGGATGGCGCGAAGGCCTTGCCGCGACTCTCGCAGTCGGACTTGTAAGCCTGATGACGCTGTGGGGTTTCGCCATCTTCGAGAGAGCACCGCGCGAGGCAGCGGTCGGCATCTCGTTGTTGGCGGCGACGACGCTGTTTCTGATCCTCTGCCAGGCGCGTTGCGCGCATGCCTACATGCTGGCAGGCGACCATTCCGCCGTCGCCCGCTTGCGTGCCGTAGAGGAAATCGGAGGACCGCAGATTTTTGCCGTCTTGGGCGGACTTGCGATGTTGTTGCCGAGCGTCGTCGGTCGTCCGATTTACGCGCCTTATGCGGTCGGGCTGGCATTCGCAGGTGCGGCTGCGCTCGCCTTCGTGCCGGCGCTTGTCACCGCGAGCGAAATGTTGGTCGCCCGGCGGCGTTCCGTCGAAGACCTCTACGGCCGGCGCTGATCAAACTCCGGCTTCCGCCAGAAATCCTTCGACCATGGACCGGTAGCCGCTGCCGAACAGCCGCAAATGGACCAGGGCAGGCCATAATTCGTAGATCGGCTGGCGCTCTTTGAAACCCGCTTCGAGCGGCCCATAGGCATCGTAGAATCCCTGACCGGGATGGTCGAAAAGCATCAGCATCGCGAGATCGACCTCGGCATCACCGTAATAGCAGGCCGGATCGATCAACCCGCTGACCTGCATTCCGTCGGCCAGCACATTGCCGCCCCACATGTCGCCGTGCAGCAGCGACGGAGACGGCCGCGCCGGGAGCCGGTTCGGGAGATCGGTAGCCAGTGCCTCCACCCGCCGCGCCAGCGAGGACGGAAGGCGCGGAAGATGTGCGAGGAGTCTGCGCTCGGCCCAGAAGCGCGGCCAAGCATCGGTCCAGCCGTTCTCAATTACAAGCGACGCAAAGGCGTAATCTTCCGGCCAGCCATAACGCTCGCCCTTCGCCCGGTGCAGCGTGGCCAACACTTTTCCCAGACTCGCCCAGGCGTCATGTAACGCGCCATCGGCTGGAAGAACCTCTATCACCAACGCTTCCTCGCTGACGCCGAGAACGGCAGGCGCGGGCGCACCGCTCGCGGCGATCGCCTTCAGCATCGCCGCCTCGGTTCTTGGCGACGGTCCATTCTTCACGATGGCCTCGCGGCCGTCGGCAAGAACGATCCGCACGATCTGCGATAAGCTGCCGCCGCCGAGCGTCTCGACCTGCCGAACAGTGCCCCCGATCAGTTTGGCTCCGGTCTCGGCAAGCGCGTTCATGTCTTCGCGATCAGCTGCGCGAGGCTTTTGGCGCCTTGCGTGACGTCGCCCCAGGTGACCTCGAAATCGCCGTCGTCGCCGTAATATGGATCGGCGACATTCTCACCTTCTCGTCCCTTGACGTGATCGAGCAACAAACTCAGTTTCGCCGTGGCGTCCCTGGGCCGCATCGCTTGGAGATCGGCCAGGTTTTCGCGGTCCAGCGCCACGATGTGGCTGAAGCGCATAAAATCGTGCTGCGACACCTTCCGTCCGCGATAGCCGCTTATGTCGATGCCGTGACGCTTGGCGACCTTTCGCGCGCGCGGATCGGGCGGGTCGCCGACATGCCAGCCGCCGATACCGGCCGAGTCGACCTCCACATCGAGGCCAATCCGCGCGGCTTCGGCGCGAAACGCAGCTTCGGCCAGCGGTGAGCGGCAGATGTTGCCAAGACAAACGAACAATACCGCAGGCCTTCCAGTCATCACGCGTCACCTTGAAGGATCGGCCGCAGAACGGCTCTCCGACAATGCCAAATTCACTGCAGCCCGATCCCGAACTCTCGGGGCCCGGCTGCTATTTCGGCGCCTTCGCGAACGAGGCAACGAGTTTGTCGATGTTCTCGCTGATCTCGCGCCACTTGGAGAGATGCGCGCGCTTGAACCGGTAGGACAGCGACACGTTACGCGCGATGGAAATGTCGCGCAGGCAACTGGGGTTTTGCACCTCGGGAGCAAGGCGGACGCAGCGCAGCACCATTTGACCATTGGAGGTTTCGCCGACGAACAAGTCCTCGTTGCGATAACCGGAATCCGCGCGGAATTCGAATTGCGTCAGACCGAACGGGCCGGGTCTGCCGCGCGGGTCCGTCAGGTAGCCCTTATAGACGCGCTGCAGCCTGTCGGCCTCGGCGAGGTTCACTTTGTCGTCGCGTATCAGCATGTTGACGATGGGAGAATCCGCACCGTTGCCGGTGAAGGTCTGCGCTTCCCAGTTCGACCAGCCTTCCATCTCCGGCAAAAGCGCGAACAATGCGATTTCGCGGTGCTCGCCGCCCTGGCGCGCGCTTTCGAATTCCAGATAGTTCGCAGGAATGTAGAACCGGTGGCCATGCACCTTCAGGGCGATGATGTCGCCGCGCGAGGTAGGCGAAATTTGCTCTTGGAACAGGCTGGGCGCGCTGGGTGCCAGATAGAGCAGCAGGAATATCGCCGACAGCGCGAAGGTCACGAGAAACACGCCGAGCGGGATGAGCCAGCCCGAGCGCTTGCGGATTGTTTCGTCGTCGTCGGTCGTGCGGCTCATGACCAAGTCCGGTCGCGTGGCTGAATCGGGATCGTTCCCCCAATTTAGCACGGCGAAATTAAAGGTGTGCTGCGTTCTCGCGCCAATTCGGCACGGCGGCCGGGTATAGATACCCTTCGTTTTCCAGGCATTTTTCCGCAGAACGTACCGTATCGGCACAGAATTTGGCCTTAAGACGGGCATGCCGTCTGCAGCCTGGTCCCCAACGATTCGGGGGCAGGAATGTGGCACGAACTGGCAGTGGCGTTATTCGCGGTCGCGTGCGGTTTCACGGCCTCGGGGATCACTGCGAACGTTTACCGCCTTCTTGCCGACAAACCGGAGACCGTGCACGGCAAGACTGTCTACTTCGCGATCATGGTCGTCGCAGGCCCCAGCGTTCTGATCGCCAACGCCGCGAAGACTTTCAGAGCAAAAGGATGCTCCGGCATAGCCTTTTGGCTGGCCGCCGCCGTGGCCGGCTATTGGAGCTTCGCCATCGGGCTCTTCGTCCTAAGCGTTAGCTTAGCCATCTAAGCGCTTATAAAACCGTCAGCATTCCTGCGACCAGGGGATGGCGAACGATGTCGCTTTCTCCCAGACGGATAACCGCAATTTCGGGGACCTTCTCGAGCCGGTTGGCCACGTCGCCCAGCCCCGACATGCCGGGCAGCAAATCGGTTTGGTCGGGATCACCCGTCAAGACCATCGTGGACCGCCAGCCGAGTCGCGTCAGCAGCATCTTGAGTTGCACATAGGTGCAGTTCTGCGCCTCGTCGATCACGATGAAGCAGTCGTTAAGCGTGCGCCCGCGCATATAAGCGACCGGCGCGATCTCGATCACGCCTTCCGCCACCAGTGCCTTCAGCCGCTTGGTCCCCAGCCGCTCCGTCAGGCAATCGTAGAGTGGCCTCAGATAGGGCGCCAACTTGTCCTGCAGGTCGCCCGGCAGAAAGCCGAGGCTCTCGCCGGCTTCCACGGCGGGGCGCGAGAGTACGACGCGGCCGACTTTGCCCGCCTCCAGCGCTTCCACGGCCTTGGCGATGGCGAGATAGGTTTTGCCTGTGCCGGCAGGACCCAGCGCCAGCGCGACGGAACGCTCGTCGATGGCGTCCATCAGCTGTTGCTGCACCGGGCTCATCGCCCGGACGTTCTTTACATATTTACGATCGCGCGGTTCCCCGTCGCGCGGATTCCAGCCGCTGCGGGCCGGAAACAATCGATGTACGTTTTCGTCTGCTGAAATACTGGCTTCACGGGATTTGTAACGCGCGGAACGCTTGGCCATGGAAACTCCCTGGTCAAAATACGAACGCTGATGGGGGCAGAGGCGTGAGTGCAGGGGCAGGGCGCGGTGCCCTTCAATCCGGAAATTTGCAAAGTGCAACGTCGCACTGCGATCTTTCCCCCGTCGTGACGAATCACGCGACGAAGTTCAGAATATCAGAAGTGCAAAAAACCGAGATTGTTTTTTCGCAGGTATTTTCTGGGAACTGGCGCTTCCGTCATTTCACCGTCACAATACCGTCGCGGACAAAGTTATGAGACGCCCGATGCCGATATATGCGCTCGAAGGCATCGCCCCAGAATTGCCGGCGGACGGTCAGTATTGGATTGCGCCGACCGCCGTCGTCATCGGCCGCGTGCGGCTGATGAAAAACGCCAGCGTGTGGTTCGGCGCTGTTCTGCGCGGCGACAACGACTGGATCACGATCGGCGAGAACAGCAACATTCAGGACAATTCGGTCGTACACACCGATCCGGGCCAACCTGTCGACGTCGGCACCAATGTGACGGTCGGGCATGGTGTCATCCTGCATTCGGCCACGGTGGGCGACAATTCGCTGATCGGGATGGGATCGACGCTGCTCAACCGCGCGCGCATCGGGAAGAACTGCATTGTCGGCGCCAACACGCTGATCGCCGAAGGCAAGGAATTCGCCGACGGCTCGCTGATCGTCGGCGCGCCCGGACGCGTGGTGCGCAC
>Ga0265340_10001961_pt1 | contig 11755 bp, 7 predicted proteins | sample 4CB225metaG_FD_202082 | JGI IMG/M metagenome (GOLD analysis project Ga0265340, IMG submission 202082) | Rhizosphere microbial communities from Carex aquatilis grown in University of Washington, Seatle, WA, United States - 4-CB2-25 metaG | ecosystem: Host-associated > Plants > Roots > Rhizosphere...
TTCGTCGACCAGCAGCAGGCTCGGGCGGCGCGCCAGCGCGGCATCGAGATCGAACTCGTTGACCACCATGTTGCGATAGACGATCGGCTTGCGCGGCAGGATATCGAAGCCGTCCAGCAGCGCCTCGGTTTCGCGCCGCCCATGGGTTTCGACCAGGCCGGCAACCACGTCCCGCCCCTCGGACTTGGCGGTTCGCCCCGCCGTCAGCATGGCGTAGGTCTTGCCGACGCCCGGCGCCGCACCGAGAAATATCTTGAGGTGCCCGCGCCCCTCTTTCCTGGCAAGCGCGAGCAGGGCCTCTGGCGACGCTCTCTGGGCTTCTTCGGTGGACATGGGACCGCTCCGCCACCCAGACTACGGCGTTGTGCCCTCAAAGGCGAGACAGTTGGCCGCACATCCCGGCGCGGTCATGAGGCGACCCGTCTGAGTGGACTTCCGGGAAAGCGTGGAAAGCGTTATCGTCATTAAAGAATGGGGAGCGACCGATGCAATATCGGTCGCGCGATGGCGACATGGATATCAAGAACAATATCGTTTACGTGACCTTCAAGGAAACCAGGAAGGCCGTGATCCGGAAGATCAAGCTCTCCCAATACCTGGGAGACGATTACGGCTGTCCGGTTTGCGGCGTGCGGCTCAAGAGCTTCAAGCCGATTTGGAAATCATACCGGCGCAAGACCGCGGAAATGGGCTACGTCTATCCGCTGTCCTCCATCGAAACCTTCAACGAAGACGCCTATTCCTGCCCCTCCTGCGATGCGTCCGACCGGGAGCGGCTGTTTGCGCTGTTCTTCGACGAGGTCTTCCGCGGCTTCGATCAGGGACCGCGCCGCCGCCTTGTGGAGTTTGCCCCCTCCACCGCGCTGCGCCGCCGATTGAGCCGCCATCCGCAGGTCGCGTATCGCAGCGCCGATATCATTCGCCAGACCGTCGATGATCGCGTCGATATCACCGACATGGCGCTCTATCCCAACAATTCCATCGATATATTCCTCTGTTCCCACGTCCTCGAGCATGTCGAGGACGATCGCAAGGCGATGCAGGAGATGTTCCGCGCCTTGCGACCCGGCGGCTTCGCGGTGGTCATGGTGCCGCTGATCCATGGCGTCGAAGAGACGCACGAAGATCCTGCGTTCAATACCCCGGAGCTGCGCTGGAAGTATTTCGGGCAGGATGATCACGTCCGCCAATACGGCAAGACCGACTTCGTCAAACGCCTGACCTCGGCCGGATTCCACGTCGACCAATTGGGGGCCGATTATTTCGGACCCGACGTGTTTCGACGCGCCGGCATCGCCCAGGATTCCATCCTCTACGTCGCCCGCAAGACCGTGCCGTCCTGAACGGCGACGCCGCCGGGCGAGCGGCAGCGCAGCCGCCTATGTCGCGTGCGGTTCGCTTGCGAGACCGGCATCGGTCTCGCGCTCGTGGGAGTGATCGGTCGCAAGCAGCAGATAGACCGCCGGCACCACGAACAGCGTGAACAAGGTGCCGATCGCGAGGCCGGTCGCGATCACCAGCCCCATGTTGAAGCGCGACACCGCGCCGGCGCCGCTCGCGGTAATCAGCGGGATCACGCCGAGCACCATCGCCGCCGTCGTCATCAGGATCGGACGCAGTCGGATGCCGGTCGCAAGCTCGATCGCTTCGCGCTTGCTCTTGCCCTGCATCTGCAGTTCGTTGGCGAATTCGGTGATCAGAATGCCGTGCTTGCTGATCAGTCCCATCAAGGTGACCAGCCCGACCTCGGTATAGATGTTGAGCGTGGCGCCGCCGACCCCGACGCTGATGAAGATCAGCGCGCCGGCGATCGACATCGGAACCGACACCAGAATGATCAGCGGATCGCGGAAGCTTTCGAACAGCGCCGCCAGCGCCAGAAAGATGATGATCAGGGCGAAGCCGAAGGTAGCGATGAAGCCGCTCGATTCCTGCACATATTGCCGCGACAGTCCGGCGTAATCGATGCTGTAGCCTTGCGGCAGCACTTTGGTGGACAGATCCTTGAGGTAGTCCAGCGCATCGCCGGCGGCGACCCCCGGCATCACCACCCCTTGGATGGTGGCGCTGTTGAGCTGCTGGAAGTGATTGAGCGATTGCGGGATCACCTTGGTGCTGATGCTGGCGATGGTCGACAGCGGAACCGAAGTGCCGCCGGCGGTGCGGAAATTGTAGTCCAGCAATTGCTGGGTGTTGAGGCGCGAGCGCTGCTGCACCTGCGGGATCACCTGGTAGGAGCGCCCATCAAGACTGAAATAATTGACGTAGCCGCCGCCCAGCAGGGAAGCGAGCGCGCCGCCGACGTCGCTCATCTTCAGTCCGAGCTGGGCGGTCTTGTCGCGATCGATCATCACCACCGACTGCGGCTGGTCGACCTTCAGGTCGGTGTCGAGAAAGATGAACATGCCGCTCTTGACGGCGGCGTCGAGAAACTCGTGCGCCACGGTGTTCAGGCGTTCGAACCGCTCGGTGGTCTGGATAATGAACTGCACCGGCAGGCCGAAGCTGCCCGGCAATGGCGGCGGCTGGAACGCGACGATGCGGGCTCCGGCCACCTTGCTGAGCTCCTGCTGGAACACCGGCTGCAGTTGGTTGGAGGTCAGCGTCCGCTGGTCCCACGGCTTGAACACATCGCCGGCGATCGACTGGCCGGGCACATCGAGCTGGAACACATGCGCGGTTTCCGGGTGCGCCGCGAAAATCTTGTAGACCTGCTGGGAATACAATTGGCGCTGTTGCAGCGTCGCGTTCGGCGCCGACACCGACTGGGTGATGACGACACCCTGATCCTCCTGCGGCGCCAGTTCGTTCTTGGCGTCGACCCAGAGGAAATAGATGCTGCCCAAGATAATGACGGCAAACACCACCGTGACCGGCAGGTAGTTCAGGCTGCCATGCAGCCAGCGGCCATAGCCGCGACGCAGGCGATCGAACTGCCGGTCGACGAAGCCCACCAATCGCCCGGGCCCGGCGCCGCTCGCATGGCCCTTCAGCAGGCGCGAACACATCATCGGCGACAGCGTCAGCGCGACGATGCCGGAGACCGTGACCGCCCCCACCAGCGTGAACGCAAATTCCGCGAACAGGGCTCCGGTCAATCCGCCCTGGAATCCGATCGGCACATACACCGCCACCAGCACCACGGTCATGGCGATGATCGGTCCGCCCAGTTCGCGCGCCGCCTGCATCGCCGCCGGGATCGGCGCCATTCCCTCTTCGAGATGCCGGTTGACGTTCTCGACCACGATGATGGCGTCATCCACCACCAGGCCGATACCGAGCACCAGCGCCAGCAGGGTGAGCAGATTGATGGAATAGCCGAGCGCCAGCATCACCACGAAGGTGCCGATCAGCGACAGCGGAATGGCGATGGTCGGGATCAGTGCCGAGCGCACCGACCCCAGAAAGATGAACACCACCAGCGTCACGATCACCAGCGCTTCCACCAAACTGCGGATCACCTCGCTGATGGCGCTGTTCACGAACTCGGTGGAGTCATAGATGATCTCGCCGGCGAGTCCCTGCGGCAGCTGCGCCTGGATGCTCGGAAAGATATCGCGCACGCCCTTGATGACATCGAGCAGATTGGCGGCGGGGGCGACCTGGATCCCGATATAGACCGCCTTCTTGCCGTCGAAGCCGACCTCGGATTCATAATCCTGGGCGCCAAGCACCACATTGGCGACATCGCTGAGGCGAACCAGCGCGGTATCGGTCTGCTTGATGACGAGATTCTTGAACTCCGCGACCGAATGCAGGTTGGTCGACGCCGTGAGATTGACCTGCACCATCTGGCCCTTGGTGTTGCCGAGGCCGGAGATGTAGTCGTTGCTCGCAAGCGCCTGACTGACGTCGGCGCCGGTGAGGCCGTAGGCGGCAAGCTTGTTCGGATCGAGCCAGGCGCGCAGCGCGAACACCTTGGAGCCGAGCAGTTCCGCCGTCTGCACGCCCACCACCGCCTGCAATTTCGGTTGCACCACCCGGATCAGATAATCGGTGATCTTGTTGGCGCCCAGCACCTCGCTGGAAAAGCCGATATACATCGCATCGATGCTCTGGCCGACCTTGACGGTCAGCACCGGCTGCTGCGACCCCGTCGGCAACTGGTTGAGCACCGAGGACACCTTGGTGGTGATTTCGGTCAGCGCCTTGTCGGCATCGTAATTGAGCCGCAGGTTCACCGTGATGGTGCTGATGCTGCTCTGGCTGGTCGACGACATGTAGTCGATGCCGTTGGCCTGGGCGATGGCATTTTCCAGCGGCGTGGTGATGAAGCCCGAGACCACATCCGGATCGGCGCCATAATAGGTCGTGGTGACGGTGACGATGGCGTTTTCCGTGCGCGGATATTGCAGCACCGGCAGCGAGAACACCGCGCGCAGCCCGAGCACCAGAATCATCAGGCTGACGACGGTGGCGAGCACCGGCCGGCGAATGAAGATGTCGGTGAAGTTCATCGATCGATGTCCTACTGATCGACCGGCATCGGACTGGCATCCGCGGTCGGCTTGATCGAATTGTCGATCAGAATGTTGGAGCCGTTATGCAGCTTCAATTGCCCGGCGACGACGATCGACTGGCCTTCGGTGACGCCGGTGAGGATCGCCACCTGGTCGCCCCGGGTCGGCCCCGCGGTGATGAACGACTGCCGCGCCACCAGCTGCGGCTGGCCGTTGGCGTCCTTGCCGCTCTCCTCCACGATGAACACCGTCTCGCCGTAGGGATTATAGGTCACGGCGGTCTGCGGCAGGGTGACGTAGCGCTGCGGTTGGCCGGCGGCGATGGTGACGGTCGCATACATTCCCGGCAGCAGGCTACGATCGGCGTTCTTGATCGTCGCCCGCACCTGAACATTGCGCGTGCTGGCATCGATTTTCGGATTGATCGCCGAGATCACGCCGGGGAAGCTTCGATCCGGATAGGTGTCGATTTTGGCGCCCACCTGCTGGCCGATCTTGACCTGGTTGAGCTTTTGCTGCGGCAGATAGAAATCGACATAGATCGGATCGAGCGCCTGCAACGTCACGATCGTGGTTCCGGCGCTGAGGAATTGCCCGATGTCGACCGCGCGCACGCCGATACGACCCGCGAACGGGGCGCGCAGCGCCTTCTTGTCGACCACCGCCTGCTGCTCCGCCACCTGCGCCTGGGCGTTCTTCAGGTTGGCGGCATCCGCATCGACGGTGGCCTGGCTCACCGCCTTGATCTTGAACTGCTGCTGATCGCGCTGGTAGTTGATGTCGCTGAGGTCGGCGGTCGCCTGCAGCGCGTTCAGCTTGGCGACGTCGTCATCGGAGCGAAGCGACATCAACAATTTTCCGGCCGGAACGTCGTCCCCGGAATTGAAATTGATGTCCTTGACGATGCCGGACACTTCAAACGCGAGATCGGCGCCGTTGACGGCGCGCAGGCTTCCCACCGCCTCGATCTCGGCCTGCCATTCCTGCGTGGTCGCGGACGCCGTCGACACCGTCTGCGGCGGCGACGCCGCCGACGCCATGTACTTCTTGATCATGGTGGCTTTGAACGACTGAAACCAGAAGAAGGCGCCCAACACCACGCCGACCGCGGCCAGCATGATCACCATACGCTTGATCATCTTGCCAAACTCCACTGACTCAACGCTTCCACACGCTTCTCTTGCAAACGCAGTTCTTGCACACGCATCGCACTGACCATCATTCGCTCGTCGAGACCACGCCTTCGGTACTGCCGGCCGCCACTGTGCCGTCCGCCGGCGTGGTATCGACCCGGTTCCACCAGCCGCCGCCCAACGCCTGGAACAGCGCCGCGGTATCGGCAAAACGCGCCGCCTGCGCCTGCACCAGCCCGATGATCGCCTGCTGGTAGGTTCGCTCCGCATTCAGCAGCGTCAGATAGGTGATGGCGCCGGCGCGGAATTGCTCGCGCGAAATCGTCAGGCTTTCGGAAGCCGTGCGCGTCGCGCGTTCCTGCGCCTTGAGCGCCACCGCGTCGGATTGAATGGCGCGCAGCGCGTCGGCGACGTTGCGGAACGCATTGAGCACGGTGTCGCGATATTGCGCCTGCGCCGCATCGTAGGCGGCTTCAGCCGCGCGCTTCTGGTGGATCAGCGTGCCGCCATGGAAGAGCGGCTGTGTCGCGCTGGCGCCCAGACTCCAGATCGCGGCTTGCGGCGTGAACAGGCTGGCCGCCTGCAGCGCGGCGCTGCCGTAATCGGCGGTGAGATTGATCTGCGGCAGCAGGTTGGCGGTCGCCACCCCGACCTGCGCGCTGGCCTGATGCAGCTGGGCAGCGGCGGCGCGGATATCCGGGCGCTGTTCCACCAGCCGCGACGGCAGGCTGACCGGCAGTTTCTGCGGCAGGCGCAGCGCCGCCAGCGAGAACGGCCGCAGATCCGCCTCGCTCGGGAACCGGCCGGTCAGGGTCGCGATCAAGTTGCGCTGCTGCTCCAATTGCTTTTGCAGCGGCGGCAAGGTCGCCTGGGTCTGCGCGAGCTGCGCTTCCTGCGCCAGCACATCCGCCCGCGACACGCCCCCGAGCTGGAACTGGCGCTGCAGCACGTCGAGCTGTTCGCTCTCGTCCTTGATGATGTCCTGGGTCGCCTTGATCTGACCGCGCAGCGAGGCTTCCTGCACTGCCGTGGTGACGACATTCGCCGTCAGCGTCAGAAACGTCGCCTCGAACAGGAAGCGCTGATAATCGGCCTGCGCCTCGCTCGCTTCCACCGCCCGGGGCTTGCCGCCGAAGACGTCAAGCGCGTAGGACACATTCACGGTGGCGTTGAACAGATTATAGGTGAACGGCGAGCCGGTGGTGCCGAACTGCGCCGGCGAGGCCTGCGAGCGCGTGGCGGAGCCATTGGCGTCAATGGCCGGAAACAGCGTGCCGACCTGCGCCGCCGCATTCTCCTGCGCCTGGCGCAACGTCGCCTGCGCGGCCTGCAGATTGGCATTGGCGGTGATCGCGCGCTCGATCTGCGTGGTGAGATGACGCGACCGGAACAGCGTCCACCATTCGCCCGGCAGATCGCGTCCCAACTGAAATGATTGACTGGCACCGCCATTGGTGGCGGACGAGACAGTCTGGTCCGGAACCGGCGACGCCCCGTAGCGCTCGACATCCGGTGGCGGTGGCGACTGGAAGTCCGGTCCGACCGCGCAGCTTCCGAGCAGCAACGCACCGATGACCAATGCCGCCACGAGCGGCGCTGTGAGCGCGGCCGGCGACCGAACGCGGCGTACAAGTCCCGGCCGATACATGTCACCCACCCTAAACGCCCTAAGTCATTTCGGCCGTCACTCCCCCAAACAAGCGACCGGAAAGAACTAAACCGTTCAGTTTTCTGTTGCAAGCCGCGGCGGGCAAGTGTCAACTGATTATTGATGTGACTCGCACCTAACAATAAGTCGCAATCCTCATGGCTGCTCGTTCACCGAGGGTCCGTGCCGGCAAAGTCCGCGACACTATTGCCGCAGACGACATCAATGACTTCAATAATGCCAAGATGCGTCAGATTTTTGCTGCCGCCCGCAAAGTGTTCATGAAATCCGGCTACGGCGCGGCCAGCATGGATGCAATCGCGCGCGAGGCGGCGGTGTCGAAGGCGACGCTGTACACCCATTTCGACAGCAAGGATGCGCTGTTCGAGGCCCTGATTGTGGCGGAATGCAAACATTTCTCCGGCCAGATCGGGCAACGCGCATTCGACGAGCCCGACATTCAAAAGGCCCTGCGCAGCCTGGCCGAGGATTTCAACGAGCTGCTATGCACCGACGAAAGCCTGGCGATGTACCGCATTGTCGTCGCCGAAGCGCCGCGATTCCCGGAACTCGGGCGAATCTTTTATGACAGCGGTCCGCGGGTGATGATCGATCGCATCGCCGACCTGCTGGCGCGCGCCGCCGCCCGTGGCCTGCTCGCCATCGGCGATGCCCGCATCGCGGCTGTCCAATTCATCAGCCTGGTGCGCGGCGATTCGCACCTGACGCGCATCCTCGGCGTCAAGGCCGCCGCCAAGAACGCCGCCGCCGATTACATCGACAGCGGCGTCAAATTATTTCTCGCCGGCTACGGCACCGGCAAGAAACGAAAATAGAGAAGAGCGAAGTCGATTGGATGGGGTGAGCAACGCGAAACCCATCATCTTTCTTTCCGGATCCGCCGCGATGGGTATCGCTTCGCTCCGCCCATCCTACGGAATCTCATCACCCCAGCGCCTTGAGATGCCGGATCGGCCGGCCCGGCGCGATCGCCTGCGCGGCGGCGATGATGCCGTTGGCGTCGATACCGTAGTGCCGGTACAGATCCGCCAGCGATCCGGTCTGGCCGAAATGCTCGACCCCGAGCGAGCGCACGCGATGGCCGTGCACCGCGCCGAGCCACGCCAGCGTCGCCGGATGGCCGTCGAGCACAGTGACGATGCCGCAATGCGGCGGCACGTCCGCCAGCAAACGCTCGATATGCGAGCGCGCATGCACCAGACCGCGCTCGCGCGCGCGGCTCGCCGCGGTCCAGCCGGCATTGAGCCGATCCGCCGAGGTCACCGCCAATAGTCCGACATCCCGGCGGTCTTCCGCCATCAGGCCGACCGCCGCGATCGCTTCCGGCGCCATCACGCCGGTATAGGCAATCACCACCTCCGCATTCGGGCCGGGCGGGCGAAACCAATAGGCGCCGTCGATGATCGACTGCCGCAGCTCCGGCGTCATCGTTCGTTTGGGCTGTTCGATCGGACGCGTCGACAGCCGCAGATAGACCGACCCGCCGGTTTCGTCGCGCAGCCAGTTGCGCTCCGAGGCCGCTGCATCGTCGTCCTTTTGGATATAGGCGAGCGCAAACGCGAGAATGACCGCAAGCTCGTCGAGAAACGCCGGCTCAAACGCGGCGAGCCCGTCCTGCGCCATGCCGATCAACGGCGTTCCGATCGATTGATGCGCGCCGCCCTCCGGCGCGAGCGTGATGCCCGATGGCGTGCCGGCGAGAATGAAACGCGCCTCCTGGTAACAGGCATAGTTGAGCGCATCGAGACCGCGGGCGATGAACGGATCGTACAGCGTTCCGATCGGCAACAGCCGTTCGCCATTGAGCGAGTGCGACAGCCCGAGCGCCGACAGCAGGATGAACAGATTCATCTCGGCAATGCCGAGTTCGATATGCTGGCCCTTGGGCGAGAACTCCCATGAGAAGGTCGAGGGGATCCGTTCGCTCTTGAAGGTATCCGCCATCGCCTGGCGCGCGAACAGGCCGCGGCGGTTCACCCACGGCCCCAGATTGGTCGACACGGTAACGTCGGGCGAGGCGGTGACGACGCGATCCGCAAGTTCGGAAGTCTCCTTCGCGAGTTCATTCAGCAGCGACCCGAACCCCGCCTGGGTCGAGGCCACGGGGGGAATCGTCACGGCGAGTTGCGCGGGAACCGCGATGCGATCCGCGCGCGGACGCCGATGCGGGCGCGCGGCAAAGGGGACGCGATCGAGGAAGGATTGGATCTGATCGGCGGGAAGCCCCAGCCCTTCGAACTTGTCCCACTCGAAGCCCGGCCGCACCTGCATCGCCGATTGCAACGCCTGCATCTGGGTCGGCGTCATCAGGCCGGCATGATTGTCCTTGTGGCCGGCGAACGGCAGACCGTAGCCCTTAATGGTGTAGCAGATGAAGCAGGTCGGCCGGTCGTGATCGATCGCGCCGAAGACATCAAGCAGCGCCGGCAGATCGTGGCCGGCGAGATTGGTCATCAGCCGCGACAGTTCCTCGTCCGAACGGCTCTCGATGATCTGCGTCACCGCACCCTGATCGCCGATGTCGTCGCGCAGGCGCTTGCGCCAGGCGGCGCCGCCCTGGAACACCAGCGCCGAATAAAGCTGGTTCGGACAATGATCGATCCAGTCCCGCAGCCGCTCGCCGCCGGGCTCCGCGAACGCCGCCTCCAGCAGCGAACCATATTTCAGGATGACCACGTCCCAGCCGAATCCGCGAAACAGTGTCTCGTAGCGCGCCCACAAACCTTCGCGGATCACCGCATCGAGGCTCTGCCGGTTGTAGTCGATGATCCACCAGCAATTGCGCAGACCCTGCTTCCAGCCTTCCAGGATCGACTCGAAAATGTTGCCCTCGTCGAGCTCGGCATCGCCGACCAGCGCGATCATCCGTCCTTCCGGCCGGTCCAGCCCCCAGCCATGCGCGCGCACATAATCCTGCACCAGCGACGAGAACAGCGTCTGCGCGACGCCGAGCCCGACCGAGCCGGTGGAGAAATCGACGTCGTCGGTGTCCTTGGTGCGGGACGGATAGCTCTGGGCGCCCTTGAAGGCGCGGAAGGCGGCGAGCTTGTCCCGCGTCTGGCGGCCGAGCAGATATTGGATCGCATGAAAGATCGGGCTCGCGTGCGGCTTCACCGCCACCCGGTCCTGCGCCCGCAGCAGGTGGAAATACAGCGCGGTCATGATGGTGGCGAGCGAGGCCGAGGACGCCTGATGTCCGCCGACCTTCACCCCGTCGACATTGTCGCGCAGGTGGTTGGCATGGTGGATGGTCCAGCTCGCGAGCCAGAGCACTTTCTTTTCCAGTTCGCGCAGGATCGTGAGCTGGTCGGAATTCGACTGGTTTGAGCTTTCACCGGACGCTGTCATGGCGGCCTCATATCAGCTTTGTGCCGTGCCCATAGGATGGGTTGAGCGTAGGATGGGTAGAGCGCAGCGAAACCCATCATCCATCTATTGGGCTCCGTCGCAACCGCGAGAATCACAATCGAACAGCCGCTGTGATCCATTGAACGTCCGGGCAAGGATCAACCACCGCGATGGGTTTCGCCTCGCTCTACCCATCCTACACGAAACTCTGGCGTTCAGCCCGTCGGCGAAACCCATCACCGCTCGCCGAAATTGGATCGATCGTCTCCACCATTGCCCGCCCAATCCTCCGGATAAATTCCAAGTCCAACCAGGCGGTGGAAAGTAGAATATGGCCACGCGTTGACTTGCGTCACATGGCCATGCTTGACCGGATTGAAGTGAATGTAGTCGACGTGACGCTCGAAGTCGTCCTCATCGCGGAGCGTATGCTCCCAATAGCGCCGCTGCCAAATGCCCCGTTCACCCTTATTGGATCGGCTTGGCGATACCTGTTCCCGTCGCGGCAGACCACGAGAGAACGTCGCCTTGATCAGTCGCCAGCGGGTCGCGAAATCCGCGTCACCCTCCGGCAACGTCCATATCGCGTGCAAATGATCCGGCAGCACCACCGTTGCTTCCGCCGAATACGGATGCCGAGTCTGCGTGTAGCGAAAGGCACTACGCAGCAATTCGATGTGGTCCGTGAGCAATCGCAGTCGCCGGTCCGCCAAATTGACGGTGAAAAAATAACTGCCGCCGGGAAGAAAATTACGCCGATAATTGGCCACCGAAACACCGAGAAAAGTCGTGCGATGGGTTTCGCTTCGCTCTACCCATCCTACACCATAACCTCAAGACGAGCCCGTAGGATGGGTAGAGCGCAGCGAAACCCATCACCCCTGTCGATCGGAATCGGCCATCAACGTCTATTCGGACTGCTGCTGCATTCCATCGTGCCCATTGCAACCACTCGAACAAAAAAACCGCGACCGCGATGGGTTTCGCTTCGCTCTACCCATCCTACAGGCCTCGTGCGCTATTTCAGCGGCACCTTGAACAACTCCTCGACCTGGTCTTTCGTCAGCGGCGCCGACAGATATTTGAGCGTCACCGCATCCGCCATGATGGCGTCGAGGCCCCAGATCTTGTCCGGCAGCGCATTC
>Ga0265340_10001962_pt1 | contig 11749 bp, 9 predicted proteins | sample 4CB225metaG_FD_202082 | JGI IMG/M metagenome (GOLD analysis project Ga0265340, IMG submission 202082) | Rhizosphere microbial communities from Carex aquatilis grown in University of Washington, Seatle, WA, United States - 4-CB2-25 metaG | ecosystem: Host-associated > Plants > Roots > Rhizosphere...
CGGCGATTGAGGACCAATACTCATCATGGAAAATTATCCCAACCCGCCTGATCTGTCGAAAATAAAGTCGCCTAGGCCCAACCTAAACTGGTCACACGGCACAAAATTGATACCCTGCCAGCAATGAATTCAAACGGCGGCAAAATCACGGTTTTGAGCGGGCGGGCGGGCAGCGCCACTGGCGCAGCCGCCCACCGGCATCTCAGAAAACATGATCCGACTTTGCGGAAACTCATCCGCGAGCACGGGCCCTGTTCGCTCAGGCCGGAAAAGCGCCGTTCGCCGTTTCAATCGCTGGTCCAAGCCGTCGCGCACCAGCAACTCAACGGCACGGCGGCAAACTCCATTCTCACGCGATTCAAAAGATTGTTTCCCAAACGAAAATTCCCGCGCGCGGAGGACCTGGCGTCGGTCACGGACAAGCAATTGCGCGCCTGTGGATTTTCCTTCGCCAAGATTGCGTCCCTCCGCGACATCGCGGCAAAAACCCTGGTCGGGGTGGTACCGGCCTCGCGGCAGATTGTGAAGCTGTCCGACGACGAAATCATCGGGCGGCTGACGGAGGTCCGCGGGGTCGGCCGCTGGACGGTGGAAATGCTGCTGATTTTTCAGCTTGGCCGTTCCGATGTTTTGCCAGCGGATGATTTCGGCGTGCGCACCGGCTTCCGGCACGCCTACAAAAGGCGCGATCTGCCCACGGTGAAGGAACTGCTGGCGTTCGGCGAACGCTGGCGTCCTTATCGCACGACCGCCGCCTGGTATCTTTGGTGCGCGGCCGACGCGGCGCGCAAAAAGAAGTGACGTCCGGCCTGACTTGGGTTATAACCTTTCTTTGGGCAGAATTCCCAAAATTCCTGAAAAATGAAGCATTTGTTGTCATTGGAAAAGCTGCCGGGCGCGGACATCGAGAAAATCCTGCGGGACGCCGTGGTGTTCAAACGCGAACGGGCGCGGCAGGACCGCCGGCCGCTGGCCGGGCAAACGTGGGCGCTGATATTTTCCAAATCGTCCACGCGCACGCGGGTGTCCTTCGAGGTCGGCATCCGCGAACTCGGCGGGCAAACGATGTTTCTCAACGCGAATGACATCCAGCTCGGACGCGGCGAGCCGGTCAAGGACACGGCGCGCGTGCTGGGCCGGATGGTTCAGGGCGCGGTGATCCGCACGTTCGCGCAGGGCGACGTTGAGGAATTCGCGGAATTTTCAAAAATCCCGACCATCAACGCGCTCACCGACGCCGAGCATCCGTGCCAGATCATCGCCGACATTTTCACCTTCAAGGAACGGCGCGGACCGATTGCGGGCAAGGTCGTGACGTTCATCGGCGACGGCGCGGGCAACGTGGCGGCGTCGTGGATCTTTGCCGCGATGAAACTCGGTTTCCAACTGCGCATCGCCGCGCCGAAAAAATTCCAGCCGTCCGCTGAAATCTTGAAGCGCGCGGGCGGAAAAATTGTTTGCACCGAGGATTTGAAGGCCGCGGCGGACGGCGCGGACCTGCTCTACACCGATGTCTGGGTTTCGATGGGTCAGGAGGCCCAGGCCGCCGAGCGCCTGAAAATGCTGGGCGGTTATCAAATGAACCAGAAACTCGTGAAGCTGGCCAAGCCGGACGCGTTGGTGATGCATTGTCTGCCGGCCTATCGCGGCAAGGAAATTGACGAGGAAACGTTCGAGGCCAATGCCGACACGATTTTCACGCAGGCCGAAAACCGGCTGCACGTGCAAAAGGCGGTCTTGAGTTGGGCGGTCTCGTGACCGGCGTAACGGCGGCCGGCAGACCGCCGGTGACTTGATTCCAATTGCGGCGCTCCGCGGAACGCCATCACGCAGCAAACTGGCGCAAATACTTCACCGCCACTTTCAAATCCTTCGGCCACGGCGCGGTGATGACCAGGGTTTGGCCGGTGACGGGATGGGGCAGCGTCAGTTGTTCCGCGTGCAGCGCGACGCGGGAAATCAGCGGCCGCTCCTCGTGTCCGGGCTTGAGCCGGTAATTCGGTTTCAAGCGCGAAAGCCAGAGCGGCTTGCCGCCATACAGTTCATCGCCGACAATGGGCAACCCGGCGTGGCGCAGGTGGACGCGAATCTGGTGGGTGCGGCCGGTGAACGGCGCGCAGCGGAGCAGCGTCCAGCGGGAGAATTTTTCCAGCACTTCAAAAGCCGTTCGCGAGCGTTTGCCATTTTTCGGGTCAACCCGCATCAGGCCGGTCTGGACCGGATGAGGGGAGAGCGCGGCATCCACCTCAAATTTTTCCTCCGGCGGCGTTCCCTGCACGAGCGCGGCGTATTGTTTGAGCGGTTTTTCGGAACCGAACAAATTGGCCAGCGCCACGAGCGCCGGCTTGGTTTTGGCCAGCAGGATGACGCCGCTGGTTTCGAAATCCAGCCGGTGCGCGTTCATCAGATAATTCAGCCCGCGTTCGCGCGCCCACGGTTTGCCGCCGGCGATGGCGGCATGGAGCAACTTCATCAGATTGGGCCGCTGCGGGTCGTAGCGGTCGGGCGAGGTCAAAAGTCCGCCGGGTTTGTCAAGCGCGAGCAGGTATTCGTCCTCAAAGAGGACGGGAATTTCCCAAAACTTGTGCGCGGCGGGCGACGACAGTTTGATGGCCGCATTCACGGCGGCTATTGGACGGGCACGGTGCCAGCCGCCGGTTGACGCAAAATGGAAATGTCGCGCAATTGATGGTTGGCTTCGGCTTGCAGCCACTCGTTGAACGCCTGTTGTTGCTGCGCCCGGCGAACTTGAGCGATGAACTGCGGCATCTGTGTGTTCATGGCAACCTGGTCCGCCGGCAATTGGGATTGGACGTAAAGAATGAACCCCCCGTCCGTGGTTTCTTTGAAACTGCTGGTGTGGCCAACCGGCGTGCTGAACGCGGTCTGCTTGAGTTGATCCAGCCCGGCACGATCATCCAGTTCAGGTAATTCGCGCGTGAGCAGCGAAAACGGCGGCAACGCCTGCGGCTGCAAACCAGCGGCGATCGCAGCCTGCGCAAAGGTTTTTCCGGCCGCCATCCGGATCGCCGCGTCAAAATAAAAGTTGGTGCCGTTGCGTCGGGCGAGCAGCGTGGCTTCACGCAACCGGCAATCCTCCATGACGCGGGCGCGGATTTGGTCGAGCGACGGGATTTCGCTCGGCAGTTGCCTGGCCAGCGCGACGATGTAAACGGCAGCCGGGCCGGCGACCGGGCCGGCGAGCGGCTCGTCGGGGGTCAGTTCAAAGGCGGCCCGGGTGAATTCCGCGGGTGCATCAAATTCTTCCGGACCGTGGGTGCCGGCAAACGGAGCGGTGAGATGAACGGTCAATCCTTTTTGTTTGGCAACCGAGGCGAGGTTTTCCGGTTTCACCGGTTCGAGGGCAAAAAGCACGTTGGCAAAATCATTGGCCTGCTTGTTCGCCTCGGCGAGCGCGCGGCTCCGGACCAGTAATTCGCGGATTTTCTCCCGGGCGGCGTCAGGGGTCTTGGCGTCGGAAAAATAATCCGGCCCGAGCTGGCGGTAATTGGCCTCGACCACTTCCTCCAGGTTGGTCCTGGCCCATTCGGCCTTTGCCTGCGCCAGATAATTGGACAGGTCGAACTCGACGTAGCTGACCTGGACACGGTCGGGCAGGCGGTAATCGGCGAGGTAATTCGTGTAATATTGCGCGGCGGCGGCGGGTGTGACGGTGACCGCGGACAAATAGTTTGACGCGGAAAAGAAAACGGCCTGCGCGGAAAATTCCCGGAACTCGCGTTCGTACTCCACGGCGGCATCCTGCGGTGTGATGAGCGCGCCCGGCAAACCCATCGTTTGAATCAGTTGTTGTCTGATCAGGTCATGGCGGACGTACCGCTTGAAATCGTCGGCCGTCAGGCCTGCCGGCTGCAAAAATTGTTTGATGAAGGTGTCTATCGGCACGGGTTGCCCGTTTTGTCCAAACGCGCGGAGCATGTCATTCGCCGCCGCCGCCGCCTCGTCTTCGCTGATATAAATGCCCAGGTTGGCAGCTTTTAAATTGAAGAGAAGGTGGATATAGATTTCACGTTCCTGGTCGATTTTGGAGAGATTGGGATTTTTGTCCGGCCACACGTTGTAAATAAGCCGGTAAAAGATATAATACTCGTTCCTGGCTTCGACGTAATCTTCTTGCGTGACTTTGTGCCCGTAAATCACGCCAAAATCACCGCCCGCGCGTCCGCCACCGCCATTGCGCGACGGGCCTGATCCCATGAAGGTCACAAAGGTGATGCAGGTGATGCCCATGACGACTATTAACAGCCAGCGGTGTTTTCGAAAAAATCTAAACATAGTAGTTTTGAGAACGCACAGCCTAACCAGCATTGGCAGGCATGGCAAACCGAAAAACGGATTGAAACGAACGGCTGATGACGAAGCTCCAATGACCAAAGAATGTTCCCATGCTCAAATGACGAGTTCGGGCTTTCCGCATTTGTCATTACCGTTATTTCGTCATTCGGATCTGGTCATTGGTCATTTTCCAAGCCACTTTGCCGCGTCCGTTGCCGCGTAGGTGATGAGAATGTCCGCGCCCGCCCGCCGCATGGCCAGCAGGCATTCCAGCGTCACGGCGCGCTCATCAATCCAGCCGCGCGCCGCCGCCGCCTTGATCATCGCATATTCCGCGCTCACGGCGTAGGCCGCAGTCGGATAGCCGAATTCCGCTTTGACGCGATGAATCAAATCCAGATACGCCAGCGCCGGCTTGACCATGACGATGTCCGCACCTTCCTGAATGTCCAGGGCCACTTCGCGCAATGCCTCGTTCGCGTTCGCGGCATCCATCTGGTAGCTCCGCCGGTCGCCGAATTGCGGTGCGGACCCGGCGGCTTCGCGGAACGGCCCATAAAACGCCGATGCAAATTTTGCCGCGTAACTCATGATGGGCGTGTCAACGAAGCCATTTTTGTCCAGCTCGGTGCGAATGGCGCGGACGCGGCCATCCATCATGTCGCTCGGCGCTACGATGTCCGCGCCCGCCTCGGCGTGGCTGGCGGCGGTGCGCGCAAGCAGCTTCAGGGTCTGGTCATTCAGGATTTTTACCGGAGCGCCGGGCACCGTCCCGGCTCGCCCCGACTTTCCCTGAACTGGCCGGGACGGTGCCCGGCGCTCCACCACGCCGCAATGGCCGTGCTCCATGTATTCGCACAGGCAAACGTCGGTGATGACGAGCAGCGACGGCACCTCTTTTTTCAACAACCGGACGGTTTGCTGGACGATGCCATTTTGCGCATAGGCGCCGGAAGCCTTTGCGTCCTTTTTGTCGGGAATGCCGAAGAGCAAGACCGCCGGGATACCGTGGGTGTGGGCGCGCGCCGCTTCGCGGACCAGTTCATCGGGCGAGAGCTGAAAGACGCCGGGCATGGCCTCGATGGGGTGGCGTAGTTTGTGCCCGCTGCGGACGAACAGAGGCAGGACGAGTTGCTCGACGTTCAAGCGGGTCTCGGCGACGAGCTGCCGCAACGCCGGCGACTGCCGCAACCGGCGCGGACGATAAACGGGAAATCCAGACAAATTCACAGGCGCATTCTAGTTTCAAAGCCGAAAGTGCAAAGCGGAAAGTGCATATTAATCCGTAAAATCCGTGTCAAAAATCCTTTGTTCCCACTTTGCAATTTTCCGGGTTGGATTACATTGCCGTCATGCGGCGGTTAAAAAAAGTTTTCTGGACGGCGGTGACGCTCGCCGTCCTGTTTTTCGGGGTTTACCTCGGTTTCACCGTCTCGCACTGGCTCCAGACCGGTTCGGGGTTGCGATTTGAAAACACCGCGACGGTCGTGCAACAGATCCAGACGCTGTCCGACCTCGTCACGGTCAAATACGTCATGGAAAAAGTCGTCATCCTGAAGGACGTGAAGTGGTATGGCGAAAGCCGCGTGCTCCTGCTCGCGCACGGCATCGTCAAGGCGGGCATTGACCTCAAACGCATCACGGCGGACGACGTGACGATTTCCGGCAGGAATATTTCGATTAAATTGCCGCCGTCGCAAGTCACCGACGCCTATCTTGATGACAAGCAAAGCATGGTGATTGACCACACGACCGGCCTGTTGCGGGTGTATGACAAGGACCTGGAACAAACCACCCGTGCAAACGCCGTGGACGACGTCCAGCGCGCGGCGCGCAACGCCGGGATTTTGAAGGACGCGGACGAGCGGGCGCGATTGGAATTGAAAGTATTCCTCCTGGAAGCTGGCTTTGAACAGGTGGAGTTTCGCTGAAAGCTGCCCGCTCTCAGCAAGGAATCCAGCTTGTCGGGACAATGCCCGGATTTTGGTCAATGCGGGCGATGGATTTTGACCGGATGTTCCGCACCGGCCTCATGCTCCACGGCAACGGTCAGCCGGCGTCGGGGCGGGGAAATCCTGCGGGTCGCGGCACGTAGCTGCATCAGATAAAGCGCATTGGCGGTGCCGGCAGGCTGGCGGTCGGTGACTTCGGCTTGACCGATGATCTCCTGCCAATGCCTTGCTGGATTTTCCTTTTTGGCCATGCCCGCGATGCCGCAATTCATGTGCCAGAAAATAGCCCGGGTTTGTGGCGGGAAAACGGAGATTTGGTGAAATGCCGGTTACTTTTTTCCGAGCCGCTCCAGCAATTTGCCGTGAATTCCACCGAAACCGCCGTTGCTGAAAACACAAATGATGTCGCCTCCCTGTGCATTTTTTGCCATGTGAGCGACAATCGAGTCCACATCCGGCAAATACGCCGCGTCCTTGCCGGCCGTTTTCAAATCCTGCATCAACTGTTCCGGATTCAACCGGTCCCCGGCGGCAATTTGTTCCAACCGCGCCACTTCGGAAACCACCACCGCGTCGGCGTCGGAGAACGCGCCGGCCAGTTCGGATTGGAAAACCTTCCGCCGGGTCGTGTTGGAGCGCGGCTCGAAGACGGCCCGGATCTTCTCGTGCGGATATTTCAGCCGCAACGCCTTCAGCGTCTCGCGAATCGCCGTCGGATGATGGCCGAAGTCGTCCACCACGGTCACGCCGCCCGCGATGCCCCGCACCTCCATCCGCCGTTTGATGCCTTTGAAGGTGTCAAACGCAGACTGGATTTGATGGTTTTTCAGCCCGCAATGCTTGGCGCAGGCGATGACCGCCAGGGCGTTGCGCACGTTGAATTCGCCGATCAGGTTCAAATGAAATTTGAAGCTGGGAATTTCAAACTCGGTCGCCGTCGGGCCGTAGCGGAGGTTGAAGGCGCGAATCGCGTTGTCTTCGCCAAGACCAAATCGTTTCACGGGACAAGGGGTGGCGCCCAACAACGGCGCGAGGTTGGCATCGTCGCCGTTGCCGAGCAACAGGCCGTTGCGCGGAATCAGCCGGATGAAATGGGAGAACGATTTCTTGATGGCGTCCAGATTTTCAAAGATGTCCGCGTGATCAAATTCGAGGTTGTTGATGACGGCGATTTCCGGCAGGTAATGGATGAACTTGCTGCGCTTGTCGAAAAACGCCGTGTCGTATTCGTCACCCTCGATGATGAACCACTCACTGTCCGTGAACCGCGCGCCCTGGCTGAGGTTGTTCGGGATGCCACCGATGAGATAGCCGGGGTTCAGCCCGTTGTGCTCGAAGACCCAGGCGAGCAGCGCCGTGGTCGTGGTCTTGCCATGGGTGCCGGTGATGACGATGGAACGTTTGCCGCGAATGAAAAACTCCTTCAACAATTCCGGCAGCGAGCAGTAGCGCAGCTTGTGGTCGAGCACGAACTCCGCTTCCGGGTTGCCGCGGGAAATGGCGTTGCCAATCACCACTAAATCCGGTTTGTGCGTGAGATTCCGCTCCCCATAACCGTTCATCGCCTCGATTTTCCTGTCGGCGAGAAAGGTGGACATGGGCGGATAAACATTTTGGTCCGAGCCGGTGACCGCAAAACCGTTCTCCTGCATGGCCGCCGCCGCCGAGGCCATGGCGGTGCCACAGATGCCGGTGAAATGAACCGATTTGATTTCCGATGAAAACATTGCGTCCATCATAAGAACTGCGGTCGGACTGAAAAGAGAAAACGTCGTTTTGGCGCGGAGCCGCAGGCCTGCGCCGGGTTTGCAAACATCTGGCAGGCCAGACGATCACGAATTCGACAGTTGCCACCCTGGCTATTTTACGGGTTTTTAGCGGCGTCACAGCCGGGCATTCGTTTGCTGCATTCTTTGTGATTTAATCGCCACAAACGGCAGAAACCGCCTGACCACTGCAAGCGTCCACGAGACAGGAAAAGCAGGACGTGGATGCTATAAGCTGTTTTCGCGGCCATGCATGGTATAAAAGACTTATGGAACTTCCGGATTATTTGCGTTATTTTAATCGGTGAACTGCCGACTGTGATGCCGATGGGATAAATAAGTAGAACCTTCAACCTACCGGAAACATGAAAACAAGAAGTATGGACGGTTGTGAATTCATGAGGCAAAGCCTGCGGAAGACGCCGGCGGTCCCGAAGACTTTCAGCAGACGCACCGCGGTGGCAGCCTGGTTTCTAGCCATGGCAGTACTTGTCCCGTTGGCCAATGCGGTACCGGTGCAATTGCTTACGGCGCAGGATACCTCCGTGCCCCTGCCGGCAGGAGGTGACGGCATTTCCGCCATTCCCAGCCTCAGTCCCGAAGGCCGCTTTGTTGTTTTCGTCAGTGCGGCCAACGATCTTGTGCCCGGGGGAAATAATTTTTACAGCTTGAACGTGTTTTTGCGCGACCGCGCCAGCAACACCACGGTGCTGGTCAGCGGCAACCTGAGCGGTGCCGGCGGCGGCAACGGTAACTCAACGTCCGGCCAGGTTTCCACCAACGGACAATGGGTTGTTTTTCAAAGCGACGCCACCAATCTCGTATCGAACGATACGAACGGAACCAGCGATGTTTTCATCCGGGACGTGGTGGCTGGAACAACGGCGCTGGTGAGTGTGTCCACGAACGGCGGTCCGGCCAACGGAGCCTCGACCGACCCGGCCATGACGCCAGACGGCCATTATGTGGCCTTCATCAGCAGCGCCTCAAATCTGGTCACCCACGATACAAACGGGATTCCGGACGTTTTTGTGCGCGACCTGGTTGCCGGGACAAATTACCTGGTGAGCGTGAATGCGTACCTCCCCTCCGGCAGCACGGACACGATCATGGCGACGCCGGTAATCACCCCGGATGGCCGTTATGTGACATTTTTCAGTCTGGCGACAAATCTGGTATCCGCAGTTCCGGGCACTTCCAAAGGTGAAGTATATGTGCGCGATCGGCTCACGGGCAGAACCACCTGGGCCAGCACGAACGCTGCCGCAATTGTATCCGCCACGTTCGGATTGAGTGGTGTTCCAGCTTATTATCCGCAGGTGAGCGATGACGGACGATACATCGCTTTCCAGGCCGGTTCTACGAGTTCGACCGGCGCGGTGGTGATTCTGCGATATGACTCGGCTGCGGCCACGACAGTAGTGGTCAATACGAATGGTATTGTTGGCTGGCCCATTGATTCCGATGTAAACAACAGCGGTCCAGCAATGACACCGGATGGTCGCTTCATTGCCTATGCCAAGTATGAAGGCGCTCACCCTTTCGAGTATTCCAGTGTTTACTCCAGTGTTCACGTATGGGATTCACAAGGTGTGGTGGACACATTGGTCAGTGGTAATGGCGGTGGCGTCCCGACCAACACGACCTCGTACGCGCCGGTGATCAGTCCCGATGGCCGGTTCGTGGCGTTCCTGAGTAATGCCACCAATCTGGTCGGCAATGCAGTGACCAACGGCTTTCATGTTTATCGGCATGATCTGCTATCCAGCACCACGCAATTGGTGGATGTGGACACCAACGGCATCGGTTCGACCGATGACGAGCAGACTTGCTTGAGCCTGAGTACGGATGGGCGGTTCGTCGCCTTCAGCAGCCCGGATGGCAGTCTGGTCAGCCAGGACAACAATCGTGCCGATGACGTGTTTGTACGTGATCTGGTTGCGGGAACCAACGAAATGGTTTCTCAAAGGGATGCGACGGTGATTTCACTGGCGGCCAATGGGTTTAGCATGGTGTCTTCATTATCGCTCAGTGCAGATGGTCGATGGGCGGCTTTCGCCAGTCTGGCGGACAACATTGTTCCCAATGACACAAACACAGTGTTGGACATTTTTGTGCGCGACCTGATGAACGGCACAAACCTTCTGGTGAGTGTCGGGTCTGACGGAGGCCCGGCTTTGGGCGGCGCCTCCATAAATCCGGTCATCAGCGCGGACGGCCGTTACGTGTCATTTATCAGCGCGGCAACCAACCTTGTCGCGGGTCTGGTCAATGCCAAGGCCAATGTGTTTCGCCGTGATCTTCAGGCCGGGACCACCGTTCTGGTAAGTGTGGGAACCAATGGTTCCAGTGCCGGGAATGATGATGTTTCCAATTTGGCGGCCAGTCCGGATGGACGGTATCTGGCTTTCGTGAGCATGGCAAACAATCTGGTCCCAGGGATAACCAATGGGGTGAATACTTACTGGTGGGACGTAAATCTGGGGCAGAGGGTAGGATTGGGAGGCAATGGCGCGTTCAGGCCTTCCCTTGGCGGCAACGGTCGTTACGTTGCTTACCCGGCCACCTCGGGTTTGCGAATCTGGGACACCCAACTCGGAAAAAACATCTATACCAACGCGGGGGCAATAACCTCGGCAGCCATTGATCCGGCGGGGACAAAAATCCTTTATCGGATTGACAGCACTCTCTTCGTGGACAGCATCGCCACCCGGTCGAATCTTTTCTCGATCAAATGCACCGTTCCGATTCGGAGCGCAGCCGGTTGGAGTGATGATGGCCGCTGGCTGACTTTTGTTTCCACCACCAACCTGGGTTCGGGAGATGACGGCACCAACAAGGTTTACCTGCGGGATTTCCAGACCGGCACGCTTTCCCTCATTGGCGTTGCTGGTCCGGGTGTCGGCACAGGAGCCTCATCTGATGCACCCGTGATGAGTGGTGATGGACGGTTCGTGGCGTACCGTAGCATCGTGACCAATACGGTGATTGGGGACAACTCTGCACCACCAAACATGTTCCTTCTGGACCGCCTGACGGGAACCTACACGGTGCTGACTGTTGGACAAGCCGTACCCAGTCCGATGCTGTGGGTGTCCCGGCCGTTGATCAGTGATGGTGGTGCAACGGTTGTCTTCCTGCACCTGGGGTCCGCCCTGGTCGCCGGCGATTTGAATCGCATGCCGGACGCTTTTGGAGCCTCGGTGGATGTCAACGCCGCCCTGGTTGACAGCGATGGCGACGGGATTCCGGATTGGTGGATGATGAAATATTTCGGCCACCCGGACGGGGAGTCAAGCGACTGGTCGCGTGCGCAGGATGACGCCGACGCCGACGGCGTGTCAAATTTGCAGGAATATCTGGCCGGCACGAGTCCCATTGATTCAACCTCCGCGTTCAGGCTTTTGGCGGCCGGCCCGGCCAACAACAAAATGAACCTGGTCTGGCCGGCGCTGCCGGGCAAGGGTTATCAGATCCAATACAAGACCAATTTGGACGATCCGGGGTGGTTGACCGTACCGGGCAGCGTCTGGGTGATTGGCAATCAAGGTTACTATAATGCTCCTGCGGTCCAGCCACACAGTTTTTACCGCGTGTTCGAATCATATTAATCAGTCGCTCCCGAAAACACGGTGAATGTTTATGCCGGTGTCTGGCTGCTGAAACATACCCGCCAATGACCAAAGATTTTGGGGTTGGACGGCCGCGCTACAGTGTTTGCCCGCCGATGCCGGC
>Ga0265340_10001964_pt1 | contig 11740 bp, 13 predicted proteins | sample 4CB225metaG_FD_202082 | JGI IMG/M metagenome (GOLD analysis project Ga0265340, IMG submission 202082) | Rhizosphere microbial communities from Carex aquatilis grown in University of Washington, Seatle, WA, United States - 4-CB2-25 metaG | ecosystem: Host-associated > Plants > Roots >...
TAGCGGCTCCTCTCGCTTTCAACCTGTCATCGCCGACAACCATAGAGGGCCAGAACTGAGCGTTCGGCGAGTGGCGCGCACCACATTCCGAGCATTCGTCGGCCGTACCGAGTCGGCGATCCGGCGCAGCCTGGCATCGGTCTCCCCCCTATGCGGTCGCAGGGAGTTTCGCATGACGGACATGACGGATGTGGTGGGGTCGACTCGCGTGAGCGGGCTTCGGGTGTGGGGTAATGCCGGGCGCGGGGTCAGCCGTCCGTGGCCTATGCCGGCCCCGGCGTCGCCTGGCCGACCTCGATGAGGTGACCGTCGGGGTCGCGGATGTAGGCGCGGATCTCGCGGCCGTGGTCCTTGGGCTCGGTGAGGAACTCGGCGCCCATCGCTGACCATTCTGCGTAGGCTGCGGCGATGTCGGCCACCCTGATGTTGAGGAAAGCGCTGGCCAGGCCGGGGTCGGCCGGCGGCGCGAGCGTCACCAAGGGCTTGTCGTCTGTCGGGCCGCCGCCCACGTTGAGGATGAGCCAGCTGTTGGCGAGCTTCAAGATCACCGGGTCGCGTTCCATCACCACCGTCGCCCCGAACACCGACCGGTAGAACTCACGGGACCGGTCCTGGTCGGAGACCACCAGGAAGTGCGTGAGCACGAACCCGCTGTGCGGGGCAGGGAACTCGCTGTCGGGCATGGGAACCTCCGCGGCACTCGGTTAGGCTGCGGACACCATCATGCCCTTCCTGGCAGCATCATCCCGCCAGGCGCGCGCTGCCGGGGCGGTTCCTGGCGAGCTCGGCCGGGACCCGCGGGGCCGGCCCGGTCGGCCAGGCAGCCACGCTCGCTGGCCGAGACCGAAACGACAGCCGGACGGGGGCGACTGAACCCCACCCCGGCTTCGCGGCCGGCCGATAGCCGCCGCGCCCGAGCCGCCGATCTGCGCGGCCGCTGCGGCGGAGCGACTGTGGTCGTACTGGCTGCAGAGCGGGACGATACGCGCGTTCGGGCCGTCGCTGAACCTGCGGGCCCGGTAATGCCGTGGGCGGGAGCGTCATCCCGGGCGTCAACGCCGAGGGCCGGCATCCGGAGGCGCTGGCCTCACGCATCTGCGGACGCGGCCAGCGCCTCCCGCAGTGTGGCGGCCAGGCCGCGGCCGTTCGAGCCGTCGGCATCGATGTCGGGGTTGTAGATCGCCACCTGCAGGCCCGCGGCGCGGCCCGAGCGCATTGCGATGCTCAGCGCCGATAGCAGCTCATCCCAGGCCAGGCCCCCCGGCCGGGGGTCATCGACCGCCTGCATGATCGTCTCGTCCAGGACGTCGGCGTCCAGGTGGATCCAGAACCCGTCTTCCGGGCCCCCGTCACGCGCCAGGTACCTCACAGCCTCGCGGGCGGCCGCGCCCGCGCCAAGCCGGCGGACCTGGTCACGGTCGATAACCAGCATGCCTGCCGGCAGCGGCTGGCAGGCCCGGCGTTCCCGGTCAGCAGCGTCGCGGCAGGCGAACACCACCACGTCCTCAGCCCGTACCAGCGGCCGCCGGCCCTCGATGTCGGTGACGATGTCAGGCCCGTAGCCGGTCGCGAACGCCAGATCGCTCGCCGACGCCGCGCCGCGCAGCGGACTGGCCTCCGGCTGGTAGAAGTCGGCGTCGCCGTCGATGTACAGCAGCCCGTAACGCCCTCGCCGCCGCAGCGCCAGCATCGCGCCGAGCACGATGGAGCAGTCTCCCCCGAGCACGACAGGGAACTCACCCGCGTCGAGCACCGCCGTCACCGCATCGGCCAGCAACGAGGAGTAATCCCGGATCGCCTGCGGATTCATGATGTGCGTCCCGGAGTCACGCTCCGCGCTGTACCCGGCAGCCTCGACCCGTCCTGCCCGGCGAGCCGCCAGGCCGTCCGCCAGCCCGGCTCCCAGCAGGACTTCCGGCGCCCGCTCGACACCCAGATGCTCCCGCACGTGTCCCAGCGCCGACGGCGCCTCCACGATCGCATATCTGGGCATGCGCCCGCCTCCTGCATCAGCCGCGCCGGCCGCGGCGCGATTCCGCCGAACCGATCACCCGCGCATTCTCCCACCGGCAAGAGAGAACTTCCCCGAAACCATCCGGATCGGCCGCGGGATGCCACACAGAACCAAGGCCTGCGGACAGCCGGCGCGTAAGCCTGGCCGCTTGCCTGCTCATCCCCGGCAAGAGCCATCCACTCGCCGGCCAGCGTTCAGCAGAACCGGGCGATCTGTGCACCGTCCACCCGCGCGCCCGCGTTCCTCCGGACCGTCCGTATTCGGCGATCTATCGCCGTTTAAGCCTTCAGGGTGCTCACGCTGCGCAATCGGCGTTCGTCGTCCCGGTAGAGGTGACCAGATCCGTCCTTCGATGCGGTCGATGTCATCGCCGTCTGGCAGGTGGCAGAGCACGTCGTGTGCCCGTGCCATCTCCAGCGCTGATACCGCAGCGTCGAAGGCGTCCTCTGTCGCTGCCGCCATTCCACGGAAAAGATCGGGCATCTCGTCTTTTGGATAGTGCGCGTTGAGATGCTGCAGGCACGCCCGGGCCGATGACTTCACCACCTTCCCGGTGAGCAGGCGGGGGTAGATCTCGATGATGGTCGCATCGCCCGCCGGCTCGAAGGGCCAGATAGCGAACCCGGCCTCGGCGAGCTCGTGGAGTACCCGCATGCCGCGGATCGAGCCGGTGCCGACCGCGCCCGCGCCGCCAATCTGGAAGATTGACCGCGGTGACCCGCCGGTCTCATGCTCGGTCTGGCGCAGCGGATCTCCCGGATGCTGCGGGCGTGTGGTGGTACGTCCCCAGAACGGCCCGGTTGCCGAGATGAGCCACGACTCGCCGTCCCGGCATGCAGCGCGCCAGATATCCCGGCCGCACGTCCAGCCGTTTGCTTTCGCGTACCACTGCGGGAAGCCGAACGCGAAATCGATGCCCGCGACCAGCCGGGCCGTCCGGTCGCGCAGGCGGATCAGTTCAGCGCGGAGTTCCGGCCGCGACCGGCCGTTCTCCAGGCGGCGGAACACGCCGTCCTCGATCACGGCCATCCACGTGGTTCGGCCCGTGTCGTCCAGGCGGCCCGACCAGTCGATGGCGACCAGCATGAGTTCCGTCACGGCGTGATCGTAGACCCAGCGCCCCTGACGCCCCGGCCGGCCCTCGTACGCCGTGCCTGACGCCAATTACCCTGCCGCGACGCTCTGCGGACCACAACGCGAACGCCAACCGTCGATATGGGGCGGCAGGTCAGCTGCCGGATACCTCGTGTCCCCGCGCGTGATTGGTGGTCCTGCGCAGTCACCCGCTGCCCCGGGCCTGGCCGCCGCGGCCGGACTGCGGGATCTAAGCTGGCGGGGGCGCGCAGCGAGCCGATGCGGTCGGAGGCCTGCCCAGATCGCGGGCAGGTCCACACGGCCCGGCCGTCCCGGACCTCCGCCGTCATCGGGTGGGAGTCAGGGTGCCAGGTGCATTCCGGCCACGTCGCCGGGCGGCGTATCCGGCACAGCTCCTCGACGGCCCACTCCTGAACCTGGTCTGCGACGCTCGCGATGCGCTGCGGGAGCGGCTCCGCCGCCATCGCGGACACGCCCTGGCCGCAGTCGTCGGCCGCGTACAGCATCGCCGTGACCTGGCCAGGGAAATTCGACCACTGCGCGTCGCGGACGTCGGGGACCGGGCCGCCGGAGTTGCGAAGATCATCGAGCACGGGCGCCAGCGCCTCACTCAGCTTGCCATCCACGAGATGCCCCCTTCCGGCGACCTGGAATACAGGCTGTCAGGCCGGGACCGCCGAGTCCATCCACAATCCCTCGCGCACACTCCCGCCGTTCGGCGCGCCTCGAGAACACTTGACGGGCTCCATCGAGCACGTACAGAACGGGATAATCTGCACGGCGGCAAGCTCAGGCGACCGCCTCGATATGGGTGGCCAGCTCACCCGCGGGCCGTCTTCAGCGCCCGACCATGGGACTGCTGAACACGCCGCGCGGATCACTGCACAAGGTGCACGAGTTACGCCAGTCCGCAGCGGCTCCACCGGGTGCTTGCGCGTTTTGCCGAATGCACGCCCAGGCTGGCCTGACCACGTATGCCGTTGCAGGTCACAGCATTTTGAGCTGCTCCATGGTAGGGAGACGGTCCATTGGGTCTGCTGCCGACATGACTCGCTCGCTCACCCCCTTAGAGAAGGGGCAGTCAGCAGCGTGCGGCGCGGTATTCGAGACAAGCACGCAGCAGAACAGTACCGTGCTCCGAAGGCCGCCCCCGCGTCCGCTCGTGCAGGACCGCCACGGCCGCGAGGTCATCGGTGCTGAAGCCAGCCATCGGACGAGCGGCCCACTCGCTGACCTCTTGCTGTACCAGGTCGCGGACCAGCAGCTTGTCGTGTCGCTTCTCACCGTCCGCGGTGGTTAGCCGCGATTGTGAGACCGCAGCGTAGCCTCCGTCCCGTGACAACCTCACGTACCAGGTGTGCTTGCTGGGCACCTGCTGTTCCCATGTGAGCGCGATGGGACACGCGGCCGGCCCTAGAGTCTTGGCATCGAGGTAGCTGTGATCGGTCCTGATCAGGCTCGTGTACGGGAGCGTCTGAATGGCGTATGCCTTCTTCGGGGCCGTCTCGGCTTCGGCCACCGCGGGCTGTCCGACCGCCCAGGATCGTAGTTGCCAGTCGTGGTAGACCCCGTGCAGGGTAACGAACAGGTCCGGTCGGCAGAAGCCCACGGCGTAGACCGCGCGCCAGCGCTCATCGAAGGGGACGGTGATCTGGCTGGCAACCGAGAAATCTTGCCCGAGGAACAGCACGTCATCCCGCAAGACGGTGCCGCGCCGGATGATATGGACAGCAAGGCAGCCAGTAAGCGGATCTGCGACGACGTCGTGGATCTGCTCACGGTCGCCGTCCAGTTGCAGTGCGGGTGGCGTGACGTCGCGCAACGGCGAACCCGGTTCCGCTGTGCCGTATAGCAGACGGGCGGGTTCGGAGATAAGAAATCCGTCCTTGACCGCGACAGCCCGGTTGCCTGTCGTTTGCTGGCGGACCTGCCCGAGCATTTCGCTCCTGCGTCCGGGCAGGTAGCGGAACCAGGGAGTTACGGGGTACGACCCAGTGGCCGCGAACACCATCCCGCCGTCAAACACGGCGAGCCCGGCGGCGAACGCACGGAATTTTCGCTTGCGCCGGCCGCTGGGCAGTTCGTGGTAGGCCACGGGTGCGGAGGATGGGTGGTAATTAACCGCCACCGCGCTGCCATCTGGCGCGAATTCGCAGCGGGAGCCCTTATGGCGCCACTGTGGACTCAGTTGCACCAATGGCGACGGGGCAGTGGCCGCACGGACCTGCGCCGACTGCGCGGCGGCCAGCCGCGACAGCAGTTCCCGGCCTGGTTGATCGGCTGGGCGCCAGCCCCGGTCGATCTGCGCGACGGCGGCGACCGCCTCGACCAGGGGGAGATCGAGCGCAAGCCGCCACAACCCGGCCCAGTCCCGGTCACGACGCAAATCAGTGACGGAAGGTGCAGACGGTACAGAATTCATGAAACACCTGCCTTAGTCTCGCCACGACTAGCTTTATGGTATTCGCTATGTAATAGCTAGGGTTGTCCATTGATGAGGTCGGCGACGCCTGCGTCTTGGCTAATGCCGCTTGGCTTCTGGGTAGAGCTGCAATGCTGGTTTTTATCCTGGTTAGAGCGGGGTTGGCGAGCATGGTCGTGGCGTATGCGTCGTGGCGGATGGCGTGCTGGGCGGGTTTCTTGACGTGGTACCAGCTGCGGCGGGCGCGCTTGACGGCTCGGGGGCAGGTCCGTTCGCGGCGCTTGTTCCGGTGCTGGGGTAAGTGATCTCGGCTCGGGTCCGTTCGAGTACTATTTTTGCTCAGTGGAAAGCCGTGCTGGAGGCGGCCCGGCGGACTGGGACCGCAGGCCCCTAGTCCAGCCCGCGCAGCACCGTCTTAAGCTGCGCATTCGCCGTTTAATGCTCCCTTCGCGGGAATCCGTGATGCTGGTAACCAGGGCGATTAGCTCGTCCTTCCCGTCGCTCGGTCCGGGACAGATCTGCTCGGAGCTTTCCGGACAGCGGATTTTGGATTGAGCAAGTGCAGTCGCATCGCACGAACGAAACCAGGCGGCTTAGCCAGCGCTGAAAGACGTGATTTTGCCGAATACGCGCCCAAGTCCACCGCCCGCGCACCATCGTGCCTGGTTGGGGACGTGGTGAGATGTCCCATGGCAAGGAGAAGCTCGACGATGGCCCTGCCACTGAGGCGGCACCGGAACGGATGTTCTGCGTGCCGTGGATAGCGAATTCCTATCAAATTGATGGACATTCCTATTCGGCGCTCGGGGCGCCTGCCGTCACGGGCATCATTGCATTCCGTGCCCAGCGTGATCCGTTAACGAGGAGCGCTGCGCGGCAATGCCGACTTCGCCCGCCCTTCCATTCTGGGTGGTCGGCCGCGCGGTCTTTTGCCCGCGATGATCGCGCCGCGGTCGAAGATCTCGCCGCCCCAGACCCCGTGGGGTTCGTGTCGTTCGACCGCGCCGGTGAGGCAGACGCGGCGTACCGGGCAGGGCTGGCAGTATGCCTTGGCGAGCTGCAACTCAGCTGGCAGGTCCGAGAACCACAGCTGCGCGTTCTGGCGGCGGCACGGCAGCAGCTCATCCAGTGCCCTTGCCTGCATCGCCAGCAGGACCAGCGAGCCGGTCATGACCCGTTACCACCCCCGGACCGGCGCGGAGGGGGTGCTTCTGCCGGGCCCCTCCCGGCCGGTGCCCGGACGGCTGCTGCGAAGGGCGCCCCGGTGGGCGTGCACGATGCCCGGATCGCGCGGGCCGGCGGGCAGCGGCTCGTGCCGCCCGCCGGCCGGTCCGCGGTGGCGCTTGGTCTTCTGCGTCTGCTTCATGTGAGGCCTCCCTTCCGATTGGACGTACCGCGAGCGCTGTTGTCATCGATGTGCCCGCTGCGGTCAGCCGGACGGCTCGCGGGCGGCTGGTTTACGCGGCGGCGGGTGCACGGGCGGTCGCCTGGACGGGCGGGGCATGCTGACCTGATCACGCGGCGCGCTCGTCCGGCCGTCTGGAGGGTGCCGAAGGCGCGCCTGAGGTGAAACTGGGGTGATAGCCGGTGAGGTAGTCGGCGCGACGCGGCCCGCGGGGCTGGGTCCTCCGTTGCGAGCGGACCGGTTCGTGCTCGGCCCTGGATCCGGTGACGGCGCCCGCGAGTGCGCGCAGTACGGCTCGCGGCCGGGCGGCGTGCTGCCACGCCGAAGAGAAGGCCCGGCTCAGCTCGCCTAGTTGCTCGTCGGCACGGCGGATCTCGGCGGCGGTCTTGGCCCGCTCAGCTTGATATAGCTGGTAGACCTGGTACGGCACCATCACGACGCTCCCCGTCATTGGCTTACCGTTACCGCGGCCACTGCGGCCGGCGTGCCCAGTTACCTCGACGGCCGCGGTACATCTACGGCTTGAACCTACGGCTAAGGTGCGTGCTGCAGCATCGGGCAATTGCCTAATGTCCGCGGCCGCTAGCGGCTAAGCACTGTTCTGCGGGGCCCTTGCGTGGTCTCCGCGGCCGCCTCTATGCAGGAGACTGCGTGACGGCCAGCGCCCGGCGCCAGTACTCGGTGACCGAGTGGCGCAGTCGTTCGGTGTCGACGGCCGGGGAATCGACAAGCCTTTGCAGTCCGATTCCGCGGAGCTGCGCGAGGACGGCGACCGCGGTTTCCTCGGCGGCGGCGTCTGGCCGGATGGTGGCGTCGGCGATTCCGGCAGCGACGTCCTCGCGCAGGTCGGCGCGGAATGCCTCGTCCCGTTCGCGGAAGATCCGGGCCAGATCTGCCGCCGTGGCCGCCTCGGCCCACAGCAGCAGGAATGCCCGGTTCGGCATCCTCAGCTGGCCGAGCGCCCCGATGTAGCCGTCGATCAGCCGCAGGAGCCGGTCAAGGCCGGGTGGCATGCCGTCAAGCCCGGGCACGAACCCGCTCTGGGTTGCGTGGGCAAGGCGCTGCAGGAGCGCCTGCTTGGACCCGAAGTAGTGAGTGACGAGCCCGCGGCTGTACCCGGCCCGCTCACCGACGCGCGCCAGCGTCAGCGAGTGCACCCCCTCCTCGACGACCAGCTCGGCGGCGGCAGTGAGGAACGCGGCTTCGGCCTGGTCGCGGCGCTGCTGCTGGGTGCGTCGAATAGTGCTCATGGGCATGAGGCTATAACATACTTGTCATCTAGCCAACAAGTATTTAAGGCTGGCGGTACCGCCCGAACCGTGCTCCGGCCACGTCGGGCCTGTGCCGCCCTACCCTCGCGGGCAGGGCATGATGTCCCATGAGGAATTCAGGTCGCTGCTGAGCAGCGACCGCTTTTGCGGCGGATGTGCCGGGCCGGCCTAGTGAGGAATCTGTTCAAGGTCCACAATTGATGCCATGGCAACCAACCACGAACTGGCATTCGAGCAACGGCCGGCGGTATACGCGGCGTGGGGGCAACTGAACGGGGCGATCAAGGCGGGCATGGATCTGCGCCGCTACGAACTGGCCACCCTGGCCGCCGCCAGGCGGCTGCGGTCGAGCTACTGCTGCCTTGCGCACGGGACAGTGCTGGCCGAACGATTCGGCGAGCCAGTGGCCCAGATTGCCGTCGACCACCGGGCCGCGGGCCTGGACGAGATCGACGTGGCGGTGATGGACCTGGCCGAGCAGGTCGTCGATGATGCCACCTCCATCGGCGAGGCGGACCTGCAGCGGTTGCGTGATCTTGGCCTGTCACAGGAGGAGATCATGGACGTGGTCCTTGCCGCGGCGGCCAGGTGCTTTTTCTCCAAGACCCTCGATGCGCTCGGTGTCCAGGCCGACTCCAGCTATCGCGAGCTTGAGCCAGGCCTTCGCCAGGCCCTGGTCGTGGGCCGCCCGATCGCCGACAGCTAAGTAGGTCCGCCCTCAGCAACCGCATAGTGCGCCGCCGCAACTGCCGGGCTGGTTGCCCGAGGGGTGGCGGGCCGGCGCGCCGAGCCGGCACAATAGCCGGGTGGTGCAGGTGGTGGTGTTCCATTCTGCTTACGGGCTGCGGCAGGCAGAGGCCAGCGCGGCGGCCCGGCTGCGCGCCGCGGGCCACGACGTGATCACCCCAGACCTGTACGACGGGCAGACCGCGGGCACCATGGATGCCGCCCTGGCCCTCATGGACACGGTGGGGTGGCAGGTCATCTGCGCGCGTGCGCGCCGGGCACTGCGGAAAGTGCCCGGGGCGGCCGTGCTGGCTGGGTTCTCGATGGGTGCCGGGGTCATCGGCAGCCTGTGGGACCAGCGGGAGGCCGCCGCCGGCGTCGTGCTGCTGCACGGGATCGCGCCCGTCCCCGCCAGTGCCCGGGCCGGGCTGCCGGTCCAGGTGCACCTGGCCGAAGACGACCCGTTCGCGCCCCACCAGGCCGTGGCCCAGTGGCAGGCCGGCGCCGTCCGCGCCGGGCTGGCCGCGCAGGTGTTCACCTATCCCGGTGCCGGGCACTTCTACACCGACCCGGGTCTGGCCGACTACCACGCCGCATCAGCCGGCCTGACCTGGCAGCGTGTCACCGCATTCCTGGCCGCTCTCTGACCAACACGCACCGACCCGCCGGGGCCGCTGGCTGGCCAGATAGCGAGCCAGCCGCTGCCCCCCGCGAAAGCCAGGCAGGGGCGCCCGGCCGGCAACGCCAGCCGGCCAGCGTGATGCCCGGCGTCGATGACTGGCTGCCCGCCAGAGCCTATGAGGGGCGGCCGGTGGCTTCCGGGCTTCGGCTAGGCCGTGCCGGGATGAACGAGGCCGCTTTCGTACGCGAACACCACTGCTTGGACTCGGTCGCGCAGGCTGAGCTTGGCCAGGAGGCTGGCGACGTGTGACTTGACGGTCGCACTCGCGACCAGCCGCCCCTAGTCGGCGATCCGGTCATCGCGTCAGGGCCGGGGCGAGCCGTTCTAGTGCGGTGAGGCCGGCCTGGAACTCGGTTGCGGTTGTGCTCAGCCGGACGTGATCGGCGCCCGCGTCCAGGTGCTTGCGGACCACGGCGGCGACTTGCCCGGGGTCGCCCCAGGCGATGATCGCGTCGACTACCCGGTCGGAGGCGGCGCTGATTTCGTCTGCGGGGTAGCCGAGGCGGGTCAGGTTGAGCGCATACGGCGAGCCGGGCCTGGCGACGACTTCGGAAACGAACCGGCGGGCTTCGGCGCGGGCCTGGCCCGGGTCGTCGTGGAAGGCAGCGCCGAGCCCGACCACAAGGATCTTGTCGGGGCCGAGGACCTGGCGCGCGGCCGCCGTGAACTCCGGCGGAACCAGGATCGGCATCGCCCCGTCGGCGATCTCGCGCGACAGCTCGAGCATCCTCGGCCCGTTGGCCGCCAGGATGCGCGGGTAGCTGAGGTCAGGCACCGCGGCCATCGGCTGCTCGGCTGTCATCTGCGCGAAGTACTCGCGGATGGTGGTCAGCGGGCGGCCGTAGTCCCGCCCGACCTGGGCGGCCTGGAACGGGTAGCCGACCCCGATCCCGAGCACCACGCGACCCGGATATGCGTCGGCCAGCATGGCCGCTGCGGCGTGCATCGTCTGCGGCGGCCGTGCCCATATGTTGGCGATGGCCGTGCCGAAGGTCATCCGTTCGGTGGCCGCCAGCAAGATGCCGAGCTGGGTCAGCCCGTCCCGGCCGCCGACGCCCTCGTTGTTCCAGACGGCCTGGTATCCGGCCTGCTCCAGCCTCCGGGCAGCGTCGCGCTGGCCGGCGGCTGACGGCTGCGCCATCCCGGGGCTGTTCGGCAGGAAGGCGCCCACCCGGCCGAGTGCCCGGCGGCCCATTTCCACGATGTCAGGGCTGCCCATCGGTACCTCCTGGTCCCTAACTGGAATCAGCCACCGGTCCTTTCTGGCAGCCTATCCCGGCCGGAGATGTCGGCTGTGGCCCCGACGAGGCGCTGGGTCGTCACGGTCGCGCGGCGCCGTGCGCTGGACCACCTGCGTCGCGAGAGCGCCCCTCCAGGGAAGGAGCGCGAAGTCGCGCAGGAGCAGGTCGCGGCCGAGCTGGACGGCAGTGTCGTCGCCGGCGACGACCAGCTGGCGCTGCTGTTCGCGTGCTGCCATCCCGCGCTGGACCCGTCAGCGCGGGTGACCCTCGCCCTGCGCGTGGTGTGCGGGCTGCCCGGGCCGGCCATCGCGCGGCTGCTGCTGCCCGAGCCGACTGTCGCTCAGCGGATCGTGCGGGCCAAGCGGAAGATCCGCGACGCGGGCATCCGGCTGCGGGTGCCCGACCGAGGCGAACGGCCGGCCCGCCGGGCATCAGTGCTGCACGCCCTGGTTCGCCGTCATCGACGCCTCAGGCCTTACCAAGCACAACGCGGTCGTGGCAATGCTCAAGGCTGACCACGGCCTCGCGCACGGCGCCGCGCACGGCGCCGCGCACCGCGTCTCGCTGCTTGCCTGGCAACGCGACCACGCTCAGGTGCCATCGATCAGTGACCGTGCCTCCGCGGGGCCGACGACGAGATCGTGCAGGTCGCCGCCCACCTCGAGGCGGCCCGACTGCTCGATCCCGCCGGCCTTCGCCGGCTCGAAGCCGGCCGCTGCGATCAGCCGCCCGACTTCCTCGCCGGCCCGGTCGTCGTCGGTCACGTAGAAGAGGACCGCCCGCTCCGGTGACCGGTGGCCGGCGGACTCGAAGAGGCTGGCCGACATGCTCCCGAACGCCATGGCGAAGTGCGCCCCGGCCGGCAGCCACCCGGCCACGACCTT
>Ga0265340_10001965_pt1 | contig 11739 bp, 8 predicted proteins | sample 4CB225metaG_FD_202082 | JGI IMG/M metagenome (GOLD analysis project Ga0265340, IMG submission 202082) | Rhizosphere microbial communities from Carex aquatilis grown in University of Washington, Seatle, WA, United States - 4-CB2-25 metaG | ecosystem: Host-associated > Plants > Roots > Rhizosphere...
CTCAAGCTCTTTCGAAACTCGACCCCGTATTCCGCGCTCGTTTTGTGATCGGACCGGGATTCGAGAACCGCGAAAAGACGGCACAAGCCATCATAGCCTTACGATCGGGTTTTGAGACGATCGAAGGAGCCAACGATCTGACGACCGAATACGCTTCCGCGGATATTGCCTTGGCGGCATTCGGTGTAACCGCTTATGAATTGGCAGCCTTTGGCGTGCCCGCGCTTTATCTGTGTTTGACAGAAGACCATGCGTTGTCGGCTTCGGCGTTCGAGCATGCCGGTATGGGCATTTCCCTCGGACTTGCCGAGCACGCGACGGATCAAGCTATCGCAAAATCTGTCTGGACGCTTCTCGCCGATACGCGGCGCAGCAGCGAGATGCGCACAACGGGTCTGATGACGATCGATGGTGGAGCAGCGGCCCGCATCGCGAATGAACTGGCCGCTGCATTGGCGTCTCGGCGCGAGGCTACGCTACGAACCGCGATGTGAGTTCGCGCGCGGTCTTGGCAAAGACCTCCGCCCAATCGCCCCGTCGGCTCGGCATCATACACGATGCACAGGGTGCGAACGGCTCAAAGGAACTACCGAAACTCGTCCAACTGCTGTCGTAAAGGACTTTGTAGGTCTTTACGCCCACGGCTGCGGAAAGCCAGGCCACGGCGGTAGGTGCGCTTACGACGGCATCGAGCACCAAAGACATCGCTGCGACGCGGTCCAATTCGTTCTTTTGATCGATCTGTTTTGGAACCATGATGGTGCGGCCGCTCATTGCTTCCAAAGTAGAGATCTCGCGGTCGGTTGCGTCATATTGCATGCAGACGGCAGTGCCCGGAAGCGTACGGATGAACGCCGCCCAATCCTGCAATGGTGCATATTGTAGCGCACGGTGCCCTCCCGTGCTTCCGCTGCGCCAGCACAGCCCGATGATGGGCCGGGGGACGTCGGCAAAAGCGGACTGCCAAAGAAGCGTTTCCTCGACCGCAGCGCGCAGATAGATATTGGGCTCGGGAAAGTTCCCGATAGTCTTACGCAAGATGTGCGGAAGCGTCCCCATTTCGATGGCGGCGTTGGCACCGCCGTCCGCCTTCAACCAACCATAATGGGTGCGCGCCACGCCCGCCCGAGTCTCTATATCCCATTTCCTCACCTCGACGGTCGGAAACGAACGCGCGAACAGCGTCAAAAGCCGAGGCTCGCACTCGAGGACTAGGCGTCCACCCTCCGCCTGCGCGCGCGCGGCCAATTCGGGGATCATACTCGCGAACATGATCTGATCGCCGACACCTTGCTCAGCGGTCACCAGAAGTTTGGTCCGTTTGAGCGAACCGCCGTCCCACGGGCGCAGTCCATGGTCCGGAACTGGAACTTTACCCCTGAGCATCAGGCGCGCGGCATAATCGCGCCAGCCTTCCTTCAAATTGCCCGCAAGCAGATTAAGTATGGCGCGGTTCATCCGTGCCTGGGAATTGCCCGGTTCGGCCTTCAGAGCCCGATTATACAAAGCGAGTGCAGCACCATGGTCGCCATCGTCCCCCAGCAGATCGGCCAGATTTCCCAGGGCGGCGGCATAACCCGGGCGGCGTTCCAGAGCCTCGCGATAATGGGCCGCCGCACGTCCGGCATCGCCCATCTCCCGATAGGTCGAACCCAGCGTCAGCCACAGCTCGGGCGCGTCCGGCTGATCCATCAACGCGGACTTCAAAATCGTTTCCGCCCTCTCGAACTGACCTTGGGCGCGCAATAGGTTGGCCAGGCTGACCACGGCCTCAAGCCGCAGCGGCTCCAGAATCAGGACCCGGCGGAAGAATTCCTCGGCTGGCCCGCTCATGCCCAGGGCGCGCGCCGTATTGCCGAGCGCGAAGAGCGTCCGCGCATCGTCGGGCCTCACTGCCAGAACGCGCTCGAACTGTTCGATCGCTTCGGCGTATCGCCCCATGGCGTACAGATTTATCCCTTGTGCATAGGGATCGGCGAGCGCGTTCATCCCCGTGTTGTCGCTCGACTGTCGTTAAGACAACGTAAAGCATGTTGAATGCTTAAGGCGACTTTAAGGTGTTAGCGCCAAACTCGTTCGTCCGCGCTTGGCAAAGATGAAGACGACCATGTCCAACATCCTTACCATCGATAATTCCACGCTGCTCGGCTATTACCAGGCCAAGCTTTCGGCAGCCGCGTCGAAACAGACCTCCGGTACAACGTCTTCGACGAAGTCCAGCACGACAAGCGCCACGGCAAGCGACGTGGCACCTTGGTCGACGACAGACACCTCGAGCACTGTGGCGAAAGACGCCGAGGTGCTTTCGCTTACCGATTACATAGATACCAGCGACGTGCCGACGGTGGCGGTAACGGACGATCAGAAGGTCGAGCAGGACAATCAAAAGCTTTTTGCGATCTACAAGGCCATCACGAACATACAGTATCTCGCCAAGATGGCCTCGCGGGACGACGTGACCTCCGGTCAGATAACCGGCTTTAACAAGCGCTTTCAGGACGCCCTGTCGCAAGTCGAAGACTACATCGGCTCCACGACGTTCAACAATTTTTCATTGCAGAAGAGCGCGGTGGGTTCGTCTATAACCAGCGCGATCAGTATTGCAGCCACGACATTCGGCTATACAGGATCGACCGTCACCAGCGACAGCAATATCGGTTCGGCCTTGGCGGGCGTGAGTTCGACCGACAAATTCACGATTACGGTCACCAAGGGCGGAACGCCGACCGACGTCGAAGTCGACCTCTCGAAGATGACGGGAGATTTGACGCTCGGCAACATCATCACTTATGCCAATCAACAACTTTCCGACGCAGGCTTCACGACGCGCCTCAAACGCGTTGTAACGGATAGCAAGACCGACAAGAACGATAAGGTGACCGACTATTACGGCATCTCGCTCGCCACCGGCACGGGCGAAAGCATATCGTTGTCCGGCGGAGCCGCCACACCCGCGCTCTACCTTGCCGGCACCAGCGGTCTGACCGAAGCCACAACCAGCACATCGACGACGAATTCAACGACCACGACAACGACCACAACGGCTCAAAATAATCAGGGACGTCTCGTAAAACTGTCGGATTTGAGCGACCCGACAAGTACGTTCAGCGAAACCGTCGCCCCGACCAAAGGCAACACGACCGCACAAGCCACCGTCGTGGACGCGAGCGGCAACGTCTATATGCTGGGCAACACGAGCGGAAACTTTGGCAGTCAGCTCAATCAGGGTACCCAGGACGTATACCTGACCAAATACGATTCGATAGGCAATCAGCTCTGGACCAAGCTTCTGGGCAGCTCCGATACGGCCTCCGGCTACGGCCTCGCGGTCGATCCCACCGGCGGCGTTGTCGTGGCCGGCTCCACCACCTCGGATCTGGTAAGCGGCGCCGTCGCGGACGGCAATACCGACAGTTTTGTCACCAAATTCAACGACGACGGCAGCGAAAATTGGACCACTCAGATCGCGACCTTGGCGGACAATACGGCCACCGCGGTGAACATCGATGCGTCCGGGAATGTCTATATCGGCGGTCAGGTGGACGGCGCGATCGGTTCCGGGCAAACCGATTCCGGCGGCACCGACGCTTATCTTGCCAAACTCAGTTCGAAGGGCAAAGTCGTTTCGGAGAAGCAGTACGGAACCACCGGCAGCGATAGCGTCGCGGCGACGGCATTGACGAACAGCGGCGACCTCCTCGTCGCCACCATGGAAGACGGCCACGCGATTCTGAGCAAGTACGCCGGCGGCGACATTACGGCCAATCCGGTCTGGACGCAGGATTTGGGCGCCCTCGGCACCAAGGGCTCGATCGGCGGAATCGCCGTTTCCGGATCCGACATCTACGTCTCCGGCTCGACCACCAATCCCAATTTGGCCTCGAACGTTGCCGTGGCAAGCTCCGGAGGTCAGGATGCGTTTGTGCTCGGTCTCTCCGACGCAGGCAGCAGCGTAGCGACCAACTACGTCAGCTATGTCGGAACCGCCGCCAAGGAAACCGCCGGCAATCTGGTGGTCGGATCGGACGGCACGGTCTACCTCACCGGCACGACGACGGGCACTTTCGACGGACAAACCCGCAGCGCCGGTGACACGGACAATGCGTTTGTGGCAGCTCTGTCCAGCGACGGGACGATTGGCTGGACGAAGCAGTATGGCGGCCTCAGCGGCCAATCGACCGGCGCAAGCATCGCCATGGACGACAAAGGCTCCAGCGTGCTGGACGCGCTTGGCCTGCCCAGGGGCAAGATCGCGGCGATGCAAGGAACGAGCGATCTGGAGTCCGCTACGACATTGAGAGCCGGCGACTATTTCAAAATCGAGATCAACACCGGAACATCCACCAGAACCGCCACGATTTCCGTTGGCGACGGCGAGACGATGAAATCTTTGGTGGACAAGATCAACGGCCAGCTTGGCGACAATGGCACGGCCAGCATCACCTACAAGAACGGCAAGAGTCTGAAGATTGACGCGAGCGCAGGCGTCGCGCTTACGCTCATTTCGGGCACGGGCGATTACGATGCGTTGGCGGGGCTCGGAATTGACGCCGGAACACTGACGGACGGAACGCTGAAAAGTACGACTTCGTCCAACAACACATTATATGGCCTCGGACTGAAATCCGACATGAAAATCACCAGCACGACAAGTGCCAGCGCAATCGACTCTTTGCTCAAGCCTGTGTTGACCAAGATTCAGAACATTTACCAGGCGACGAACACCACGTCCTCGGCCGACAGCTCCTCGACGTCGACATCTACTTCGTCGATGTCGAACACTCTATCCAGCTACTACAATTCAGCGAACGCGAAGAGCGCGGTGGCGTTGAGTCTATTGGCCTGAGGTCTCGTTTCGACAACAGGCGAAAATCCCGCCTGGCGCGCAGCCGGGGGACTGGGGTTCCGGGAATGCTTTACACGAACGTGTTGCAGACGATCGCGGCGGCACGCGGACGCGCGGTCAACGCCCTCGGCGCATAGACACAGCTCGGCGCGCGGCGGCGTTCGATTTCCTCGGCCACCGCCTTGATCATGCCTTCGCTGGCGTTGCGCATGCGGGTGAGGAGACGCGCATGCAAAGCAAGGACGTCGCGGAATTTCGCCGTCGTGTCGAAGAACTTGCGGCTCAGTTCGGAGGCGGCCGCTTTGGCGCGCGCCGGATCGAGGCCTGCCGCCTCGCGGCCGTACAACATCGACAATCGCTGAATTTCCGGATCGATGGTGTGCATCTCCTGCGGGCGGCCGGCTTTGAGTGCGGCAATATCCCCCTCGATGGCGGCAATCAGCCGCTCAGCCATAGCAATCAGCAATTCGATCTTCTGCTGGTCGACGCTCATTGCCTTGTTTCCTGCATTTTGAGCAACTCTTGCGTGACGGTATTTGCCAGACCGATCCCGCCTTGGGCCGAGATCTGCTTGCCGTATTCGTCGAGCATCAGCGAGCGGAACATCTGTTCGCCGGCCCCACCGCCGAACGGCCCGTCGGTGGAAATGCCGTCGAACATCTGGCTAAGGAATTGCGACAAGAAGACGCCTTCGAATTGCTGCGCGGCTTGCTTTGCGGTTGCGACATTATTCGTCTTCTGTGGCGCCGCGATCGGTGCCGACTTCGCCAACGCCATGGCGCCTTGTATGTCGACCCCCTCGTTCATCCGATCACCTGGATGTCGGCCTGCAAGGCCCCGGCCGCCTTAATCGCTTGCAGGATGGAAATTATGTCGCGCGGCCCGACACCGAGCGCGTTCAATCCGTCGACCAGGCTTTGCAGCGCCACGCCGTCGTGCAGCACGGTCATTTTGTTACCCTTGCTGTCGTCGATCTGGATCTGCGTGCGCGGAACGACCTGTGTCGTGCCGGTGTTCGAGAAAGGCGCCGGCTGGCTCACTTGCGGCGTTTCGTTGACGCGGATGGTCAGATTGCCTTGCGCGATGGCGACCGTCGAAATGCGAACATTGGCGCCCATGACGATCACGCCGGATTGCTCGTCGATGACAACCTTCGCAGGTTCGTCGGGATCGACTTTGACCTGCTCGACATCGGTCAACAGACCCACGACGCCGTTGGGGTAATTGCCCGGCACGTTGACGCGGACGCTGGAGGGGTCGGTCGCTTCGGCGACGGAGGCACCGAGATAGGTGTTTAACGCAGCCGCAATGCGCGTGGCCGTGGTCAGATCGGGATTGTGCAACGACAGCTTCAAGCTGTGTTCGCTTGCCAGCGAGAAGCCGACTTCGCGTTCGACGATCGCGCCGTTGGAAATCCGCCCTGCCGTCGGCACGCCGCGCGTGACGCTGGCAGCGTCGCCTTGGGCGCTGAACCCGCCGATGGCGACGGGCCCCTGACCGAGGGCATAAATCTGGCCGTCCGCGCCGAAAAGAGGTGTCACCAGCAAGGTGCCGCCTTGCAGGCTTTTGGCATCGCCCATGGCGCTCACCGATACGTCGATGCGCGTACCCTGCGAGGCAAAGGCATGCATGCTCGCTGTCACCATCACGGCGGCGACATTCTTCGTCTGCATCGTCGTGCCGCGGGTGTTGACGCCAAGCCGCTCAAGCATCGTCTGAATGCTCTGCTGTGTGAAAGGCGCGTTCTTGAGCGAGTCGCCGGTACCGTTCAGGCCGACGACTAGTCCATAGCCGACCAGCATGTTGTCGCGAATGCCTTCGACTTCCACCAAGTCCTTGACGCGCGAGGAAGCGAACGCCGGTTCGCCGGCCAGAACCAGCACAGCCGCCGAGGCGGCTGCGAGAAGTCTGATAAGAAAAGAACGGGGCATCAGCGGGTCCGCTTGGTGGACGGGTTCGAACTGGCCCTGTCATGCCAGTTCTGTGCCGTCCGGGGCGCCATATTTATCCAATGTTTCCAAACGATAATCCTTGAACATCCAGGCCACGCCCGCCGCCCCGGCAGAATTTTCCCGGCAGCTTTGCTCCAGGTCCCTCTGAGGCCGATTGCCCCACCGCCTTGAAGCTCAGTCGCGGACACCCAGATTCAGCTTGTGAGATTGCCTTCCCCCGGACGCCCAGAGGGGGAGGGGTAGGGGGTAGGGGCGAAAGTCAAAAACAACCTTCGGACCATTCTCCAGCTCAAACAAGGGGTTAAGTTCCGTCTGGAGGTTTGAGCGAAATGTTCTAGTTTGCGCACCGGTCGCAGATTCCGCGGCGATACGCGGGGTAGGACGCCGCACGGATTTCGCTAGGTTCGGCCAGGATTTGAAATCACGGGAAACATCGAAATGACCAGCGTCACCTACAAGGATTATCAACTGGTGATCCTGCGCCACGGCGAGAGCGAGTGGAATAAGAAGAACCTCTTCACCGGCTGGCGCGATGTCAGACTAACCGAACAAGGCGAGCGCGAAGCCCGTAGCGGCGGAAAAACGATGTTGCAGGATGGCTTTGCCTTCGATGTCGCCTACACGTCTTTGCTGACGCGTGCAATCAAAACGCTATCGCTCGCCTTGGAAGAAATGGATCTTCTCTGGCTTCCGGTGATCAAGCATTGGCGATTGAACGAGCGCCACTACGGAAAACTGCAGGGCAGCAACAAGCTCGAAGCCGTGCAGCAATTCGGCGAGGAGCAAGTCAAGATTTGGCGGCGCTCTTATGCAACGCCGCCGCCGCCCGTCGATCTGGATTCGCCCGACTATCCAAAGGCCGACCGTCGCTATGCCGATGTGCCCGACGCCGAACTGCCGCGCAGCGAAAGTCTGAAGGACGTTCTTGGCCGCGTCATGCCCTATTGGGAAAAGGTGATCCTCCCGGACCTCAAGGCAGGCAAACGCGTGCTGGTCGCGGCTCACGGCAATTCGCTTCGCGCTTTACTGAAATACCTTGAAGGCATCAGCGACCAAGATATCGTCAATGTGGATTTGCCGACCGGAATTCCCAAAGCCTACCGGTTGAACGCAGCATATAAGGCCGATGATGCAAGGTTTCTGGGAGACCCGCAGGAGCTTGAGCGTCGCATCAATGCTGTCAAGGCCCAGACGAAGCGTGCATGATCCAGGTTGTGGCCCATAGGCGCACGCAATGACGCGCAAAATGGCTGTTGGCGCTATCCTTGCCTTAGTGGTCCTCGGTGTGCCGCTGCTGTCGGGTGCTTCGAAGATACCGACACCAAGGCCTCGCCCAAAGCCCATGGCTGCCGTTTCTCCGATACGATCCTCGGATTCTGTCACCGATTTGAGCCATGCAATACCGGCCAAGTCACTTTCGAAGTTGCCGTCGACCGAAAGCCAGTTCCGTACGCTGAAAGGCGAAATCAACAAGAGCAAGCCCGCCGTCGCGTCGGCAAAAAACGCGAGCGACGCCCTGGCCCGGCAAGCAGAAACACTACAGAAAAAACTGGTGGCGACGGCGGCGCGCGTCGAATATCTGGAACGCGAAAAGGTGGATCTCGACGCCGACATCGTACGGTTGACGGATGAGAACAAGACGCTGACTGCCAGTTTTGCGCGCGATCGCGTGTCGGCATCGCGATTACTGGCGGTCATCGAACGCCTGCAGCACGATATGCCGCCAGCCATGGCGCTGAGGCCGGATGACGCGTTATCGGCGGCGCGGGGAGCTATGCTGATCGGTGCGTCTTTGCCTCAGGTCTATGGCGAGGCGGCCATCCTAGCCCGCCGCATCGAGGCGCTGCGTCGAACGCGATTGTCGCTTGTTGCACGCCGCGCGGACGCCGCGAAAACCGCAGCTTTTCTTGCACAGGCGCGTATCGAACTCGATCAACTCCTGGCAATAAAGCGGTTGGAAGCCGATGCTGCCGCCAGTCGCTATGGCGATCTCAAAGAGCGCCTCAATGCCGTTGCCTCTCAGGCGGCAAATCTCCAAGTGCTACTGCAAAGGGTGGCCGCATTGCGCGCTGCACCATCCCCCCAGAGTATCGTTACGGTTACCGCTCAAAAGGCCTCGGCGACCGGTAAACTGAGACAAAACTCGCTGCTTTGCCCCGTAGTTGGGACAATATCCCCCGGGGGCGTGGATGGGGTTGGTGGGGGCGCCGCGCCGGGCCTGACCTATGTCGCGGAACCCGGCGCGCAGGTCGTTTCCCCAGCAGACGGCACGGTTCTCTTTGCCGGTCCTTACCATAAGAGTGGCCAAGTCTTGATCTTGGAATTGGCGGGCGGCTACGATGCCGTATTGGCCGGGCTGGATCATGTCGATGTACGCCCCGATAACCAGGTGCTCGCGGGGGAGCCGGTCGGAACGATGTCGGGAACTAGCCAGCAGCCTCGGCTCTATTTCGAAATACGACAGGGTGGGCGTGGGATGAACCCGGCGCCTTTTATTGGCGTCACGTTAAGGAAGGCAAAAAGATCATGAAACGCCTAGCATTTGTCGCGTTGGGCATTGTAATCGGCTTCGCGGCCGCTGCCGGGTTGTTGCCTTCGGCGCAAGGCGCGAACAATGCAGGCGCTTATCGCCAGCTCAACCTCTTCAGCGAGGCGTTCGAACGTGTGCGCGACAACTATGTGCGCCCGGTGCAGGACAGCGAATTGATCAACGCCGCCATCGAAGGGATGGTGTCCAATCTGGATCCCCATTCCAGTTATATGGATTCCAAGAGCTATTCCGATTTCCAGATTCAAATCAAAGGCGAATTCAGCGGCGTCGGCATCGAGGTCACGATGGAGGGGGGACTGATCAAAGTGATCTCGCCCATCGACGACACGCCTGCCGCCAAGGCCGGTCTTAAGACTGGCGATTTCATCGCCGCCATCGACGGAAAGCCGATCCAAGGCATGGCTCTCAACGACGCCATCGACAAGATGCGCGGCCCGGCCGGCACCAACGTGACGCTTACAATTCTGCGTACCGGCGACAAGAAGCCGTTTGACGTCACACTTACACGCGCGCCGGTGCAGGTTGACAAAGTCAAATGGCATCGCGAAGGCGATGTCGGTTATATCAGGGTACCGGGGTTCAACGAGCAAACGGACGACGGCGTGCAAAAAGCCGTTCGCGATCTCAAGAAACAGATTGGACCTTCGCTCAAGGGATACGTACTTGACTTGCGCAACAATCCAGGTGGTTCGCTAGATCAGGCAATTAAGGTCTCCGACGATTTTTTGAATGCGGGCGAAGTCGTGTCCACTCGCGGGCGCCACCCGGAAGATACGCAGCGCTTCGATGCCGAAGCTGGGGATGTCACAGACGGTAAGCGCGTGATCGTGTTGATCAACGCCGGAACGGCTTCAGCCTCGGAAATCGTCGCGGGTGCGTTGCAGGATCACCAACGGGCCACGATCGTGGGTATGACGTCCTTCGGCAAAGGGTCGGTTCAGACCGTGATTCCGCTCGGTCCGGCCGGCGAAAATGACGGTGCGCTTCGCCTGACGACAGCGCGCTACTACACGCCGTCGGGTCATTCGATCCAGGCAGAGGGCATTGTACCCAATATCGGCGTTGCCCAAGGCAATGAAGAAGATCAACCCAAGATCGAACGGCCCAGCGAAGCGGACCTGCCGGGACATCTGGCGCCGGAAGAGGCAGCGAAAAAGCGCGCCGCGAACATCGTTCGACCGCCACAAGGCAAGAAAATAGACGACTTCCAGCTCTCCTATGCCGTCGATCTTCTGCACGGCAAGGTGAGTGTGGCAGCAACGAAGAGTACCGCCGCGCGTTAACCAGGACGTAACCATGATTGCCCTTAGCTAGGGCCATGGCCACGAGCAGCATGATGGTGGATGAGCCCCCGCCGAGGGACGCCCGCCGTGGGGGACGCCTCTTGGCGTTCGCTTATCTTGCTGTCTTCGCCGTTTTGCTTGGGGTCATTGCCTGCATAGCATTTTTGGGAGATTCGCACGCTGACGATCCTGTGGTCAGCCTGAATCTCAAGATCTTACGGCCTGCAATCGCGCACGTTACCCCGTCTTTTGCCGCGATTACACCGCCGGCGCAGGAGAACCCAACCTCACCGCCGGGCGCCAACGCTCCGCCAAACAGCACGGAGCCGCTTTCGGCGCAGCCTGTGGCGCCTCCGCAACCGCCGGCGGGGCGCACCCTCATCGCCGATCCGGATTTGATCGAAAGGACACCACAGGGTCCCTTGCCCCGTATTGCCAACGACGGCACACCGCCCATGCGGGCTTATGCGCCGCCGGTCATCGTCGATGGCAAGCCGCGCATTGCCATCGTGATCAATGGTTTGGGCATTAGCGCCAAGGCGACGTCCTCGGCGTTGGCGACGTTGCCCGCCGGTGTGACGCTCGCATTTGCACCCTATGCAGGCGACGTCCAGCGTTGGGTCCTGGATGCGCGTCGACGCGGCCATGAAGTGCTTCTCGAGGTACCGATGGAGCCTTACGATTTCCCGGATAGCGATCCTGGCCGGTACACGTTGAGGACTGGCGCAAACGAGGACGCCAACACGGAGCGATTGGTATGGGCATTGACGCGCTTCACCGGCTATACCGGGGTGACCAACCTTCTTGGCGGCAGATTGCTCTCGGATGCAGGCGCACTTGAACCGATTCTGACATATCTAACGCGCCGCGGACTGTTGTTCTATGACAATGGTTCGGCCGCCCATTCCGTAGCACCCGATGTAGCTGCACGCGTCGGCGCGCAATTCGCCCAATCCACAGAGACGATTGATACGATTCAAGCAGCCATGGAAATCGATCAGCATCTGTCGAACCTTGAGACGGTGGCGCGCGCTAAGGGCAGCGCGTCGGGGGCCGGCTTTCTGTACCCGGTCACCGTCGACCGGGTCAAAAAATGGGCGCAAGGAT
>Ga0265340_10001966_pt1 | contig 11739 bp, 13 predicted proteins | sample 4CB225metaG_FD_202082 | JGI IMG/M metagenome (GOLD analysis project Ga0265340, IMG submission 202082) | Rhizosphere microbial communities from Carex aquatilis grown in University of Washington, Seatle, WA, United States - 4-CB2-25 metaG | ecosystem: Host-associated > Plants > Roots >...
CATTTCGACGGACCGGCGTCCATCGGGACGGAGTCGATGCTCTCGCCCAGCGGTGTGAAGGACTTGGCGAAGTCTGGCGGCGCCAGGTCACGGTGGCATCCTTCACTGCGGAATCTCACGCCGCCGGTCTGGCTACCCACGGTGACCATGGCCTGCCTGCGCATTGAGGTGCCTTGCCGCCAGCCGTCCGGATCTGCCGAATTTGGGATGTTCAGGCTCGTGGCAGGGGCGCCGGAATCAGCGCCTAAACGCAGTCACGATGCGATGATCAGGCGATATACCTCTATTGCCTCCAGGACGGAACTGGTCCCGCCGCTGCGGGCGCCCAGTTCGCGTGAACGCCGGAGCACGCCTACAAGCCGCCGAGGAACCAGCCGAAACACGGTCAGAAAGGGTCACCACCGGGGTTGACCCGGCCCTCTCCTTCAGGAATGACTGTGCATGTCATAGTGATATCTATTTTTATGGATTCGTGCGAAGGATGCCTCAGGGACCAGCCGACCGCGCGCATCGCCGACGACAGCCTCCCGGCCGTGGTCTGGGGCATCGCGGCGGTGTTCGTCATGGTCGAGCTGGCGTTCAGCGCTGGATACGGCTTCCAGCAAGACGAGCTGTACTTCATCGAAGCCGGCCGGCATCTCGCGTTCGGATACGTCGACCAGCCGCCGGTCGCACCACTGCTGGTCCGGCTGGCCACGATGATCGGCGGCACGAACCCGACCGCCGTACGCACCTTGCCAGCCATGGAAGGTGGCGCGATCGTGCTGCTCGCCGCCCGGCAGGCCGCGACCTTCGGCGCTGGTCGCGCTGGTCGCGTCCTGGCCGCGCTCTGCATGGCCGGTGCACCGGTCCTGCTCGGCGCCGCCCACATCGGCAACACCACACCACCGGCCTTGCTGGCGTGGGCCCTCGTGGTGCTGTGCACCAGCACCGCGATCGCCCGCGCCCGTCCCCGCTGGTGGCTCGGCGCTGGTATCGCCGCCGGCCTCGGCCTGGAGATCAATAACCTGATGGCGCTGCTGCTGCTGGCCCTCGCGGTCGGTCTGCTGGCCACCGGCCGCTTCGACCTCGTGCGTACCGGCTGGCCCTGGCTGGCCGCCGCCATCGCCGCCGTCATCTGGGCACCGAACGTCGTCTGGCAGGCGACCCACGACTGGCCCCAGCTCACGATGGCATCCTCACTGCACCGCGAGAACACTGCCCTGGCTGACTATCTGGGCGGCCTACCGGCCCAGATCCTCTACGGCGGCCTGTTCACGGGACCGATCCTGCTCGCCGGTGTCGTCCGGCTGTGGCGCACCCCCGAGATGCGCTACCTCGCGGTCACGGTCAGCGTCCTCGCGGTCTACGTGCTGGCCTGGATACCGGGCAAGCCGTACTACACCTCCGGTCTGCTGCCAGCTGTCCTGGCCGCTGGGTCGGTGGCCACCGAGCGATGGTTCGCGCGCGGTCGGCGGCCCATCGCCCGGCGCGCGTTGGCGGTCGGCGCGATCCTCGTCGCCACCCTGGTCACCGTGACGGCGGTGCTGCCGGTGTGGCCGGTACAGGACCTCCACGCCCACTCCACGAGCGCTGACCTCGCCGACACGGTCGGCTGGCCGCAACTCGCCCGGGCCGTTGCAGCCGAAGACAAGTCACTCACCGCCGCCGCCACGCCACCGACCTCGATCTTCGCCGGAGGCTATCCCGAAGCGGCCGCTCTGGACGTACTCGGCCCAACCGGGCTGCCGCCGGTATTGTCCGGTCACAACGCCTACAACATGTGGGGCCCCGGAGCGGCGTCCGACAGCACGGTGCTCGCGGTCGACGCCGCCGACCAGCTCCGCCCCTACTTCGCGCAGTGCCGGACCGTGGCGACCGTCGTCGTTCCCTACCAGGTGAACAACGACTTCACCGGCCTCAACCTGAGCCTGTGCACCGGCCCGACCACCAGCTGGACCGGACTCTGGTCACACCTCAAACACGACGATTGACGCCAAGGCGGCCGGGGCCGCCCAACGAATCATTGCGGATCAGCAAACCCAGGCGCCGGTCGGCGATGTCCTGGGTATGCACCCTTCCACCACCCCCAGATCCCGGCCAGGATCAGATGTCGATGATCACCTTCGTTCCGATCTTTCTCGTCACCAGCATCTACGCGCGTCGGAAGCCCTGCACCACCACGGGTTCCTCGAACGCGCGCATCTGCCGCTGTTCGGGCGGCGGATCCGCAGCCGCCGCTGTCCACGAGGGGCGCACTCGCTGTCAGTGGTGCGGGCTTGGTGGCTGTCGGCATCAGCGTTCGCGGCCGTGGGCATCGCGTAGACGTACTCCTTGGGCTTTGAGTGCTGACCAGACGGTGCCGCCGTCGACGCCGAGGTGGCCTCTGATCCGAGCTAGTGACCAGCCTTGCCTGTAGAGATGTACCGCGCGATCGACGCCGTCGTCGTTTGGTCCTTGTCTGCGGACGGTGGAATAACGTCTCAGCAGGTCCACATAGGGCAAGTGAACAAAATGCAGGTCAGAGCCCTGCTCCAGGTGATCGGGAGCAGGGCCCTTGACCGTTTGGTCCAGGGATGGTCCAGCGAAGGCGTTTCCCGGCCTGGTTGGAGACTGGTGGTACGTAGCGGTCTGTGACGGGAGCCGGGGGCCTCGGAGGTGTCGTGTCGGCTCGCGAACGTAGGTTCTCCTCGTTGCTTGAAGGGGTCGTCTCGATCTCGTTGTGCTCTGGCAGCCGTGCGGTCTCCGGGCTTCCGCGGAAGCAAAGGGCATCCGAACCCCAGATCCGAACCCATAGTGAGCCGGTGGCCACCAACCAGGACGTATCCACCCCCGCCAAAGCGAGGCGGCCGACCGGCGGGTGGTCACCGCGTCCCACCGCTCGCCTCAGCGAGGTCCCGGGCAGTCGTGACGATCGACCGCTCCCGTCGTCCACGGTCCCGCTCACGGCGGTCGTGAGAAGACCTGTCCGATCCTAGCGGCACTAGATATTCTGCCGGTGCAATGCTAACGTCCTTCTCGTCCTAGCAGTGCTAGATATTGGAAAGGTCTTCCGTGCTCTCGATATTTGCCCACGGGCTTGCCATCGTCCTGGACCTCTTCATCATCTTCATCGGCGCCCGCTTCCTGCTTGCCCCATCCATTGCGGCGACCGGCTACGGCGTGCCGGCCAAAGCCGATGGCGACAGCGCTTACCTGGCCGTCAAGGGCGTGCGAGATTTCAGTCTCGGCCTCATCGGTCTCGCCCTCCTGGCTTTCGTAGACGCCCGGGCAGCAGCCTGGTTCATGCTCGGCGCCGAGCCGACGGCCTCTTCGCACTCGCGGCGCTGGTCGACTACCTCTTCTCGCCCTCGACGAACCCTCTCGCGTTGAGAGCTCCGCGACCCCACGGGCCAAATCCATGTAGTTCTGGCTTGATCGCGTGATGCTGTCGCGCCGTCGGCCAACGCTGTCCCTGCAGGCGACGACGCCAGGGCCGCACACACCGCTTGGGCTCACCAATACGTCGATGCACTCGTTCCGTTCTCGAATGGAGAGCAGTACCTGAACCTGCTCGATTCCGAAAATGCGATCGCTGCGGGCGCCGCTCGTCCCGATTTCAATGCACTCCGTCATCGGCCTGACCCCGCCCGCCTTTTCGGCTAACTGGGACCCTGCTCGGCCACCCCTCGACCGGCAGCCGACCCGATCCCTCTTCCCGTCCGGCCCGCACCGCCGTAGTCGAGTTTCCCCCTCCACCCCCAACTATCACTCAAAGAAGGGCGTCACCCTCATGAACGCACCAATCCAACACGACCCATCCGCAGCCGAGACGAACATCGCCGGCACGTGATGCCCGACTACACCGTCACCCACGAAGACATCATCGTTCGCCGGTGACCGCGTCGCCGTCCGGAACACGGTCAGCGGCACCCATCGCGGTGTCTTCATGGGGTACCAGCCCACCGGGCGGCGAATCGAGATGCGGGCAATAGACATTCACCAGGTCCACGACGGCAAAATCGTGACCACCTGGCACCTGGAAGACTTCGCCGGTCTGATGGCGCAACTGAACGCACCGGCGGACACGCCGGTTCAGGCCGCCTGGAGCTGAGCACGTCACCCGGCCTTTGACATCGCACCATGTCTGCGTCCTGACACGAGCGCAACCAACTCACGCGCCTGGCCGCCATGACACGGATCAAACACACCAACAACCATCGACGACACCCGCGGCGACGAAAGACAAAGGAGCCTCCCATGACTGAGAACGAAATCCGCGAAATGTACTCCCGCTATGCCAACGCCCTCAACGCCCGTGAGCTGGACAAACTGGATGACCTGATCAGTGACGACGTCGTACTGAACGGCCAGCCGACGTCCCGTGCAACCGTCATCGCGGCGATCAGTAACAACATCGACGCCGTCCCCGACATGCACTGGGAACTCAGCGAACTGCTCATCGATGGCGACCGGCTCGCCGTTCGCGCCACTAACACCGGCACGCCAAACAGAGAATGGCTTGGCGTAGCGCCGTCTGGCGCCTCGTTCAAGATCGCCGAAGTAGCAATATACAAGGTCAAAAACGGCCGGTTTGTGGAGATGAACTTCCTGCACGACTCTGCCCATCTCCTCCGGCAACTGCACGCTTGATTGCCGATCTGGCCGCACCGCCATGGGTGCAGGCCATACGGGACAGCCGACGGAAGACCCTGATCGCGTTCGGCGCGCGCCGTCCTGCATGGCCTGTCTATCGGCGCGCCGTAGGTGCGCCTCATCAACTGACCCCGCTCGGACCGGGACATCACCGTCGACGGCAAACGCATCCCGAAAGGTTCACCACGATCATGTACCAATTGCGGATCTACACCCTGCGCACCGCCGAAGCACTCAAGACCTACGCGACGGTGCACTGGCCCCGCCACATCGCCAGCCTGCGGGCATTCGAGGTCACCACCCACGGCATCTGGACCGACCACGACGCCGACGCGCACCGACTGCTCGCCTTGATTTCCTACGCCGAAGGGGCAGACCCCGCGGCGGTCACCGCCGCGTACCTGGCCAGCCCCGAGCTGAAAGCAGACATGGAGGGCTTCGACGTCAGCAACATCACCAACGTCGAGGACATTCTCCTCGACCCGAGCGCCGCCTCACCGCTGTCCTGAATCTCCCGACCAGGTCCCGGCGGTCAGGGGTGTTGACAAGGGGCGAGTCCGCGGAGCGGGCGGATGCGCGAGTGAGCGCCGACCAGGCTGCCTTCGCGGCCGATTGACGGTCGCGGAGAGCAGCCCGTCCGCGGCACCTCACCGCCCCTCAATGTCAGCAGGCGCCTACGCGCGAGCCACGCCCAGACCCGGCTCGACATGGCCCACCACCTGCTTGCTCAGGGGAAACCCACTGGTACGCAACGAACATGGATACCCACCAGAGACGGTGGCTTTGTAACGGCCGACGTATACCGACAGGCCGGGCCGGGTCCGGTCCCGACGCTCTACGCCGTGTCTCCATAGCCGGGGAGACGTGGCGGTGGTGGATCGAGAGCCACTGCGCCTCCAGGCGGTTCAACCCGGCCGATCTGGGGTGATGGCGAAGGCGACCGCGTTCACTGCGCCGGCTGAAGAGCCGACGACAAGGTCGGGGACGATGCAGTGCTCAGCCACAGTGCGCATGCCCACCTGTGTGGCGGCGAGGCTGCCGCCTCCCTGAAAGACGAATGCCACGGTCTGGGTCGCGCGCCGCGGAGCAGGGGCAAATCGCGAGGGATAGGTACCGGTCGCACGCCACGACCCTGTACTTCTGGCCGGCGTGAGTACGGTTGAACCACCGCGTGAACCGTGAAGGAGGACGTCATGACCGCTACCCCGCAGATCCTGTTCATCCAGGGCGGTGGCACGCGCGTGCACGACGAGTGGGACGTGCAGTTGGTCGACAGCCTGCAACGGGAACTGGGTCTGCAGGTCCGCTACCCGCGGATGATCCCGCAGCTCCTGCTCACCGTGAACAGCCACACCGGGACCGGTCTGCTCAGCCAAGTCCAGAACATCCATCGGCTCGACACCTCCGCCGCCGTCGATGGCCGCCCGGCGGGATTCAGCCGGGAGCTGCGCCGGTAGCGACGGGCCGCTCCGGCAGGGTGGCCCATTGCGACCAGGATCCCGGGTACAGGACGACGTCGTGGATCCCGGCGATGGCCAGGGCCACCTGCTCGTGCGCGGCGGTGACACCGGACCCGCAGTAGACCCCGACCGTGACACCGGGTTCGGCGCCGAGCGCCGCGAACCGGGCCGCCAGTTCAGCCGCAGACCGGAAATTGCCGTTCGGGGCGAGATTCTCGGTGGTCGGTGCGCTGACCGCCCCGGGAATGTGCCCCGGTTGCGGATCAACCGAGGCCACCTCGCCCCGGTAGCGCTCGCCGGCCCGGGCGTCCAGCACCAGCCCCCGTCGGCGATCAGCGTGGCCATACCGTCCGGATCGACGGACGGCAGCGCCTCGGATCCGAGCATGACGTCGCCCAGCGGTATCGCCGGCGCGACGCCGTCCCGGACCGGCTGGCCGGCCGGGCGGCCGAACGCCACGCCGCCAGGCCCCCGTCGAGCAGGCGGACGTCGGGGTGCCCGGCCCAGCGCAGCAGCCACCAGGCCCGGGTCAAGGCAGAGCCTGTCCAGGGTTGAGGATGCCAGCAGATGCCGTCGCGCATACTGGTCTGCCGGTTCTGTCCGTAGTGGCCTGTCGAAGAAGACCGGATTGGCGAATCATCACGGCCATGACCTCTTCGCCCGACCAGATCGCCCGGCATCGCGAACGCGCTCGGCATGAACGCCAGGATCTCGACGCCGTCCTGGACGCCGAGCACAATGTCGGCACACTCAGCACCGTCGTCCAGGGCCGGCCCTGGGTCGTGCCCATGCTGTACGCGCGGGTGGGCGACCGGATTCTGCTGCACGGCTCGGTCGGCGCCGGGGCGCTGCGGCACGTGGCCGCTGGAGCGCCGGCCGCCCTGAGCGTCACGTTCATCGACGGATGGGTCTACGCGCAAACCCTTTTCGACTCCAGCGCGAACTACCGCTCGGCCGTCGTGCACGGAACTCTGCTCAGCCTGAGCGGCGCGGAGGCGGCCGAGGCCCTCAGCGCCCTGTCCGAATCGATGCTTCCCGGGCGCAGCGCTGAGGTGCCTGGTCACACCCGCAAGCAGCTCGCCGCCACCGCGGCGCTGGCGATGGATATCACTCCGGGCCGCTGGACGGTCAAGATCCGCGCGGCCGGCCCGGGTGAGCCGCCCGCGTCCGAGCCGGTCGCCTCCGGGGTGTGGACCGGCGTCCTGCCGATCCGGACGGGGTACGGAACACCGGTGCCCGCCGCCCATCTGGATCCCGCGGTCCAGCTGCCGGATTCGATTCGGGCCCGCCTCGACCGGCTGGCTCACGCAGGACCACGCGACTCCCTTCGACCCGGGCCGACGGGGTGATGGCGGCTCAGGACGTCGCGGATGATCGTCACGGCCGTTCTCGCCCGGGTCTCGGCCAGTCGCGCGTATCCGCAGACCAGCCCCTGAGCCGGTCCGACCCCGCCGAGGGCGTAGAAACGGCTCAGCGGACTGCACTCCACGCCCCGGGCCAGTAGCTGCCGGGCCAGCAGCACATCGTCGATCTCCTGGCCGAACGTCAGGACGACGTGCAACCCAGCGTCGACCCCGTGCAGACGCACCTGCGGCAGCAGCTGGCGGCAGGCCGAGGCGAACCGCTCGCGCCGGGCCGCGTAGGTGCGATGGCTGGAGGCCACCTGCCGGACGAGGGCACCGGACTCGATGAACTCCGTCAAGGCCAGGACGGGGAGGGAACTCACGCTCTCGCCCTGCTCTCGCAGCACCGACCGGACGTCGTCGACCAGCCGTTCCGGGACAACCGCCCAGGCGACCCGCAGCTCACGGGCCAGCACCTTCGACGCAGTCCCGAGGTAGATCACTCGCTCGGCCCCCGCCGTCATCGCCGCCACGGCCGGCATCGGGGCCACCTGGTACCGGAATTCGCCGTCGTAGTCGTCCTCGAACACCACCCCGTCGTGACGGTCGGCCCAGGCCAGCAGGGCCGACCGGCGCGCGACCGACAACCGGGCCCCGAGCGGGTACTGATGCCCCGGCGTCACGTAGACACCCCAGTCGCCCGGCGTCAGACCGGTCACCACCAGGCCCTCGTCGTCCACCGGGACCGGGCGCGGCGCGCTACCGCCGGCCAGGAAGGCAGCGCGGGCACCGGGATACCCGGGATCCTCGAAAGCCAGGGTCCGGCCGGGACGAGCCACCAGCGGGACGAGCGTGCGGATCGCGGCGTTCACCCCGGAGAACAGGAAGATCCGCTCGGGATCGGCGAGCAGGCCGCGACTGGTACGCAAGTGCTCGGACAGCTGCTGCCGGAACCGGCGATGGGCGCCGCCGGAACGCGACTCGCCGACGTCGCCCAGCCAGGTCACCTTCGGTGGGCTCAACGCCGCCCGCGCCGCCGTGCGCCACGCCCTGGTCCAGGCCTTCTCGCTGATCAATGCGGTGTCCGGGAAGCCCGGCGACAGATCGAACGCGACGCCGTCCGGCCGGGTCCGCACCACCGCCGGCCGGCTGGCGGTGGCCACCGCAGAGGAGAACGCTCCGGCCCGGGCGGCGGCCGAGGCGCCGATCACCACGTGCGTCCCCGAGCCCGGCCGGGCGGTCAGGAAACCGGCCGCGGTCAGCTCGTCGTACGCCTCGACCGCGACCGACCGGGCGATCGCCAGGCTCCGGGCCAGAGTCCGGGTCGAGGGCATCCGGTCGCCGTCGGCTAGCTGCCCTTCGGCGATCGCCCGGACCACAGCGCGCGACACGCGACGGGGCAGGCTGGCGGGACCATCCTCGATGTCGAGATGCAGCACATAGGTCACCGCGGCTCTGGGCATGACGCACCTTCCCACCGAATCGGCTCATCGGGCGATCGGGCGCTCGAGGGTGCCCAAGCGCATCGAAGCTGGTAGCGATGACGTACGGCCGCCAGGCCGAGCTCTTGCCCGAGCGATGAACCCGGGCCGGGCCAGGGCCTGGTCGCTTCCCTTCCGGTGGTCCGGTTCACGAGGTGAAGTGGTCGATGAGCAGGGCGACGCGCCGCTCGTGGGTCTCCCGAGGCAGTCGGCCACCTCGCATCAGGGTGACCAGTCCGTGCAGGCCGGCCCAGAGCACTTCGGTAGGCACGTCGAGGTCGCCGACGCCGGTGAACGGGCGTACTGCTTCGCGGATCGCCGCGAACGCCTCCGCCAGTGCGGCGGGGGTCTCCGGGCGGGCGAACTGGAGATCCACGGTGTGGACGAACATGGCGTCGTACAGCGCCGGGTGTCGCTCGGCGAAGTCGACGTAGGCCGACACGACCGCGGCCAGCGCCGCCGGTGCCGTGGAGGCCTCGGTCCGTGCCGCACCCAGTAGGGCGGCGATCTCCGCGAAACCCTCCACCGCAACCGCCGCCATGATGGCGTCCTTGCCCTTGAAGTGGCTGTAAAGCACCGGCTGGCTGTACTCGATCAGATCGGCCAGCCGGCGGGTGGTCACCGCGTCCCAACCCTCGGCCTCAGCAAGGCCCCGAGCAGTCGTGACAATCAACCGCTCCCGTCGCACACGCTCCCGCTCACGGCGTTCCCGGACAGACATGCCCTCATCTTAGCGCCACTAGCAAATCTACCGAAGTTAATGAAAGCTTTCCAACCTCCTGAGTCGCTGGGGCCTGGTTCTCACCGATCAGGATGAGTGGGGTGGCTCCAGGGGATCAGCCAGCCGAGGTAGGTGGCGAACTGCTGGCCCAGGGCGATGCCGATGGTGCCGGTGAGGTGCCCGGCGGCGTAGGCGGTGCGGTCGCGCAGGTCGACGACCCATTCGCCGTCGGCGATGCGTTTGTGCAGTTCTCCGGGGTCGAGGGTGGTCGGTGGGGACAGGTCGGCGGGGCCGGGACCTTGCCGGTTGAGGGGGGCCAGGTGGGCGTAGTAGGCCGGGTAGGCGGTCAGGCCGGCGACGAGTTTGGCGACGAAGGTGTCCTCGTCGAGTTCGGTGAGGGCGTCGTTGCGGGTTTTCTCCTGCCCGATGGTGCTGAAGTCGCCGCCGGTGGCCGATCCGGAGGGGCAGAAGCTGCCGAATCCGTGGGTGGGTAGCACCTGGGCCTGGTCGGGGAGCAGGTCGGTCAGCCGGTGGGCGGAGTGGTACTGGGCTCGGGTCAGTTCGTCGGTGCGGGCCGGGTCGATCAGGTCGGTGCGCCCGACGCTGCCGTAGAGCAGGGATCCGCCGGTGAACACCAGCGGTGCGGCGTTCGGATCCGTGGGGCTGGGGCCGGTGTCGATGATGTAGGCGAGGTGGGTGTCGGTGTGGCCGGGGGTGGCGACCACGCGTACCCGCATGGTTCCGGCCTGGAGTTCGTCGCCGTCGGAGACGGCATGACGCTGGAAGTGGACGCGATCGTGGGCGGAGAGGGCGTAGGTCGCGCCGGTGCGGCGGCGGTGGTGGTCTCGGTCATGGGCGGTCCTCTGTTTCCGTGGGTGGGGTTTGGTCGAGGGGTGAGCAGTTCAGTGAGTGAGTAGGAGTCCGGCGCCGGCGGCGGTGATGCTCAGGAGGGGGGTAGCGATGGCGTTGGTGGCGGCTAGCAGGTAGGTGCGTTGTTGCAGGAGGCGGATGCTTTCGAAGCTGGCGGTGCTGAAGGTGGTGTAGCCGCCGCAGAATCCGGTGCCGGCGATGGCGGTCAGGGTGGTGGGCTGGGCGTGGAAGAGGACGAGCCCGGTCAGGATGCCCAGGAGCAGGGAGCCGCTGACGTTGATGGTGAGGGTCTGCCAGGGGAATCGGGTGGGCCAGCGGGCTCGGAGGGCGCCGTCGACGCTGAAGCGGGTCATGGCGCCGCAGCCGCCGGCCAGGGCGATCAGGAGGGAAGTGGTGGTGCTCATCGTCGTCCTCGGATGGTGGAAGCGGCCGCGATCCCGGTGGCGGTGGCGAGCAGGCCGAGGCCGACGCTGGTGAGGGCGTAGGCGCCGGCCAGGGCCAGGTGGTGCCCTCGGGTGAGGAGGTCGACTTCGACGGCCAGGGTGCTGTAAGTGGTGAGGGCGCCGCAGAATCCGGTTCCGGCCAGCAGACGCAGCCGTGACATCCAGGGTCGGTCGGTTGTTTGCCTGGACAGGGTCTCCAGGAGGGCACCGAGGATCAAGGCGCCGATCAGGTTGACGGTGAACGTGGCGATCGGCCAGTGCCCGGGGGCGACGGCCAGGCGGGTGGCGGTGGCCGATCGCGTCCAGGCTCCGGCCATTCCCCCGACCGCGACCAGCGCTAGGGCGGAAGGGCTGGTATGTGCTGGCGGAGGGGCTGGTGCTGGGCCAAGGGTCAGTTTGGTGGTGTCGTCGTTGGCGTCAGGAGAAAGATCGGGGCTGGTGGCGGTGCCCGATGTCCTGCTGAGGGGTTGCGGTGGGTTCAACGATCCGGTCCTTTGTCGGGGGCGGGATCGATAGCGGCGCTGGTATCGATGTTGATGGTGGGGGGTGCTGGTGGGGGGGTGCTGGTGGGGGTGGCGGCGGTCAGGGAGGCTGCCATCCAGGTGGCGGCGTACAGGAAGGCGATGGCGGGGGAGAACGCGGCCCACAGCAGGTCGGCGACGAGGGTGGCGCCGAGGTCGCCGAGGGATTGGATCAGGCCGAGGACACCGAATCCGTTGCCGCGCAGGTGATCTGGCAGCAGCAGGGCCAGGGTGGTGGATTGGGCGGTTTCGGCGAACCCGATGGCGGTGCCGGCCAGGAGGAACC
>Ga0265340_10001967_pt1 | contig 11739 bp, 13 predicted proteins | sample 4CB225metaG_FD_202082 | JGI IMG/M metagenome (GOLD analysis project Ga0265340, IMG submission 202082) | Rhizosphere microbial communities from Carex aquatilis grown in University of Washington, Seatle, WA, United States - 4-CB2-25 metaG | ecosystem: Host-associated > Plants > Roots >...
CGTTCCACAACGGCGCGTTTCGCGGTATGGGCGATTTCGCAATCGGTGTCGGTATGGCGACGATTTACGGTCGCGTCCGCATCCGCGCGGGCGAGCCATTGCCGGCTTACGCGCACACGATCATCCAGGCGATCATCGTAACTGCACTTCTCTACACGATCTATCATTCTGGCTGGTCCCATCAGTGGCGCGACATCTACCTCGTGCCGCCAATGATGGCGCTGATCTTCGCGCTAGCTTTCGACCGCGGATGGGTCGCAAGGCTTTTCCAGACTGCGCCCCTGCAGAAAGTTGGCGAATGGTCCTATGCGATTTATCTCGGCCAGACCGCGTGGCTGCAGCTCATCCGCTTCATCCAGCAACGCTTCTACCCGCCGGACGATACAATCGTGATGGGATATCGCTGGCCCGACTTCATCTGGTGGCTCGAACCGATCGGGCTTGTCATCGTCTGTCTGATCTGGGGCGCTTTGCTCGCGACCTTCATCGAAGAGCCTGCGAGCCGCTATCTGCGTCGCTGGCTGAATGCACCGGTCAAAAAACCACAGCGTGGCTAATTCGCCGATCTTCGTGATCGGCTGCGGCCGGTCCGGCACGACGATCCTCGGAGAATGCATCGGCGCGCATCGCGACGTCGCCTATCTGCACGAACCGCGCGCGATGTGGCTCGAGGCGTTTCCGCAGGGCGATGTGTGGACAAAAGATGCGCCAGAACGGGCCGGGCGCATCGTGCTCGATGCGCAGGATTGGACGCCGCAAGCTGCCACGACGATCGCGCGCCATTTCGTAGACGTTCTGCACAGACGAGGACGCAAGTGTCTTTGCGAGAAAACGCCGATCAACGCTTTTCGCGTCGACCTCATCGAACGGATATTTCCCGATGCTCGATATATCTACATCGAGCGCGAACCGTTGGCCGTCGCGCAGTCCATCGCCGAGCGCTGCAAGAACGGCACGTGGTGGGGCGTGGGCGAATACAAATGGCACGGCCTTGCCGAGATGGCGGAAGACGTTCCAGAACTGAAAGGCATCGCCGCGCAATGCGTGACGGACTTGCAAAAAGCGCTGATGGAACGGACGCTGAGCATGCATCACGCGCGCCGTTCCCTGTTTGGCGGAGAAATCGCTGCGAACCGCGTCCTGGCAATCTCCTATGAAGCGTTCACGCGCGATCCCATCGTCGTCGCGAATGCGATTCAAATGACCGCCAATCTGCCGCACGATTCGGCCATGCTGGTCCACACTGAAACCCGTTTGCACCCGGCCCGGCTTGTGGAAACAGCACCAACCGATCCGGTTGTGATGACGTTGTTAGCGGCGGCAAAACGCATGAGCGGCGCTTGACTCTCACGTGCCTTCCGCCATCAATCCGACCGCTGAAATTCACATCTTTTGAGGAGCTTTCCATGGCCATTCGCTATGACAACAAGGTTGTTATCGTCACCGGCGCGGGCGGCGGCTTGGGCCGTTGTCACGCACTCGAATTCGCCAAACGCGGCGCGAAGGTCGTCGTGAACGACTTGGGCGGCGCTGTGGATGGAACCGGAGGAAACTCGGCTGCCGCCGAGGCGGTTGTGAAGGAAATCACGGACGCTGGCGGTCAGGCCATCGCGAACGGCGCGTCCGTGACGGACGACGCGGGCGTGCAGCACCTCATCCAGACCACGATGGACAAGTGGGGCCGCATCGACGTGATCATCGCGAACGCCGGCATCCTGCGCGACAAGAGCTTCAGCAAGATGGAGCTGAAGGATTTCGATGCGGTCATGCAGGTCCACGTCATGGGTACGGTGAAGCCTGTGAAGGCCGCTTGGGAAATCATGAAGAAACAGCAATATGGCCGCATCGTCGTGACGACATCGTCCACCGGCCTTTATGGAAATTTCGGACAGACGAATTACGGCACCGCGAAGCTCGGCCTCGTCGGCTTCATGAACTCGCTGAAACTCGAAGGCGCGAAGGACAATGTGAAGGTCAACGCCATCTGTCCGGTTGCCGGCACGCGCATGACTGAGAATCTGATGCCGCCGGAAATGGTAGCGGCGCTGAAGCCGGAATATGTGACGCCTGCGGTTGTGTTCCTCGCGAGCGACGATGCGCCGACCGGAGTGGTCGTGTCGGCCGCCGCGGGTGCATTCTCCTCGGCGCAGATCGTGGAGTCGACGGGCCTCAATCTCGGCCACGCGGCCACTGCGGACGATGTCGCCGCGAACTGGTCGAAGATCAGCGATTTCGCCGGCGCCAAGCACTTCACCATGGGCGGAGAGCACAGCGCGCATTTCTTCGAGCTTCTGAAGAACAAGCCGCTCGTCGGCTAAGCCGTCTCGGCGCAAAGAAAAGCCGGCGAAGCAAATGCTCCGCCGGTTTTTTATTGATCTTAATTCAAAGGCCCAAAACAGCCTTGGCCATGATGTTGCGCTGGATCTCGTTGGATCCGGCGTAGATCGAGGCTTTGCGCAGATTGAAATAGTACGGCGCGATGGGCGCTGCGAATTCGGGGCCTGGTCGCGGCTCGTTTGACTTCGCCCATGTGTCGCGCACGAATGGCATCGCGTAGTAACCGACAGCTTCCACCGACAATTCGCTGATTGTCTGCTGCAGATCGGTGCCGTTGCATTTGAGCAGCGACGACTCGGCACCAGGTCGCTGACCCGCGCTCATCGCGCTAAACAAACGCAACTCGAAATACTCGAGTGCCGAAACTTCGATTTCCAATTGATCCAGACGCGCGCGAAAGGTTGGATCGTCAATCAACTTCGATCCATTCGTGTCGGTCTGACCTGCAATCTTGCGAACCTTGTTGATCGCGCGCTTTAAACCTGGGCCATATGAATTACCGCGTTCGAAGGAGAGAAGATATTTGGCGTAGTCCCAGCCCTTGTTCTCTTCGCCGATGCGGTTTTCCTTCGACACTTTTACGTCGGTGTAGAAGACCTGATTGATCTCCTGCTGGTCGGGCATCGGCACATCCAAAGTCACTAGCGGCTCGACTTTGATGCCCGGCGTCTTCATATCGACGAGAATGAAGCTGATGCCTTCCTGCGCCTTCGCTTTCGGATCGGTGCGAGCGAGATTGAACATCCAGTCCGCCCATTGTGCATGGGTCGTCCAGATTTTCGAGCCATTCAGGAGGTAATGATCGCCCTTGTCTTCGCACTTCATCTGCAACGAGGCCAGATCGGAACCTGAGCCAGGTTCGGAATAGCCCTGGCACCACCAGATTTCACTGGCGAGGATCGGCGGCAGATGTTTCGTCTTCTGCTCCGGCGAACCGAACGCCATGATGACCGGGCCGACCATCTTCAAACCCATTGGCGACATAACTGGCGTTCCCGCCGCGGCCATCTCTACTTCGAAGATGTACTTCTGTGTCGCGGTCCAGCCGGGGCCACCGTATTCCTTCGGCCAGTTCGGCGCGGCCCAACCTTTGCGGTAAAGCGCGCGCTGCCACTTCAACATGGACTCCTTGTCGAGATAACCGTTCTTGGACTGCGCGTTTCTGGCGCGCAAATCCTCGTCATAGGCTTCGGCCACAAACGCGCGCACATCTTCGCGAAACGCGTTGTCTTCCTTCGAGAAGGAGATATCCATCGCGACCCTCAGATCGTATCGAAATACTGGATGTCGGGACGGCCGGCCATTGTCGGCGCGATCTTGGGACCAGCCGCTTTGAAATGATCCGATTTGCCATGCGCTTCGAGCGCGGCCTGATCCGCGTAGATCTCCATCACGACATAAGTCTGGCTGTCGGACTTCGACTTGCAGACCTGATAGAGCTTATTACCAGGCTCGTTTGCCTTCACCTGCGACGCGAGACCGCGGAATACGCTCTCAAACTCGCTGTTCTTGCCTTCCGCGACCTTCAATGTCGCGACAACGCCGATGGCCATGATTTCCTCCGATGGATTTTGCTTTGGTGCGAGGCTATTCGCGCGCTGCCGCTCGCGCAACCTTCCGCAGCGTCATTCGCCTTTGAACTGGCCCTGCCGCTTTTCAAAGAACGCGGCAACCGCTTCGGCGTGATCAGAAGTGAGATGTGCCAATGCCTGCGCGGCCGCGCTCATCTCCATGATCGTGTCGAAACTCGTCATTTGTCCCTCGCGCATGAGCTTCTTGGTCATGCGCAAAGCATCTGGCGGCTGACGGCAGATGCGGGATGCGAGACTTTTCGCTTCATCCATCAAGGTGTCAGCCGGAACTACTTTCGAAACGAGTCCCCAAGAAAGAGCCGTTTGCGCATCTATCGTGTCGCCAGTGAAGAACAATTCCGCCGCCCGTGCGTGCCCGATTGTGCGCGGCAATATCCACGCGCCACCATCGCCCGGCACCAAACCGATCTTGAGGAACGTCGCGCCGAAGATCGCGCTGTCGGCAGCAATTCGCATATCGGCAAGACAAGCAACGTCATTTCCCAGCCCGATGGCCGGCCCGTTCACCGCTGCGATCATCGGTACTTCCAGCGTCCACAAGGCGCGCACCATGCGGTGGATGCCGTTTCGATAGCGCTCGCGAATGTGCACACCCGTGCCAGAGAACGATCCGGACCTTTCACGCATCGATTTGAGATTGCCGCCGGCCGAGAACGCCTTACCTGCGCCCGTTAGGATCAGGCAGCGCACCTCGCGGTCGCCATTGATGCGTGCAGCGGCTTCGGCAAACAGGTCGCCATCGCCCTCCTCACCCAAGGGGTTGCGGGCATCAGGCCGGTTGATCGTCAGCGTGACGACCGGACCGGATTTATCGAACAGCAGCGCGGACATAGCGTTTCCTCGAAATTATCGTTGACACGCTTAGGTTTAGCAACGGCCACATGGCAAACCTAAAGCAAGCCTTAACCGATCTTTGTCACACTGTGGGACTGTTCGCCAGCAACGGTTTCCGCTGTGACCACGCGCCATCACGCCCAACAGCCAAGTCCGAGCGAGGCTCTGAAAGCCCGCTTCGCCGACTTCGGCACGCGTGCGGGAGCGTTCTGGAGCGCGGTGCGCATTTCGCTCGCGCCGAAGCCTGACGAAACCTGGATCGCGGACGCTGAGCTGCGCATCGTGCGCGCCAACAACCGCGCTGCGATGCTGCTTATGCCGATCGCAGCGTTTCTGATCTCGCTGGCATTCAAGCCGTGGATCTCGACCGAAGTGCGCAGCACGTGGTGGATCGCCGTGGCCGTCATCAGCTTGTCGATCGATCTGGCGAGCCGCCGACTCGACAGGATGACCGGACGCGACAGCAAAACAGTCACGTTCAAGGCGCGCATGTCTGTCGGCATGTCGTCGTTGTTCTTCATCTCGTGGTGCTCGATGGCGGTAGTGTTGCGGGCGCAAGGCCAGGACGAGAACCATATGCTGCTGGTTTTGATTCTGGCCTGTTCGATGGCTGGCTCCATCGTGGTGAGCTCAGCACACCCTGCGACGGCAGTGAGCGCCTTCGTCATCCACGCCGTGTTTCTCACAGTGCCAGCGGCGCTATGCACGAGCGAGTTGAGCCATATTCTCGCGGCCTTGTCGGCAGTCTTCGCGCTACTGCTTGCAGGGCAGCTCGTCGGTCTGATCGGCGGCATGCAACGGCTTCTGATGCTGGAGCATGAACGCGCCGGACAGCTTCAAAGTCTGCGAGCGGCGAAGCAGGAATCCGATCGCGAACGCGCCCGTGCTATCGCCGCGGGCAAAGCGAAAACGCAGTTCCTCTCCAACATGAATCACGAATTGCGCACGCCGATGAACGCCATCCTCGGCTTTTCCGAGCTCATCAAGAGCAAAGCACTCGGCGATGCAATCGACAAATATGCTGAGTATGGCGAGATCATCCATGGTTCCGGCGAGCAGATGTTGCGGCTCATCACCGACATGCTCGACCTCGCTAAGATCGAAGGCGGCAAATTATCCCTGAGCGAATCCGATGTTGCGCTCGACCTGATAGTTTCCGACGCTGTCAGCACGCACGAACACAAAGCCGAAGCGCGGCGCATTGTTTTGCGGACCGACATTGCGCGCGACTTGCCAAAAATCTTCGCGGACGAGCGCGGCCTGCGGCAGATGATCGGAAACCTTCTCTCCAATGCCATCAAATTCACCCAATCCGACGGTCGTGTAACGGCGTTCGCTCGTGTGGAAGCTGATGGTCGTCTGGCATTCGGTGTTGAAGACACCGGTCTCGGGATCGCCGCAGAAGATCAGCCGCATGTGTTTGAGCGCTTCGGCAAAAAGCGCTCCGACGTCACGACCTCGCAGGAAAAAGGCACAGGCCTAGGCCTCGCCATCGTCAAAGGCTTCGCCGAAGCCCATGACGGCTGCGTCTCGCTCGACAGCGAGGTCGGCGCCGGCACGCGCGTCACGGTTTATCTTCCAGCCGAGCGGTTGATCCAAGGTGATTTACGCGCGAGCGCCTAGCCCAGTTCCGCGTAGCGTTTCAGATGGTGATCGACATTGCCGTAGAGCGTATCGAGCATTGTGAGCCGCTTGAAGTAGTGACCGACATTCAGCTCGTCGGTCATGCCCATGCCGCCGTGAATCTGCACCGCCTGCTGACCAACGAAACGTCCGGCTTTGCCGATCTGCACTTTCGCCGCTGACGCCGCTTTCTTCCGCTCCGTCTCGCCCTCGCCAAGCTTCAATGTCACCATGTAAGTGATAGAGGACGACTGTTCGTAATTGATGAACATGTCCACCATGCGGTGTTGAAGAACCTGGAACTTGCCTATCGGTACGCCGAACTGCTTGCGAGTTTTCGAATATTCGACCGTTGCATCCAGCAACACTTTCATCGCACCGACGGCTTCCGACGCATGCGCCGCAATGGCTTCGTCCGTCACATGCTCGATCAGTTTTAATCCATCGTCGGCCGTGCCGATGAGATTGGTAGCCGGTACTTCGACATTTTCAAACGTCACTTCGGATGCGTGCAGCCCGTCGATGGTCGGATAGTCGCGCGTCGTGATGCCTTTGGACTTCTTGTCGACAACAAAGACGCTGACGCCTTTCGTGTCGCGCTGTCCACCAGAGGTGCGCGCGGTGACAATCAGTGCATCGGCCCATGGCGCGCCAAGCACGACCACCTTCAGACCGTTCAGCACATAATTCGCGCCGGACTTCTTCGCCGTCATTGTGAGATCGGCGTAGTTGAAACGGCCTTGCGGCTCGGCGAACGCGAACGCCAACACGGTCTCCCCCGCAGCGATCTTGTTCAACCACTCTTCTTTCTGCGCGTCCGTACCGCCGCGGCTGAAAAAACCGCCGCCGACAACAACCGTCGGCGCGTAAGGCTCGACCACCAGCGCCTTACCGAACTCTTCCATAACAACCATCACGTCGACCGGACCCCCGCCCAATCCTCCATAGGCTTCCGGCAATGGCGCTGCCAGCAAGCCAAGCTCGGCAAACTGCTTCCACGTGTCCTTGCTCCAGCCCGGCTCGGTGCGCGAGATCTTCTTGAAATGCTCGAAGGAGTAATTGTCGGCGAGATATTTCTGCACCGAATTGCGCAGGAGCGTCTGTTCCTCCGTGAACGAGAAATCCATTTCGTGTCTTCCCTGATGCTGCCCGGCTCTTAGAGGCCGAGCACCGCTTTCGCAATGATGCCGCGCTGAATCTCATTCGATCCGCCAAAGATCGAGACTTTGCGCATGTTGAAATAATGCCCGGCCTGTCCGGACGCATAATCCGGACCTGGCGGATATTCGTTGTCGCCGAAATAGCGGTCATAGGGATAGGCGTAATAACCGACCGCTTCGAGCGTCAGTTCTGTCAAGCGCTGCTGAATCTCGGTGCCCTTGATCTTGAGGATGGAGCTTTCCGGTCCTGCCATCTGGCCCTTGGATTCACGCGCGAGCGTGCGAAGTTCGGTGAATTCCAACGCAGCAAGCTCGACTTCGGTCTCTGCAATCTTGCGCGAGAACTCATCCGTCTCGATCAGCGGCTTTCCGTCGAGCATTTCCGCACGCCCGATCTCTTTGAGCCGCTCGATCGCCTTCTTGGAGCGCGCAACACCCGCGATGCCGGAACGTTCGTTGACCAGGAGGAATTTCGCGTAGGTCCAGCCTTTGTTTTCCTCGCCTACGCGATTTTCGACCGGCACTTTCACATTGTCGAAGAACACTTCATTCACTTCGTGTGCACCGTCCAGAACAATGATCGGCTTCACGGTGATGCCTGGCGTCTTCATATCGATGAGAAGGAAGGTGATGCCTTCCTGCTGCTTGGCATTCGGATCGGTGCGAACGAGACAGAAAATCCAGTCTGCGAATTGCGCAAGCGTCGTCCACGTCTTCTGGCCGTTGACAATGTAGTGATCGCCTTCGCGCACCGCTTTGGTTTTCAATGAAGCGAGATCGGAGCCTGCACCCGGCTCCGAATAGCCCTGACACCACCAGTCCTCGCCGGATAAAATCTTCGGCAGAAATTTCTTTTTCTGTTCTTCGTTGCCATAGGTGTAGATAACAGGCCCCACCATCGCTAGACCGAAGGGCAACAAAGCTGGCGCCTCAGCTTTCGCGCTTTCCTCGTTGTAGATGTAGCGCTGCGTCACATTCCAACCCGTGCCGCCATATTGGGTGGGCCAATGCGGCGCAGCCCAACCCTTCTTGGCGAGGATGCGGTGCCAGCCAAGGAAATCATCCTTGGTTTCAAAATCGCGGCGCGACGTCTTACCGAGCTTCGGTAAATTCTCGCTCAGAAAACTCTTCACTTCGGCGCGGAACTTCTCTTCGTCCGGCGAATAGGTGATGTCCATACTAGTCCCCGACAATTTGTCAGCGACGCATCATAAGGGTGCGCGCGGCCCCTGCAAGCGGCCAGTCCGGCTCATTCGGAGACAATTTCGAAAACGCTCCCTTCCTCCAAACCCGTCATTGCCCTCTCCATGCAATCGCGACGTGCTGTTCGGGTAAGCCATTTTTTGTTCAAAACAGAGAAACCCGCATGAAGCGGGCACTGAGGAATTGATGATTAAGCAGCGTTTGCACAAACCGATTCGTGCGTAAGCAAAAACGCGGAACGCCGTTTTCCGGCGCTCCGCGTTACTGTTCTGATATTCGGAGCAATCAGCTCTTGTCCAGCTGCTCGCGCATCGTGTCTTTCGCGCCGCCGACAGCGCTTTCAACCTTACCAGTTGCCTTGTCCATCTTGCCTTCGGCCTGAAGTTTCGTGTCGCCAGTGACTTTGCCGGCTGCGTCCTTCACAGCGCCTTTTGCCTGATCGGCGGCGCCCTGAATGCGGTCCTTGTCCATGTTGCAACTCCCTGAATGGTCAAGAAGGGAACGCCCAACCTTCGTTGGCGTTGCTTGCTTTTTGTTGGAAATGTACGAGTAAATCGGCTTTCGAACCTGACCTGCATTTCATCGATTGGCCGAAAGCGAGACCGTTTCCATACAAAGGCGTCCGGATGCGAGAATCTTGATCGAGCATTCGATAGTCGTTGTCACCGGTTGTTGACTGCGACCAACGAAAAGCCGCTGCTCGAGGAAACGCTGTCAATTGCAACCAACGCACGCTGTGTGGCCACACCAACGGCTCATGAAGCGATTGCCTATCGAGCAAGAAGGACAAAAAGATGCGACCTGCACTGTTTGTGATTTTAACCGTCGCCGCCGCCGCAACTGCGTCGGCGAAGGATGCCTCCCTCTATCCCACACGGGATTGCAGCAAGCTCACCGCGCAGATGGACCTGAATCAGTGCGCACAGGCTAATGCGGATGCCGCCGACAAGGTGCTGAACGCTGCCTACCAGCAAGTGATGCTTTGGCTGCCGACTCAGCGGGCGAAGAACAATCTCAAATCCTCGGAACGTGTGTGGATCAAAAAGCGCGACGCTGAATGCAACGACGAAGTCGGCGATCAAGCGGACGGCGGTTCGATCTGGCCGATGGAGATGGCGAACTGCCAGGAAAAACAAACCGCTAGCCGCATCCGTGTGTTGAACAAGATGCGACAGTGCACCGCCGGTGCAAGCGTCTGCAATCCGCATTGAACACGTGACACTACTGTTAAGTACCGTCTAGTGGTCGCTCGGCTAGATTTCAAGGTCTCGACCCATACCGCCAGCGCATGGCAGGAGCCGGTTGCAACGCAGTAATTCGCCTATTGGGAAGTCCACAGCAGCGCCTATCTCCAGCGCGTGGCCGGTTAGCGGGTGTTACCCCCTTCACCCGGGCAGGCCGCAAATGGAGTGGCAAATGTCAAAGAACAACTATCCCACCGGCGAGGTCTACGGCTCACAAGCCCTGACCTTTGCGATCATCGCCGCAACCCTAGCGATGGGACTGGGCATGCTCTGGTCCCCGGCCGAACACCAGCCGACCAAGCCGCAAGCCCCAATCGAAGAGGTTGTGGTCTCGGCCCACGCCCCTGCGGTGTCCGGGTGACTGCTACGGGAACGCGCCGAACTTCCGTCATTTGACCGCTCACGAACAAGTGACGGAAGCCTGGCGGCACGCTATATTGCGCTTCGAAAAACGGGCAATCCGGAATGCCGCTGGCAATGCCAGTGTCTATCCGGTGGAGGGATAGGAAATGGAAGCACCGATTCACGCCGCCGATGAAGTCGATAAAGACGAAACCGGTCCGCGTATCATTGCTGTCGTCGCAGGTGTTGTTCTGATCGCGATCGCCGCAGGCGCGCTCGTGTATTCAGGCATCTGGTCGCCGCCTGCAACGCAAGCTGCCGCGCATACGCAGACGCAGCACTAAAAGTTTCACGCCAATTCGCGTGAGCGTCCGGTTACAGGTCAGCCGGCGCTCGTGCGATTTTGTTTTTGCTTGGCAGCGGCAGATTCCTGCGCGATGATTTTCGCATGGAGCCGCGAGCGATCACCGTCCGGCAGGCGAAAACGGAAGATGCAGGCGCTATCGCGCGCGTCTACATCGAATCTTGGCACGACACTTATGCGGCCATCCTTCCCATGGGATTGCTGTGCGCGATGACACCGCGCGGTCAGGCTGCGCGCTGGCAAGCAGCAATCCGCGCGCGCCAGGAAAGCGTGCTCGTCGCCGAACATTTCGAACACGGCATCGTTGGAATGGCGAGCTTCGGCCCTTCGCGCGATCGCTCGCTGGATTTCGACGGCGAGATTTACACGCTCTATGTCGACCCCGCGATGTTTGGATTGGGCACCGGAACAGCGCTCGTTCGTTCGGCCTTCCGGAAGATGAGTGCGAAGGAATACGAATCCTGCGTGATCTGGGCACACGCGAAAAACAATGCGCGCTTTTTCTATGAGCGGCTCGGCGGGCGTCTGGTGGCCGAGCGCACCGCGAAGATGATGGGCGGGCCAGTTCCCGAGATCGCATTCGGCTGGCGCGCGCTTGCGGTTGCAGAGGCCAGCGGCGCGTGATCGCGGCCAAGAACGCAGTTGTCATTCTTCTGGATAGTTTGAACCGTCACATGGTGGGCGCCTATGGCGGCCGCGAATATCCGACACCCAATCTCGACCGGCTCGCCGCGCGCAGCGTGCGTTTCACGCGGCACTATGCTGCGTCGCTACCGTGCATTCCCGCGCGCCACGATATTCTTTGCGGCGCTTGGGATTTTCTGTGGCGGCCTTGGGGTTCGGTGGAATTGTGGGAAGACGCGATCACCGCGCATCTGTCGCGCGCCGGCGTCGTCTCGCAGCTTATCAGCGATCATCCCCATCTCTTCGAAACCGGCGGCGAGAACTATCACGTCGATTTCATGGGCTGGGATTATCAGCGCGGCCACGAAGGCGACCCGTGGAAAACACGTGCCGATCCGAGCTGGGCGGGCGCGCCG
>Ga0265340_10001971_pt1 | contig 11736 bp, 6 predicted proteins | sample 4CB225metaG_FD_202082 | JGI IMG/M metagenome (GOLD analysis project Ga0265340, IMG submission 202082) | Rhizosphere microbial communities from Carex aquatilis grown in University of Washington, Seatle, WA, United States - 4-CB2-25 metaG | ecosystem: Host-associated > Plants > Roots > Rhizosphere...
ATCGGAAAGCTCCTTGCTGCCATCGATAGCAGCCTTCAAGTGCTGCACCAGAGTGCGGATTCTCTCCTTATGCGTACCCTGAAGCTCGACCGAATAGATGCCTCTTTGGGACTTGGCAGTAAGCCGAAGATGCGTCACGAAGAACCGGACACGTCGGGTAAAATCTTCGAAATGATCGTCGTCATAGCTCTTTCGGTTAGGTAGCTTGTAATCACATAGATCAGGAATCTGGTAGTGCTGTGCTGCGGCAATAACATCGTGCATGTAATCGAGGCGGAAGCTAGCGATGACCTGCCAATTGTCTTCTCTACCGATTGCTTCCAGCAGAGTTTTCCGGCAGGCGCGTTCGAATTGAGCGAATGCATAACCTGGATCACCCTCAGGGATTGCATCCAAGGTTTCGTCGTCGATCAGATCGAGATTCATGGCTACTGCCCTTCGGTACCACGCGGCTCGAGCGCACATCAAAATATCCCGACGAAGCCACCCGGTTAAGCTTCCGCGGGCTGCAAGTATTTCACCTGAGATACCACGAGAACATTCGGGGAACAAGGTTTTGGTCTGACGGAGTGGTGGGCGTACTATTCGTTGTTTGCCGCCCGCCCGGCTATGTATCTCCGCTATCTCATCCGTATACGGACTGATAACGCCTCCCATTCGCTCACATTAAATTTGCTGCGCGCCCCTTGAAGTGGCGGATTTAGTTCCTATTTACCAATGGTGCCCTGTCCCGGCTCGGGTTTGCGTCGGGCGCAGGCGCAGCGTTGGTTTTATCGGGAGCAAGGGCCGCAGAAGTCGAGCTGAAAGATGGCAGGATTCACCTTACAAGCTCCTGGAATCGCAGCGGGAAGCCCTCGTTTAGAGGGATTCGAATTCAATAATGAGGGAAATTGCGCTGGCGGCGGGAGGTGGTCGCAGCAAAAGCGTTTTCGTGCCCGCGCCGGTTCGCGCTTGCCGGGGGAGGGATGGGGTCCCCCCACACCTCGCGAGAACAATTATGTTGCCGACGCGTCCGGCCACTTATCCGGCGACGCGTCCTCCGAAGCTCGAAGAGCGCAGGAGGAAGCCGACAGGCGAAGCCGGCAGCCGGAAGCCGACAGGCGAAGCCGGCCGAATTGGGGAAGAAACCAACCTCGCCCCGGCGCAGCGAAAGTCGGCGCCCCACGCGGCAATCGCAACGCCGCGAAAACCTCTCCCGAGCTGGCCGCAGCCGAAGCGAAGGTCCGCGATCTAAAGCGCCGCGCCCGCGCGCTCATCGCCTACGCCAATGCTCTGATCGCCATGCGCCCGCCGCGGCCGCGCGTCACCATCTATCGCGTGACGCACATCCGGGATGGCGTCGTCGTTCGCGAAAAGGTCGTCCGCATCACTTCGCCGCGTCCCTCGGAATCGCTGGACAAGGCCGCCCGCCTAAGCAACTCTCGATCGAAGAACGAGAGAACTATCAATGAACAAGCAGGAATTCAGCGTCCGCGAAATTCTCGCCGACATGGCGCCGAAGGAGGCCGCGGTCACGGTCAAGGGCTGGGTGCGCACCAGGCGCGACTCCAAAGCGGGCATCTCGTTCGTGCAGCTGTCGGACGGCTCGTCGTTCCATCCGGTGCAGGTGGTGGTGCCCAACACGCTCGCCAATTACGCCGACGAAGTGATGAAGCTGACGGCGGGCTGCGCGGTCGAGGCGACGGGCACGATCGTGCCGTCGCCCGCCAAGGGGCAGCCCTTCGAGATGCAGGCGACCGCCGTGAAAGTGATCGGCTGGGTGGAAGACCCAGACACCTATCCGATCCAGCCCAAGCCGCACAGCCTCGAATTCCTGCGCGAGGTGGCGCATCTGCGGCCCCGCACCAACGTGATCGGCGCGGCGACGCGTGTCCGCCACAGGCTGGCGCAGGCGATCCATCGCTTCTTCGACCAGAACGGATTTTTCTGGGTCAACACGCCGATCATCACCTCGTCCGACGCCGAAGGCGCGGGCGAGATGTTCCGGGTGTCCACGCTCGATCTCGCCAATCTGCCGCGCACGCCGGAAGGCAAGATCGATTTTTCGAAAGATTTCTTCGGCCGCGACGCGTTTCTCACCGTGTCGGGGCAACTCAATGTAGAGGCGTACTGCCTCGCGCTGACCAAGGTCTACACCTTCGGGCCGACCTTCCGCGCCGAGAATTCCAACACCAGCCGCCACCTCGCCGAGTTCTGGATGGTCGAGCCGGAAATCGCGTTTGCCGATCTTTCGGACGATGCCACGCTGGCGGAGCGGCTGCTGAAGTTCGCGTTCGAGACCTTGCTCAAAGAAAGCCACGAAGATCTCGCGTTTTTCGACGAGCGTGTTGAAAAAGGTTTGGTGGCGAAGCTTGAGGGCATCGTCGCTTCCGAGTTCGTGCGGATGGATTACACCGAAGCGGTCGCGGTGCTTGAGAAGGCGACGGACAAGTTCGAATTTCCGGTGAAGTGGGGCATCGACCTGCAATCGGAGCACGAGCGCTATCTCACCGAGAAGCACGCCAAGAAACCCGTGATCGTGATGAACTACCCAAAGGACATCAAAGCCTTCTACATGCGGGTGAACGACGACGGCAAAACCGTGGCGGCGATGGATGTGCTCGCGCCCGGCATCGGCGAGATCGTCGGCGGCAGCCAGCGCGAGGAGCGGCTTGATGTGCTCGACGCGCGCATGGACAAGATCGGCATCGACAAGCAGCACTACGCCTGGTACCGCGATCTGCGCCGCTACGGCTCGGTGCCGCATGCGGGCTTCGGCCTCGGCTTCGAGCGCACGCTCGCCTACGTCACCGGCCTCGCCAATGTCCGCGATGCGATCCCGTTCCCGCGCACGCCCGGCAATGCGAAGTATTAGGGAGGGCTTCGATCAGACGCGATAATAGCTGCGATACCATTCGACGAATTTCGGAATGCCCACCGAGATCGGCGTCGAAGGTTCGAAGCCCAGATCGCGCCGGCTTGCTTCGATGTCCGCATAACTCTTCACGACATCGCCGGCCTGCATCGGCATGAATTTTATCTCGGCTTTGCGCCCCAGCGCCGTCTCGAGCACGGCGATGAAATCGGTCAACTTCTCCGGCTTGTGATTGCCGAGATTGTAGAGCGCGTGCGGCGGCGTATTGCTCGGCGGTCTGTCCAAGCTGCGCAAGACACCATTCACGATGTCGTCGATGAATGTAAAGTCGCGCCACATCTCGCCGTTGTTGAACACCTCAATGGGTTCGCCGGCGAGAATGGCGCGGGTGAACAGAAATGCCGCCATGTCCGGTCGTCCCCACGGACCGTAAACCGTGAAGAAGCGCAAACCCGTACCGGGAACGCCGTAAAGATGCGCATAAGTGTAACCGATGAGCTCGTCGGAGCGCTTGGTCGCAGCATAAAGCGAATTGGGTTTCTCCACCGCTTGCTCGATCGAGAACGGCATATCCGTGTTGCCGCCATAGACCGAAGACGAGCTCGCATAAACGAAGTGCTTGAGCTGTTTCAGCTGTCGGGCCATCTCCAGCATGACGACCTGGCCCATGATGTTGGACTGAATATAGATATAAGGATCGACCAGCGAGTAACGCACGCCGGCCTGGGCTGCCAAATGCACGATGCCGTTGATGTCGGGGTATTTCTCCGCAAGTGCGAGCATCGCTTCGCGATCCGAGATGTCGAGTTTCTCGTATGTGAAGCCCGGACGCCGCGTCAACCGTTGGAGCCGGGCCTCCTTGAGGGTCACATCGTAATAGTCGTTGAGATTGTCGATCCCGATGACGTGCTCACCCCGCGCAACAAGCGCCTGCGACACGCTCGACCCGATAAATCCGGCGGCGCCTGTGACGAGAACAGACATCAGATTACGGCTTTCCCAAAGAATCCGAATATGGCAGCGACGTCGGAGCCAGCGCTGATTCAAACGCAGATTCTACATCTATCACAACCACGCAGCCACACAACTTGGCTCAAAGCGCAGTTGCGTCGTCGTGTTGAGGCCTTTGCAGATTTGCAGACGATCGTGTCGATGCGAGTTGCGGCTGCGCAGACGCCGCCATGTCCAAGATCCTTTAAGCTCGCTCAGCGGCCGATAGGGTTCTGCGTGCACGATTGCGGCGAACCGCTCAACGCTCTTGCGAACGGTCTCGTCAACGCCGGCGTGCCGAGGCGAATCTGGTGTCGGAATCAAATGCCGATTCCTACAAAGCCTCCGATCAATTCGGGCACACTTTGCCAACTTGACAGCGTTGTCACGATGCCGGAATGTCATGCGGCGTCAGTGCCAACTGCGCTAACAATAACCAAACACGTCCAGGGGAACCCAGGTGCATCTACAGTTCATTGACATCGCCATCATCGTCGCGTTTTTGGCGACGTCCGTCCTCGTCGGTCATTGGGTTTCGCACCGTGCGTCGCGGGACACCAAAGCCTACTTCCTCGGTGGCAATGTGTTGCCCTGGTACATGCTGGGCGTGTCGAATGCCTCGGGCATGTTCGATATCGCCGGCACGATGTGGCTGGTGTACCTGCTATTCATTTATGGTCTGAAGAGCGTCTGGATTCCCTGGTTATGGCCGGTTTTCAATCAGATTTTTCTGATGGTGTACCTCTCCGGCTGGCTGCGCCGCTCCGGGGTCACGACCGGTGCCGAGTGGATCAAATTTCGTTTCGGCAATGGAGTCGGTTCTCAGCTTTCGCATTTGATCGTCGTGGTTTTTGCGTTGGTCAGCGTCATCGGGTTTCTGACGTACGGCTTCAAGGGCATCGGTAAGTTCGCGGTCGATTTTCTGCCCTGGGATTTGTCCCAGCTCCTGTCGCATTATGCGGGTCAGTATCTGGGCTGGCATCTCGTGCCCAGCGTCGACATGAACGCCAACCTCTACGCCTTGGTCCTGATGGGGATCACCACGTTCTATGTGGTGAAGGGCGGCATGTTCAGCGTTGTGATTACGGAAGTTCTGCAGTTCTGTCTGCTGTCGGTTGCGTCGATTGCGATCGGCCTCATCGCCATGGACAAGGTCTCGCCGGCGATGCTGCACGCTCATATTCCCGCAGGCTGGGACCAGATTTTCTTTGGCTGGAGCCTCAATCTCGATTGGTCGCATCTCATACCGGCTGCAAACAGCAAGATAGCGGCAGACGGCTATTCGCTGTTCGGCATTTTCTTCATGATGATGCTGTTCAAGGGTACCTTGGTCAGCCTTGCCGGCCCGGCGCCCAACTACGACATGCAGCGAATTCTCTCTACGCGCAATCCGCGCGAAGCGGGCATGATGAGCGCCGTGGTCAACGTCGTGCTGAACGTTCCGCGCTATTTCATGATTACCGGCCTTACCATCCTGGCGCTGGCTTTCTACGGCGCCGCCATCCGGGCGCAAGGCGCGGCGATGGATTTCGAGAAAGTGCTGCCCGATGCACTCGCCAACTACGTCCCGGCGGGCTTGCTCGGCGTTCTGGTCGCTGGTCTCCTTGCGGCCTTCATGTCGAACTTCGCTGCGACCGTGAACGCGGCGCCGCCCTACATCATCAACGATATCTATCGCCGGTTCATCAATCCGAACGCCAGCGAACGGCTCTGCGTCAAGTTGAGTTACGTGGCGTCGCTCACGGTTGTGGCGCTCGGCATCTTCGTCGGCTGGTTCGTCAGCTCGATCAATGAAGTGATTCAATGGATCGTCTCGGCGCTGTGGGGCGGCTACGCCGCTGCTAACGTGCTCAAGTGGTACTGGTGGAGGTTTAACGGCTTCGGCTATTTCTGGGGCATGGCCTTCGGTATCGTTTGCGCTCTCTATTTCGTGCTAGCTTCTCCAACCGTGCTGGCGCTGCCGCTCGGCAATCTCAATCCGCTCGAGGCATTTCCGATCATCCTCGCCATTTCGCTGGTCGGCTGCTTTGCCGGGACTTGGCTGTCGAAGGTCGAGGACATGGAAGTGCTCAAGGCGTTCTATAAGAAGACGCGGCCATGGGGCTTCTGGGGTCCGGTCCTGAAAGCCGTGCAGGCGGAGGATCCGTCTTTCAGAGCGAACCCGGATTTCAAGCGCGACATGTTCAATGTCGTCGTCGGCATCGCCTGGCAGACCAGCCTGATCGCCATGCCGATCTATGTGGTGATCCGCGAATACGACCTCGCCGAGATCGCATTCGGAGTCGTGCTGGTGACGTCGACCGTCTTGAAATTCACTTGGCTCGACCACTTGAAGAGAGTGTATCCCGATACTGCGAGGTCGGTTTCGTAAGTCTTCGATCCGGCGCAAATTAGAAAGGGGCTGTCAAATCGGCAGCCCCTTTATTTTTGGCGTCAAGGCGAATTTCAGCCCAAGATAGCCTCGACTTGGACTTCTTTCTTTCCGTCTTTGGGTGGAGGAATGACCGTACCTTGCACAGGCATTCCGTCGACCTTCAGGCTCACCGCGTTTCCCGCGCCCATTCGGGTGACGGTGATGCGATATGTGATACCGCGGAACGTCCGTGTGGCGCTGAAGCCTGGCCAGCTTTCCGGAAGAACGGGCGCAACGCGCAGGCCGTCATATTCCGGTCGAATGCCCAGAATCCACTGCGTGATTGCGTAGTAGTTCCACGCCGCCGTTCCGGTCAGCCAGGAGTTCTTCGCCTCGCCATGGGTGGGAGCGTCGCGCCCCGCAATCATCTGTGCGTACACATAAGGCTCACAGCGATGCACCTCGCTGATCCGCTCGCGGGAGGATGGATTAATGCGCGAATAGTAGTCATGCGCCGCATCGCCATTGCCGGCCATCGTCTCGGCGATGATCACCCAGGGATTGTTGTGGCAGAAGATGCCCGCGTTCTCCTTGTAGCCGGGCGGATAAGACGAGATTTCGCCATATTCGACATAATAGCGCGAATAGGCGGGCTGCTGCAGGACGATGCCGTGCGGCGTCGCCAGATGTTCGCGCACGGAATCGAGCGCCTTCTTCGCCAGGCCGTCTTCGAGACCGATACCGGCCAAAACGCAGAAACCCTGCGTCTCGATGAAGATCTTGCCTTCCTCGCATTCCTTCGAGCCGATCTTGTGGCCGAAATCGTCATAGGCGCGCAGGAACCATTCGCCGTCCCAGCCGTGCTTGCGGACGGTCTGGTCCATGCGGGCCGCCTCGTCGAGACAGGTTTTGGCCTCGTCCTTCAGGCCGCGCCGCGCGGCGATCGCCGCGAGTTCCTTCGCCGCTAGCACGAACAAGCCGGCGATGAACACGGATTCGGCGACCTTGCCGTCCTTGCTGGTGGTGGTTTGGAATGACTGTCCCGGCTCCTCCGAGAAGCAGTTGAGGTTGAGGCAGTCGTTCCAGTCGGCGCGGCCGATCAGCGGCAATCCGTGCGGCCCGAGCCGCTCCAGCGTGTAGCGGAAACTGCGCCTCAGATGTTCGTAGAGCGGCTGTTCGGTTCCCGGCGCGCCGTCGAAGGCGACCGGCTCGTCGAGAATGCTCCAGTCGCCGGTCTCCTTGAGATAGGCCGCGACGCCGACGATCAGCCAATGCGGGTCGTCGTTGAAATTACCGCCGACATCGTTGTTCCCCTTCTTGGTGAGCGGCTGGTACTGGTGATAGGCGCCGCCGCTCGGCAGTTGCGTCGCCGCCAGGTCGAGAATGCGTTCGCGGGCGCGCTCGGGAACCATGTGGACGAAACCGAGCAGGTCCTGGTTGGAATCGCGGAAGCCAAGGCCGCGGCCGATGCCCGATTCGAATGTCGAGGCGGAGCGCGACATGTTGAACGTCGCCATGCATTGATAGGCGTTCCAGACATTGACCATGCGGTCGGTGTGAATGTCTGGCGTCTTGACCTGACAGACGCCGAGCAGGCCGTCCCAATAGCTCCGCAGACGCTCGAAGGCGGCATCGACGTTGGCGCGGCCCCGATACTTCGCGATCACCGACTTCGCCGTCTTCTTGTTCACCGTCTGCGAACCCGGCGGATCGAATTTTTCGCTCACCGGATTTTCGTGATAGCCCAGAACGAAGATGATCTGGCGCGTCTCGCCGGGCTTGAGCGTGAGGCGCACATGGTGCGAGCCGATCGGCGACCAGCCATGCGCGACGGAGTTCGAGGATTCCCCGCGCTCGACGGCGGCAGGCTTATCCCAGCCACGCCAGGGTCCGAGGAAAGCTTCGCGCTGGGTGTCGAAACCGGCGAGCGGCTCCGAACAGGCGAACCAGGCGAAATGGTTGCGCCGCTCGCGATACTCGGTTTTGTGGTAGATCACTTCGTCATCGATCTCCACTTGGCCGATGCTGAAATTGCGCTGGAAGTTGGTGGAGTCGTCGTTGGCGTCCCACAGGCAGAACTCCACCGACGAAAAGGCCGACAGCTCGACCGCTTCGGGCCGGTCGTTGGTCAGCGTGAGCTGCCAGATTTCCAGATTCTCGTCGAGCGGCACGAAATAGCGCGTGCTCGCCGTGATGCCGCGATATTTCGACGAAATCGTGCTGTAGCCCATGCCGTGCCGGCAGCTGTAGTCCTCAAGGTCGCCGCGCGTGGGCATCCAAGAGGGCGACCAGAACTCTTTGTTCTTGTTGTCGCGCAGGTAAATGTAGCGACCACCAAAATCGAGCGGAACATTGTTATAGCGGCCGCGCGTGATGCGGCGCAGGCGCGCGTCGCGGTAATACGAATATCCCCCCGCGGTCGCGGAAATGATTCCGAAATAGCCCTGGCACCCCAAATAATTGATCCACGGCAGCGGCGTGTCGGGTCGGGCGATGACGTATTCCCGATTCTTGTCGTCGAAGAAACCGTACTTCATGACGCTTGCTTCCTGTTTGCTTGTTCTTCTAGGCGCTCGACCATTTCGTAGCAGACGCGGGCGTTGTGGTAGGGGCCCTTCCAGGGGCCCGCAAGGCAGGCGTCCGAATCTTTCTGCACCGTGAGCGGCACGCCGTCCGGCGAGAGTTTGGCGTGCTATTGGCCATGCACTTTGTCCACGACCTTCATTTTGATGTAGTCCCAACCCCTCTGCGCGGCGATTTCTTTTCGACATGTCCGTCGCAGTCAATCGCACGGTAAAAGCGGCCATTGGTTTGATCGACCGCGTGGTCCATCCAGAACGGCAGGATGTTGCCCTCGAGCTCCCTACGAATTCGATGCGCCCACGGTTGGCTCACCGTCTCAGACATGATGAATTCCGGCGAGTCTTTCTCAATTTCCGATAACACGATTGGACAGCCCGCAAGTTGCAACACTCAACTATCTGACAGCGCTTACACTCCTGCATTGCGCCTGCACTCGTCAAGTTCCAAAAGGCTCTTTGTCATCTTTCCAGTTTGCAGGATAACTCTATGATCTTCAATGGATTAGCAGAATAGTGAGTGGGCACGACCGCGTGGCGAATTCTACGAATGCGCCAAGAAGCCGATGACGGCGGGCACACTCGAAGCGGTGCTCGCCAAGGGCGCGCCGGAACATCGCCTTTGATTGGCCGACGTCGGTTGGATCATAAATGAACCAGGCGGGGTGTTCATCTACTACGCCTCCTCGAACGCGCGCATGAATGTCGCGACATCCGACCTGGAGCGCCTGATCGATTGCGTGATGAATACGTTGCCCGACGCGTTGGCTTACACAGCCTCCTTGCGGCATCGCTTAAGGCTGATTGAGAAGAACCATACTCTGCTTGGTCGGGGTGAGGTTTGACAAACGGGCGTTTGGCACACTGTATTGTCCCATGCGGGAGATAGTTTGATGGCTGACAAGGAAATCAGGAAAGTGCGGCTGGGGCCTTTTGTGAAAATCGCCCGCCCCGAGATGATCGAAGCGATCGCACTGGCCGGCTTCGATTTCGTGCTTGTGGATATGGAGCACGGCCCGATGAGCCAGAGTGACCTCTACCCTATAGTGCTGGCGGCCGAGCGCCGCAATTTACCGCTGATCGTACGCGTCCCGATTTGCGAGGAACCCTACATCAAATGGTGCCTCGATCTAGGCGTTCGCCACATCCAGGTGCCGTCGGTAGAAACGGCGGAAGATGTGGCCTTTTGCGTGAAGAATGCCTATTTCAGTCCGCTCGGCATGCGAGGTTTGTGCCGTTTTACGCGCGCCGCGGATTTTTCCGCCAAACCGCGCGACCTCTATCTCTCCGAGGCAAATGAAAAAACCCAACTGATACTGCAAGTGGAAGGTCAGCGCGGGGCTGCCAATCTGCCGGAGATTCTCGCGGCCGCGCCGAAAGGAAGTATTCTGTTTATCGGCCCTTACGATCTCTCCCAATCGCTCGGAAAGCCCGGCCAGATATGGGACCCTGAAGTTGTAGGCCAGATCGAATCCATTATCGCCAAATGCACAGCCAAGAGTGTGGGCGTTGGCATTTTCGCCGATACGCCGGAAGGCGTGAGTTTCTGGTCGAAACGCGGCGTACAGCTCATAGAGTATGGTTCCGACTTGAACATCTTCATGGCGGGCGCGGCATGGCTGCGCAAGGAAGCTGGACTTTCATAGAGCGTGTTAACTATGCTGCGCGCGCGATACGCCGCCGCGCATAAAGACCGGGCAACGCCCGTAGGTTTCCGCTAGAACAAAAGCCTACCCACGGCCCCTACATGATCGCCTGGCTCCAAGCGCTGAAACCCTATGAACGCCATCTGTCCGCGGCGGCAATGGCCGGCGGCTTCGCGTTCGATGATGTTTCCTATGGGCGCGTCGACCACCCCGTCACACAAACGTTGCTTCTGGTTTATCTGCTGGCGGCGGGCGGCTCCATCGTGGCGCTGCACTATCTGCACATCAAGCCGGAGAATGAAGGCTTTGGCGCAAAGTTGCGCAGCTATCTGCCGGCGGTCACGCAGTTCGCTTTCGGTAGTCTGTGGAGCGCGTTTCTCGTCTTCTATGCCAGAAGCGGCGTGTTGGCGGCGTCGTGGCCGTTTTTGCTGATCCTGGCGGGTATCTTCATCGGCAACGAAGTCTTCCGCGCCTACCATTCGCGGTTGGTCTTTACGTCGGTTCTATTCTTTTTTGCACTGTTGTCTTACGCCATCTTCATGGTGCCGGTGTTTACACACTCGGTCGGCACCGTCACCTTTTTGGTCAGTGGCATCGCGGCGATGGCCGTGTTCTTCCTGTTCTTGCGGCTCTTGAATTGGCTGAGCGCGGCGCGGCTGGGCGAAGTTCGATGGCAAATGGCAGGCGGCGCGTTGGCGGTCTTCATTGTGGTGAACGGCCTCTATTTCTTGAATGTATTGCCGCCTTTACCGTTGGCCCTGCAAAAGACTGGCGTCTTTCACTCGATCAAGCGGCTGGGGCCCGTTTATTACGCGATGACCGAACCGCAATCGTGGACGACGTATGTTGGTATCCCCCCTGTGCTGCACGTGGAAGACGACGAGCCGCTTTTCGTCTACAGCGCGGTGTTCGCGCCTATAAGCCTGTCTACCGTCGTGGTTCACCGTTGGCAGCGTTACGACGAAACCAAAAGGGAATGGGCCACCAAGCAAACGGTTTCGTTTACGATCACAGGGGGACGCGAGAACGGCTACCGCGGCTACACCAAACGCACCGGCCCACAGCCCGGACTGTGGCGGGTCGATATCGATACGGTCGACGGACGTCTGATCGGCCGCACACAGTTCATGGTGGTGGCGGGACCTCCCACAGCCGCAAACGTGACTTCCGTCATGAACTGACGAGCCGCTTGCATCCGGAGGCCGACTTCCCATATGGCTCGCTAGAGGCTCAGCGATTGGGTTGCACGTGAGCAAAAACGACCAGGCACGGCGCGTTTTTTTACATGGTGCCGCAATTGCCGTACTGCCAGTG
>Ga0265340_10001974_pt1 | contig 11735 bp, 17 predicted proteins | sample 4CB225metaG_FD_202082 | JGI IMG/M metagenome (GOLD analysis project Ga0265340, IMG submission 202082) | Rhizosphere microbial communities from Carex aquatilis grown in University of Washington, Seatle, WA, United States - 4-CB2-25 metaG | ecosystem: Host-associated > Plants > Roots >...
TACCCCCCAGGGGAATTCGTCTTTCCAAAACTTTTTTGGAGATTGGAGATGAGATGTGTGGAGGCGTGCGACAGCGGTACGAGCACCATCTGAATAGAGAACTGAACGTGATGCTCAATGAAGGCTACGAGATGCCTTTCGATGATCGGGTCGTGAGGAAAGCCGCCGAGAGTGTTGGCGTCGCCATCGTTACGCGGAAAGCCCAGGAACAAGGCCGTCCCGTGCTGGCGTGGTTGCTGAGTCGATGGCTGAGGCAGATCCGCACCCGTCCGTGCTGACCCAAAGCTGCAGACGAGCAACCACCAGGTTCGCCCCGTGCACGCACTCTCGCAGCCCGTGCGGCCGACTCGCGGCGAGCGTCCGCAGCGCCGCGGCCGGGTCCACCGCAAGGCCGGCCCGTATCCGGGCCCGGTGCACCGCCGCTTGTCGGCGGGTCGGATGGATGCCGGATCGCCCGGTCGCGGCGCGGGCGGCGGAAGACTTTCCCCTCGCTCCCGCCGCCCCCCGTGATCGGGTCACGCCGGGCGCCAGCCCCACACCCGGCGCCTGGTGCACCGTGCGGCCCGTCGAGTCAGCGTGAGGCGGGCCGCACGGCCCACTCAGCCAAGGAAGGAGCACGGTGGAGACGGCGCTATTGATCGGCGGCCGGGCACACGGGCACACCCTGCAGATGCCGCAGCAGCCACTCCTCTGGGTATCGATGCACTCAGGTGAGCCTGAGTTGCTGCCCTTTTTGGACACAGAGACGCCCGCGATCATGCGAGCGCGGGCCGCCGCGAGGGGGCGCGATGATCTCTCAATTTGAGGCGCAAGAAGGGCGCCGGCCGAATAGGTCACAGCTCAATTGGATCGATCGGGACTCCCGGAAATCGGCGCTGTGGGCCGCGAGGGAGGCCGGTCAGTGGGAGCTATATGCCGACTCCTACTACATCTGGACCGACGGCATGCTCGTCTGTGTCTGTCTGCGCCCGGATGACCCGACGGAGACCGCCGAGTCGGAGGCCAAGATCGCCGAGTGGGGCGCCGCTCTCTGGGCCCGGAGCGACCACGAGGAACACGGGCCCAGATATCGGCGAGAGCTGGAACTTCTCCTGCATAGGTACACCGTGCCCCATTGACCCGGACCGGGGCGCATCCTCCATAGGTCGCCCCGGTCCGGCCCGACCGGGAGGAGAAGCCCGGCGGGCACCCGCCCCGCCTCTGAGATCACGGAGGCGGCGGTCCCGGGTGGAGCCTCAGGCTGTCAGGCGTCGATGATCGCGGCGGCCGCTGCGGCATTGCGCAGCGCATCTTGCTAATGGCAACGTCGGATATCAGAACCCTCTGAATGCCCCTCTGGGGACCGGTGCCCGGCCGCCGAACGCTTTACAGACCAACCCATTCCGCCGTCCAGGCGCTCTTCGCTTGCAACCGGACAGGGCAGGATGCCTGCATCCGATGGGATCCGACCACGGAAACTGCAGGTCAGCAACCTTGATCATCATCTGCATGGGCCTCATCCCACCCCTACTCTGATCAGGCGACCTGTACGTTTGTCACCCGCCTGATGCAATTCCCGAGATTTGGGGTAGGTAATGCCGGGTTGCGACAGAGTGATGCTGGTCTGAAACTCTCCCCAAAATGGGTAAAGGGCCGGTTTGTGCGCCGGCTGCCGGGGAAGCTGGGGTGCCATGCGTGGTTTCGCGTGCAGGCGGGCGAGTGGGTGGAGGGACCGGCCGCCGCTGTGGGTGGGCAGGATGGCAGCCGGTCGTGGGGGTAATAGGGCGGCGTTTAAAGCGCGGTTTTGAGGGAGATCCTCGCGGTGGTGCAGCTACTGCGCTACCTGCCAATGGCTCCGGTTGGGTACCCAACTCGCGGGGTGGGGCTCTGAGCGAACCCAACGGTTGGTCAACCACTATTCGGTTCGCTGGCCTCGTGGGGCGGGGTGGGGACGTACGGGCGCCCTGGGGCATGAGTTCGGATGATGACCCGGGCGGCCTCCTCGGCAGTGCCAGCAGGGACTTCAGCATCGATTCCGGGCATGGGTGGCTCCTCTGCTGCCGTTGTACCGGTGGTCACCGGTAGCGGCTCGTTGCCCACGGGGGATCAGGCCGGCGCCCATCGCTGGCGGCCAATGATTTGGCTGAGGTGTTCGGGGTCGGGGAACGGTGGCGGGGCGTCGCAGGATCGGGCCGCTGCGCTGCTCGTCCACGGTGATGGTCACCGCGCGGTTGCCGAGGTGGTGCCGAGAGGCCCGGGTCGAGCTGAGTGAGTGGCCCGACCCGGGCACGGCCGCGCTCGGGGGTTAGTCCCGCCTGGATTGTGTGAGGGTGTTCGTGGCGGTGAGTACTCGACCTTGCCGTGAGGTCCAGGTGCGCGTGTAGCTGTCGCCGCGGGTGTCCTTGAATCGGCTGGCGACGACGACGGGGGTGTCGCCGTCGTACAGGACGCCTTCGGCGCGGGCGATGGATCGAATCGCGGCTTCGCTTGCGGTGATTGCCGAGTTCCAGGCGAACTTGGTGTCGGTATGAATTGTTGAGCCCTGCTGATCGGTTACCACGATGCTGATCACTGGGCGTTTCACGTCCCACCTGCCTTCGGGATCAACGAGTTGGAAAAGCGTGCATCGGTTCAGCGGTCGCGCCCTGCGTCGCCCCCGGAGCAGGTTGCAGCCTGTCGGTCGAAGGCCGGTAGGTGAGGAAAGACATCTGCGGCATCGGCATCGAGGTTGACCCAGTCGGCGTCGAGGTCGCGCGCTGCGGTGAGTACCCGCAGCAGAGCGGGGAAGTTCTGCCAGGCTGGATGCGTGCTCGGGTCCAGTTCGTCGTTGTCGTATTCCAGGGGCGGTACGTGAACCCACGCACCGTATTCGTGGACGATGACCCGCACTGGTGCGGATTCCAACAGGTCGCGTTCCTGGTTGGGTATCACCGAGGTGGACAGGTCCAGATAGATGTGAGTTGTGGGAGCTTCGGGCTTCATGAAACTGCCTCGCAAACATGGAGAATATCGATTCTCACTGCTCTCCACTTTCAGAGGGGGCGCTGATCGGCTCTGGGGGCGAGACTTCAGTGTCAGCCTCGGTACCTGCATCCGGGGCTTCTTCTTCTTCATCATCATCATCATCATCGTCGTCTTCGTCGTCCGGGTCCGGGTCGTCTACCCATACCCAGGCCATGATGTAGTCACCGTTGTCGGAAGATCCAGCGGCGATGGCGTTGTCGTCGATCTCGATCTCACCGTCGGTATGCCACTGCTCTCGGGCTAGGCCGACGAAGGCCTTGTCGTTGTCGTCCTGGCGTTCGGCGAAGACGGCGATGCAGTCGGACAGAGTCAGTCCTTCCTTGTCGATGAGTCTTTTGAGACGTCTGATCTTCACGGCGGTGAGATTGCCCAAAGGGTTTTTGGTCATGGCATTTTGGTGATTTCCAGGGCCCAGGAGGCCCCGCGCAGAAGGCTGCGGAACTCTTGAGTACTCAGGTGGAGGTGCAGAAGTTTCCGGATGATTCGGGCCAGGCCATCGATCAGATCATCGTGCTCTGTCTCGAAGGGGGATGGCATGGTTTCGCGGGCACGCAGTGCCGCGACCCAGGCGTGCAGGCGCATCCCTCGCTGGAAGGACGTGGCGGCGATCAGGGTGGCGACTGGTGCCACCAACTCGAGCGGAGCGCAGCGGATCACGTCAAGCCACAGTCGCTGGGTGCCAGCATCAGCCCACACGAGGCATTCGCGCCACACGTCCTGTTCGGCCAGGGCTATCAGGACCTGCGCCGCGCGGGCCGGTTCCAGCGGTACGGAGGCTTCGCGGCGCAGGTAGCGCTCGGCTTTCAGGAGAGTGAGATGTTCTTCGGTTGTGATGGGTTCGCTGCTCTCGTGGATGCTGATCTGGTGCATTAACTCGCGGACGAGCTTGAGCGTCGGCTCCGGGCCAGGCCGCAATGCCTCGGGGTATCCCGAGGGATGAACGGCGGCAAGGTCGATCATCGAGGAATCGATGAATTCCAAGGTGGTGGGGATTTTCCTTCCTTCCGTGCCGGGGGCGGTGAGGTCCGACCAGCGTCCGTCGTGAACCTGGATGATCTGACGCAGACGAGATTGCTTGGCGATGGCGACTGTGCGCAGGGCTGGTACATTCTCGGCCCCGGTGTAAGCGATCAGGTGTGCACTGTCGGCGTCCGTTTCTTCGAGGAGAACATCCACCAGTGCTGCCGCAGCGGTGATGTCGTCGGGACCGTTGTCGTCGAGCAACCTGCTGATCGTCTGTAGTTCACCGGTGCTGGAGTAGATCACCAGGAAGGGATCGGCTGCGGGATGGACGAGGTAGGGCAGTGCGGTCACGAGGTCCGCGACGGCCGGCAGCGTGTTCGGCTGGGCTGGTCCTGGCTCTGGGGGGATTGGGGCGCGGTCGACGGGGTTGTCGGTCACGAGTGACTCCTTCGAATGTTCGTGCGAAAGAAGAATTCGATGCCAGGTCATCGGGGAATGATGGAGGCGGGGCGAGCGCTCATAGCTCCTTGCGGGACAGGTCGTCGAACGTGCGAACGTCGTGATAGGTGGACGACGTCGTCGAGCTCCTCGTGGGTGCGTAAAGCGTCAGCCAGACATCTGTGGTCGCTTCGCACAAGGCGTCAAGCCACACGGAAATCGCGTCGGCGTCGTGGAGGCTGGTCGGAACCGGATTGTCAGCCAGCCATTCGTCGTCGATGTAATTGATGTCTCCGGCGGGTAGGAGCGTCTGGATGAACTCGAACACCGCCCGGTGCGCTTGCTCGATGCTGTCGGCCAGGAAAACCGCTGGTTCGGAGGCGTTGTCACTGCTCCGTTCAACTATTGCGATGATCATGATGTTGGGCACCTGATTTCAGATGGCGAATGGACGCCGGGCAAGCGGTTCGGTTCCGCATTGATCTGTGCTCGTTCTCTCCTTCGGGAGAACTTCAGGTGGGGAGCGGGGTTTCGGGTGGACGCTCGTCGATCACCCAGACCGTGCTCGTATGCCTCACCTCAAGGCAGAGATCGCGGTCCAGGTCGTGGATCCCGACGATGGTGCCGCCGGTCTCCTCCCCGAGGCGGTCTGCGAGTATCGCGCAGGCATCGTTCCGTTCGGAGGTGAGCGCGAAGAACGTGTATGTTTCGTCACGGGTGATCGCTACGTATCGGGGCGGCGGGGTGGGGCCGTGCAGGACGGCGTACACGTCTTCGTACTGGTAATCGGGTCCGGCGACGATTCGGTGCGCTGCCATCAGGGCGTCCAAATGGCGTTTCGCCGGGGTGAGGAAACTGCTCACCTGCGCCCCTGTCGGGGCAGAAGTGAACGGGTCGGCGGCGTTCAGAACGATGCCGTTCTCCAGCAGGTCCCAGGCGCGCTGGTCGTACCAGTACAGGCGCTGGGAGAGCCGCACATTGATCCATCGGCCTTCGATGACGAAGGTCCGTCCCACCGCCTGGGCCAGTCGGTGATACTCGCCGCTGAAGACCTCCTCGACCCGGTCGGTGTCGAGATCGTCTGCGAGCCGCTCCAGCAGTTCCTCTACCGCAGCGGCATCCGGTCGGCTGGGTAGCGGCTGGGCCGTGAGGGGGAGGCCAGTGCCGACGTCGGTGACATCGAACAACAGTGTGTCGCCGATTGTCATTGTGAGGCAGTTGATCTCGTAGTCGCGGCCGCGGATGGTGAGGGTAGCGATCGTCTGTCGGGACTTGATTTCGCTCATGAGTACGTGACCTCGATTCACACAAACGCGTTTGGTTTCGTGTGCTGAATCACTGGGGTTGGAGCAGTTCGGCCAGTTCTGCCGCTGAGGTGACGCATACCGCGCCGCGGCGCAGGAGCTGGTGGACGCCGACTGACCCTGGCGAGGTGATCGGCCCGGGGACCCCGCCGACGGGATGACCGAGCCTGGCGGCCTGAGCCGCGACGGCGAGTGCTCCCGAGCGGTGGGCGGCCTCGACGATCACGCTCACCCCGGACAGCGCGGCGATCAGCCGGTTGCGGGCGATGAAGCGGATCCGGTTCGGTGCTGAACGCGGTGGTAGCTCGCTGATCACGGCGCCGGTCTGGGTGATGCGCCAGATCAGCTGGTCGTGGGCGCGGGGGTAGGCCTGATCGACTCCGCAGGCCAGGACCGCGATCGTGGCCCCGTCCGCGGCGAGCGCGCCCCGATGCGCGGCGCCGTCAACGCCGTAGGCGGCACCAGAGATCACGGTAATTTCTCGGCGGGCGCACCCTTCGCCCAGGTCAGCGGCGACATGTTCGCCGTAGGCGGTGGCGGCTCGGGCTCCGGTCAGGGCCGTCGAGCGTGTGGTGGCTGTGCCCAGGTGCAGCGGTCCCCGGACCCACAGGCAGAACGGCGCCTCAGTGTCGAGCGCGGCCAACTGGCCTGGCCATTCCGGATCTCCAGGGATCAGGATACGACCCCCGAGCGTGTGCAGGTCGGCGATATCGCGGGCCGGGTTGAGGTCGCGCCGGCGCTCTTGCCACCGGACCGGTCCCCGGCCGGACAGAACCTGAGCCAGCGCGGCGGGGGCCCCGTCGGCGGCGACGCGATCCTGGGCGTCGTGGTCGTCGGGCTCAGCCAGCCGGCTCCAGGCGGCCCGCGCCATCCGCTCGTCCCCGGGATCGAACTCAGCGTGGGTCTTCATATGTGCTCGCTCATGGTCAACGTCCGTTCTGGAAGAGGATCCGGGTCAGGGGTTGGTGGTGGTGTCCTGTCGGTCGGAATACGGTTGGGGGAGGGAGCCGAGCCCGAGTTGATGCCCGGTTCGCTACGCCAGCAGGTCCTGCCAGGTGATGGCGCGGATCCGCAGCGGCCGGATGCCGGCGTAGGAGGCCGCGGGTTGGTTGTTGATCGGATCGGTGATCGGGGTATACCAGGACAACCACACGGCAAACCAGGGCTCCGCCCGGGCGCCGAGACGCGCCGCCTGGTCCTCCGACGGGGCCATGCCGGGTCCCAGCCGCGACGGGCTGGAACGGTAATGGTCCATCCGGCCGCCCACCATCGGGCAGGCGGCCGTGGTGTACGCGGCGCAGACCGGGTGCAGGGCCGGCTCGCTGGTGCACTGGCGCGGGAGATCACTTAACCGCATCAGCAGCACCAGTGGGCACTCCAGCGACCGGCCGCAGACCGAGCAGAGGTAGCGGGTGATCGCCTGCTCCAGTCGTTGCGGATGCAGGGCCCCGAGCAGGTAACGCCCGTCCTGGGTCAGGGGCGTGATCCAGGGGACGGCCAGTCCCCCGACAACGGGGAGGTGGGACAGCCACACCGGGATCGGCGGCATACTCGATTCGGAGTCGGGCATGATCGGTCCTCCTGTCTTGGGGAGGTGTGGATGATCGGGTCAGAGGGCACCGTCGTAGCCGGACCCGGTTGCGCCCCGGGTACCGACCTCCGTGATGAGGGGGTGTAGGAGCACCAGCGACAGGATCTGCTCCAGGCGGCCGGTGATGTCGACGGAATAGTCGTAGCCGTCGTTCGGGACGGTGATACTCAGCGCCAGCGCGATCCGCTGGGTCGGTGGATCGTCCTCGTCTGGTTCCCAGGTCACGTGGTCGGGGTCGTGCTGACCGTCGCTGGTTTCGGGGCAGGCGCCGTCGTCGGGAAGGACGGTGTTGCATTCTCGGCAGGTGACGATCTTCGCGGCAGCGACGGCTGTGTCGAGGGCGGTGAGGATCTTCACAGCCTGCCTGACCCGGGCGGAAAACTCCGGGCCGGGATCGTCACTGAATCCGGTTTTCACCATGGTTTTCTCCCGCGCGGGGGCCGGTTGCTGAGGGGGCGCGTCGCTGTCGCTCAGGTATGTACCGACCAGGAGGCCTTGCGGGGGTTCTGCTCGCTGGTGTGCAGAACCATGGCCCCGTGGTAGCCGTCGGCGCAGTGAAAGGAGAGCGACTCGGGTCCGAAGACCGCCAGATGGATGTTGCCGCGATGCTTGCCCAGCAACAGCAGCGATCCGACGAACGCGCTGAGGAAGGAAGCGGTTTGGGCGCGGGCGTCGCTACGAATTTTCTCCAGGTCATCGTAGGTTTCGGCGTGTGCCTCATCCGCGACGGTGTCCTGAAGCCGCGTCAGGCACGCCTGGAGAACATCGGCGACTCCAGCGCCGAAAGTCACCGTGTGCTGGGGAGAATCGCCGGTATCGGTCATTGTTGCCTCTTTTGTGGGGTTCGGGCGAGCGGCCCGGGGTCGCTGTCTGGTCGGATGTTTCCCTTGTGGTTGGCGGTTCTCACCGGCGAGCACACGTCCTTCAGACGCTGTTGCCACGCAAAAACACCTGGTGAGGGGCGACATTGCCCGGTGGCTTCGGTGAGCATCGTCATGACAAGCGCTGCCGCGGCAACGATGTGTTCGAGTAGGCCGGCGGCCAGATCGATCGTTGTTGCAACCGTCTGCTGCCACGCGGAACCGGGGTGGGGTGATCGCCGTCCGGGCGTCGGTGGGGCGAGATCACCGTGCTCGTCACCGGGTGTGCCGGGCTGCTGGGCTGGGGCGGCCAGCGGTGAGAACTGCCCGAGAGTGCTGTCGTCGTGGCTGCGGGGGGTGCGTGCTGGTCCGGGGGTGTCGAGCGTGACCTGGACTTGGACGCTCACGGGCAGGAAGCGCCCGTCGAGATCCTGCACACCCACGATCGAGGCCGGCAGGTCGCGGGAGCGCTCGCGCAGGGATTGGAGGGCGGCGTCCAGGTCGTCGTGCAGGTCGATGACCGCGGACTGCCCGGTGCGGGTGATCGCCGCGTATCGAGCGATGGGCCCGGTGCCGTGCAGGAGAGGGTACAGATCCTGTGCGAGCGGGTCACCGATGTGCAGGTGATACTCGCGCATCAGCAGGTCCAGGCTGCGTCGGCGCATGCCGATGAAACTCCTGAGCTGATCGGTGCCCGGCTCGCTCGGGAACGGGTCGGCCCTGGTGAGACGCTCTCCGCTGCAGAACACGTCGAATCCGCCGGGGGCCCTGTCCGAGGGACGCACAATGATCGTGCGCAGCCCGAGGTGATGGACCTGATCACGCGGGGTTTCGGTGGTGGTGCCGCCCTGCACTGATATCGGTTGTGCGGTGGGTTCCACCGCGGGCTGGGACTGTGGTGGCTGCGCTGAGATGGCCGGGCCGGTGGGCACAGGCCCACGAGGGTGGTGACTGGTGTGCGAAGTGTCCGGCCCGGGACCGGAGCCGTTGACGGGAGCGGGTACCTGTATCCACGGCCAGGTGCCCCACCCGATCCGGTAGCGTCCGTGACAGTCGGGAACGATGATCTCGCTCTGCCCCGGTTCGGCGTCGCCGAGTCGGTGAATGACGTTCTTTCCGGCCCATTCGAGGGCTTCGCCGTCGTCGGGTGAGTCCATCACCCAATGGATGATCCGATCGACCTCGTCGGACTCGAAGTACGGTGTCGACCAGGCCTCCCAGCCGAGTGCCGGGTCGTGGGATCCGGCGAAAACTGGTGCGTGCTGGCCGGTGCTGAAGAATCCGTGAGTGAGCATAACTTTCCTTTCTCGGTGGGTGTTTTCGTGGGCGAGGGGGTATGGCGGGGCAGGAAGTGGTGTCAGCTGTGCGGTGGACCGGGAATTGCCGGCGTCCGGCTTGTCTCTGACCCCCTTGTGGGATGGTCTGGCGCTGGCGCCGGTATGACCGCGTGGGGGAGGGGGATCCGGGCCCGAGCGTGTGACCGGGCCCGGATCGTGGGCGGCTCAGCCCTGCGATCCTGGTTGACGCAACTGGAAGGCTTGGAGGAGGTGGCCGCGATCAGGGCGTGTTCGCCCGTCCAGGTCGCTGAGAGTCCAGGCGATCCGCAGCACCGTGTCGTAGCCGTCAGCGGAGAGGTGCCCGTGCTCACGCGCCCGATCGATGTCCTGGGTGTCCCCCGGCGGCAAGCGGAGCGCTCCGTGCAGCAGGCCGCTGGGGGCCTGGGCGTTGAGCGGGAATGGTGTGCCGCTCAATCGGTGGCGCTGGGCCGTGCGGGCCTGGGCGACCCGGGCCGCGACCGTCGCGGTGTCCTCCCCCGGGGAGGCGCTGATCAGATCGCCCGGGGATATGGGCGCCATCGTGATCTGAAGGTCGATGCGGTCCAGCAGCCCTGCCGGTATCCGGCCCAGATAGCGCCGCCGTACGGCGGGAGCACAAATGCAGTCCTGACCCGGGCCATGTCTGAGGTCGGGGCAGGGACTCGTGGCCAGCACGAGCTGGAACCTGGCCGGGAACCGGGTCGCCCCGTGTGCTTGGTGGATCACGATTTCGCCCTGGTCCAGTCGCGCGGGCAGGGTGTCCAGGATGTGGTGGTCGAATTCGGGGGCTTCGTCGAGGAAAAGGATTCCCCGGTGGGCTCGGCTGAGGGCTCCCGGACGGGGCAGGCCGCTGCCGCCGCCGATCAGGCTGGTCAGAGTCGAGGTGTGGTGGGGAGCAACGAACGGCGGGTGCCGGATCAGCTCGGAAGGTGGATCGAGGGTTGCGGCCACGGAGTGGATCGCGGTCACCTCCAGGGCCTCGGGATCGCTGAGATTGGGCAGCAGCCCGGGTAGCCGTGTGGCGAGCAAAGTCTTGCCTGCTCCGGGCAGCCCGATCAGCAGCAGGTGATGACCGCCAGCGGCAGCGATCTCCACGGCTCGGCGGCCTTCGGGCGAGCCGATAACGTCGCGTAGGTCCGGGGCGGCGAGCAGCCTCGGCGGTGGGTTGTCCGGTTGCCGGAGCAGGAGTCGGGGTTGTCGGGCACGGTCGCTGAGGTGAGTGACGGTGCGGGCTGGTGCTGTCCGCTCGTGCAGGGCGATCACGTCGTTCAGGTGGCGAACGCCGTGGACACGTGCTGAGGGCGCGAGCGTTGCTTCGGCCGCGTTCTCTTCGGCCACCACGACGTCCATCACGCCGGCCTGGGTGGCGGCCAGCGTGGCGGCGAACACCCCGCGTACGGGGCGGATCCGCCCGTCCAGTCCCAGTTCGGCAACGTACACGAACTTCCGGGATCGCTCATCGGGCCGGGTGATCTGTGCGGCGGCCGACAGCAACGCCACAGCGATGGCCAGATCGAATCCGGTCCCGAGATTGCCGGTGCCGGGAGAGAGTTCCACCTGGATTCGCTGGGATTTCACTGGGTGACCGGAGTTCGCCAGTGCCGCCCGGACCCGGTCGCGGGTCTCGGAATCATTCGGCAGGCCGATCAGGAGAAAGCCCGGCAGCCCGGGCTCGAGGATGGCGCTCACATCGACCAGGTGTCCCTCAATGCCGGTCACCGCGACGGTCAGCGCTGTGCCCTGAGACATTCAGCTCACCCCCACCACGGTCAGCACGGCGGGGAGTCGATGTGAGGTGAGCGGCCAGACAGGATCGCTCGCCCTGACGGTCGTGAGGATGGTGAAATGCGCGAGCGGAGAGCGGATACCGCAGTCACGGACGGCGGCACTGGCGGGGATCCGGCGGTGGCCGGCGAGGGACTCGCGGCCATCAGGACCGGTCGGGTGAAGGTGGTGGCCGGAGGCCGGATTGCTTGCCTGGAGTGCGGGGGCATGGGTGATCCTTCCTGACAGGAGAGGGACATGGCGGCGGGAGAAGGAGAATGACCGGCAGTGCCTACGGGTAAGTAAGATCCGCAAATGTGGTCGTGGACGGGTGTCGCTTCGGGGGACTCCACTGTCACTGCTGGTTGCCGTACGTCCCGTCGAATTCCAAGGCCTCGCGCAGTGCGGCATTTGGCGTCGTATCGTTGTCATAGGCATCTCGCCAGGTCCAGTCAGCCAGGTCGAAGATGGACACTCCGTGCCGGCGGAAACAGAT
>Ga0265340_10001975_pt1 | contig 11734 bp, 9 predicted proteins | sample 4CB225metaG_FD_202082 | JGI IMG/M metagenome (GOLD analysis project Ga0265340, IMG submission 202082) | Rhizosphere microbial communities from Carex aquatilis grown in University of Washington, Seatle, WA, United States - 4-CB2-25 metaG | ecosystem: Host-associated > Plants > Roots > Rhizosphere...
CCGGGTGAGTAGGTCTCTGGCTCCGTTCACGGGGCGGGGCTCCACCCGGCTACCACCAACGTCAACTCCCCCACCAAAGCCAACTCAAAAGCGCTAGCACCGCTCCACCCGCGCGAGGGGCCACTCAAGGCATCCTGCGAACACATCGAGCGTAGCTGGCTTCGCTTTTCGTCGTAACATCGACAGTGCCCTCGTAAAAGCTCACGTACCACGCCAGTGCTGTGTAGCTCAAGTAGGTCGAGGAAGTCCAGGTATAGGGGGCGCCATTCGTGTAGTAAGGTGCCGCCGGGAACGCACTCGCAACGATTGCCGGGTCGCTGCAACTATCGCACACGATAGAACGCAACTCATTCCTATTGGGCAAACGCCAATCCGAGTATCCGGCCCAGGAGAGCCCTTCGCAGTAGGCGAGAGCGTCTTGCCACGTGTAGGTTGCGGCAACCCCCGCATCTGGCAACGCGTTGCAAGTCGCGCCAGCCTGCCCAGCCGCACAGCCTTGCCACATGAGCCCTGTTACGTTGTCAACCACAATTGGCTCCATGGACACGGAGATGTCGCGCGTAAATCTGGGAGTGTTTGCGGCATTTCCTTTGCGCACACATCGAACATAGTGGGGTTGCTTCTTTCCATACGCGTAGTCCAATTGCCCCTCATAGAAATCGGCGTACCAGGCGAAGAGCCCTGAATAGAGGTCTGCGATGGACGTCGACGACCAAAAGAAAGCACCCATTGCGAACTGGGATGGCGTCGCTGGGAATGCCAACGCATCGATAGCTGGTTCGCGTGTTCCCAAATCGACAATTGACTCAAGCTCATGCAGATCGGGTAAGTGCCAATCGGCATAGCCAGCCCAGACGAGATCGTTACAGTACGCAACAGCACTCGGCCAGTCATACTGTTCGCCGGAGTCAGTCTCACAACTGCTTCCAGTCATTCCGGCCGCACACCCCTGCCAGGAGAGCCCAGTGACGTTGTCGAGCACGACGGGCTCGCCAGCCACTGGCGAATCCCTAGTGAAACGGGCCGATTCCGCATTGCGCGTATCCCAGCCATACTGAGCATCCTGACCGAAGAACGGTGTTCCTGTGGTTGGACAGGCCAGCTGATCGGAGTCGTCGTAGCACAGTCGTTGGTCTGTGTCAGGGAGGGGGAAGTGCGGACCAGGTACATTGCAGGTCGGGTCGCCGCAGCCGGGCGACACGCAGACGCCACCGACACAGATATCGTAGGCTCGGTCTGGGGTAGTCACTAGCTCGCAGGGGGTGAAATCCGGCTGCCAAGTGCAAAAATCGGTGTCCAGCCCAGCGTCCGCTCCGGCATCCGAAAGACCACCTGTGGCTCCGCCACCGACACTCCCACCAGAACCAACCGCGCCTCCCGCCCCTGGCATGCCGCCAGCGATGGTGATTCCGCCAGTGCCGCTGCCAGTGGTACCGGCCACGCCGCCGGCGGCAATTATCCCGCCAGAACCAACTGCGCCACCCATGTTGCTCGCGCCGCCTGCCCCTGGCATGCCGCCTGTGCTGGTCGCTCCGGTTGCCCCGCTCTCTCCCCCCGTTCCACCTCCACAAGAGCCGTCGGCCGCCTTGAGAATACCTGCCATTTGCCGTTCGCAATCATTTACGTAGGTCTTGCCGTCACAGCCACAGACCGGTGCATAGGTGGCGGGACATTGAACGAACGCGCCGCTCGCCACGCACACGCCTTCAGCATTAGCGACTTTTCCACAGTTCGACGCTAGGTCGCAGAACTGGCCGTCGAAACACTCCAGACCAGCGACGGTGCCGCAGTTACCGGTGGTGGTACCGCCACCGGCACCGGCCGTTCCACCAAGTCCGGCGGCCCCGCCCATGATGGTGGCGCCGCCGATACCGACCGCCCCGCCGTTGACGAAAACGCTAGTGCCCGCGAGTCCGCCCGTACCAATTATTCCGCCCGTGCCAGGCCGGCCGCCGCCGCCTGTGATTCCACCAGATTTCGTCAACCCGCCACTTGCGGTGATTCCTCCGGAACTAACCGTGCCACCTATGATGACCGTGCCACCTATGATGTTTCCTCCGCCGCCCAGGATACCTCCGGAAACGACTGCACCACCGGTGGCGGACGCAACCGCGTCTCCCGTACCCTCTGCGCCGCCGGCTCCAGTGGGGAGGACCGATACAGCGCTTGTGTCGATAGTGACCTCTCCACCGGAGTCTGCATCAGCACCACCCGCTGGACCAACCGAGGCGTCCGCACAGGACCCGCCGTTACCACATGGCGAAGCCGTCCGTTGTAGGTCGACAGCTTTGGGGACGAAGGTGTTCGCTACCAGGTCCGCGAAGGTACTTCCGCTGGCCGTCGAGAGCCCCGAGGAGTCGATTCCGTCGATGACGATGGTGACCCTTCCCGTCCGACTCGACGGCGTGCTGATGGAGAATTCGGTGGGGAAAGTCATCGGCCTGCTCCGCCGGACATCGGGCACCAGGAAGTGGTCGTCGCTGCCGGCATTGGTCACCGTAACCTCCAATTGAACGATTCCAGCCACGTCCGCGTCGGCGTTGACCGTCACGAGCACACCTTGCTCGACCGTCTTGCTCTTACATGCCGCAAGCGCAAGGAGCGCCAGCAGGAACAGGACCCCACGCTTCATTGGAAGACTCCGTGGTTGCCTAGCTGGCTCGTGGGTACGTTCGAGCCGCCCCTATCGGTGAGCAGGAAGATGGTCGTGGCTGCGCCGGCGACGATGACTGCGGCGCCGGTCCAGAACCACCAAGTCTTGTAGACGGGTCGAGCTTCGCTCGGTGCCTCGGCCGGTTGCGCGGACAAATCGAGTGCAGCCGGGGTGGCCGGCGGTGGTGGTGCAGCGACGCTTGCCGAGGGAGTCGGAGCAGGTTCTGGAGATTGCGGCCGGACGTTTGGTGCTTCGCCGGTCGGGGCTATTTGCGCTGCGGCACCCGTTCCCTCGGACGGCGCGACTGCCGTTTCTGCGGCAGGCGTGACCACGCTCGGCGCTGGCACCGCCGGTGCCGGCGGCGGGATCGGGACCAGGCGAATCACCACAAGTGCGCTAACTCCTGCGCTCATCTCGACCGTCTCGGTCGCCGTGGCAGAACCCTCGTGGGTGATGGTCACTTGGTGGCTTCCGGGGGGCGCCCAAAGCGGTCCCGGTAGAGGAACTCGCCCGACGCTCTTTCCGTCAACAGCGACTTCTGCTCCCGTGGCCTCGCACTCGATTTGTAGGCGTCCGAGCTTCTTTCCCAGCTGGGCCACCGTTGATTTTGCGACCTTCCTGTCCTCGTGCTGGGCATCCGGAACCAGCGCAATGAACTTCTCGAACGCTTCGGCAGCTTCCACCGGATGGTCGAGCGCGAGCTCGACCTGGCCGATATTGAACCACAGCTTCGGCGAAGGGTACACAGTGTATGCGGCCTGGAACTTTTCCAGCGCCTGCGCGTGCTGGCCCTGTCGGGTGAAGTCCAAGCCCTCGTGAAGCAAGAGCTTTGCCTTGGCCTTGTCCTCCGCGCCAGCAGACGGGGGTGACGCTTGCGCCAGCAGGGCGGCCAACAAGACGCTTTTCGCGCAGATCGCAACCATAACTAGAGATCCTCAATCATCCTTGGTACCGCTCGTGGACGAGGTGGTCGGGCGCGCTTGGGCTCTGACGCTGAAGGAACGCCGATTCGGGGGCCGCCTTTGCCCTCAGGGACACGCCCGCTTGGCTGGCCAGGCTTGCCCGAGTTGCGGTCAGTGATTTCCGTTGATGTAGATGGAGCTGGCGCTGGTGCCAATGCAGCGGCGGAAGGAACAGGGACTTGCGCCGGCTCCGGAGCAGCCGGAGGCGTAGCCACCGGAGCTGTTACAATCGGAGGAGGGGATACGGTCACCGACTTCGGCGCTGGCCCGGGGCGAAGAAGCAAGAAAGCGCCGACCACAAGTATCGCGGCAGCACCGACCACAGCCCAAACCCAGGCCCGCGAACGCACCCCTGCCAGGGTGACATTTTCGTTGAGCTCCCCGGCGGTCTGCGTGAACGTCGTCGGCTGAATGGACTTCCCGGCTGGCCTCGGGTCGGATTCCGGCAACTGCACGGTTCGCTGTACCGCCGGTGCTTTCGATGTCGCTCCAGTCGCCGCCTCTTCGAGCGCTGCCAGGAAGTCACCAATGCTGGCGAAACGGTCGCCCTGGTTCTTGGACAGTGCCTGTAAGAGTACGTTTTCAACCTGCGGGCGCAAGCCGGGAACCTTGGGCAACAGCGGAGGCGGCGGTTCGTTCACCACTTGAAACAGCGTGGACAGGGGACTGTCCCCTTGGAACGGGCATTCACCCGCGAGACATTCCCACACGATGCAGGCCAAGGCCCACTGATCGGTTCGCTCGTCGATGTCTTCGATTCTGCCCTTGGCTTGTTCGGGCGACATGTAGCCCGGCGTACCCATGATGGACGCCGTGCGTGTGAGCTTGGTGGTCGCCGACCGGACCTTGCTGATTCCGAAGTCGAGCACCTTCACGAAATCAGCCGCGCCCGCGGCTTCCAGAAGATAGATGTTGGCCGGCTTCAGGTCACGATGGACGATGCCCTTGGCGTGAGTGGCCATCAAGGCAGCGGCAACCTGCTTGGTGATGTGGAGCGTGGCCTGGGCCGAAAGGCGCCCCTCGCGGCGTAAGCGGTGTTCGAGGTCTTCGCCGTCCAGAAACTCCATCACCAGGAACGGTTCACCCGCGGGCGTGGTGCTGAAGTCGAAAACCTGCACGATGTTCGGGTGGCCGAGATTGCTCGTCACCAAGGCCTCGCGGTGAAAACGTGCAAGCGCATCCGCAGCGGCGCTCAGCTCGTGCGCCATCACCTTGACGGCCACCGGCTTGTCCAGTCGGAGCTGGGTCGCCTGGTAGACCGCTCCCATTCCACCCTCGCCGAGGAGTCGTTCGATGCGGTAGGCCCCCTCAAGAACTGCACCGACCAGGCTTTCGGCCAGCTGGCTCTCCTGAGTCATCTGGACGCCCCTGTCGCCTGCGCAGACGAAGGCCGTGTTCCGGCTACTACGCTCGCACGTCTCCCTCGCAGAGGCATTTCAGAGCGGCATGATACGCCCAGCGGTCCGAGTGCGTAAGGGGCAAACCAGACCCTGCTATCCGGATCCGTGTGTTGCACAAACGCTTGACGCGAGGGTAGGGCGTTGATGCCGACAGTCTCAAGTCCAAGGCTAAACAGATTGCGAGCTGTCCTCTAGGCCTTCCTTACAAGACTCTGGCACCGGACTTCGGGCGGCTGGCGAATCAGCCGCGATGTGCGGCAAGATCTCGTCGAGGCAGTCCCGGGCGGACGGGGTCCAGGCTACAGCTCGCTTCCCGCTGTCCACTTGCGCCGAAGCTCCGCAGCAACGACATCATGGGGAATGAGCCGGCCGGCCTCGACGTCGGCTAGTCCAGCCTCGACCTTCTGCATGACGTAGAGGTGATACACGACGTCGTCCAGGCTGCAATCGTCGGGCAGCTTCTCCAAGAGATCCCTGACTTTCTGCTTCGTCGCGAGCATGGGAGAAGCCTACCACACGTTCCGCGAACGGCCGCGGTAGATGGATGGCGTCTGCGAACGGCTGGCCGACAAACTGCGAGCCGGCCGCACGAACGGTTCGTTGATGTTATGGGCGCTGGCGTCGCCTTTCTTTTGGTCTGAGATCCCTCGCCTATAGGTCTCTGGCACCTCTCCCTCTCGCCTGCACCTCCCCGCGCACCTGCCTACGAGGGGTTCAACGCCTTTATGGCGGCGCCTCCCTCACGAGAATCATCTCGCTACGAGACTTTCCTGAGCCATGACTTTCAGCAATCCGGTTCGAAAGCCAGGCCAAAGGCTTGAAGGATGGTGGCAAGGGCTTTGTCGCATTCTGCGGTGAGCGCCATGAAATGAGCCCGGAAGGTTCCGTAGTCGGACCGTGCACGTTTCTGCGCGGCCTTACGTTCATTCGTGGCGCTGTGGCCCTTGAGATGGTTGCGCAGGGTGTGCAGCTTGGTGAGTGGTTCCATTACCGCTCGCGCTTCATCGGCGCTCCGACCTTTGCCTTCGAGGCAGTCCTGAAGAAGGCGCAGCGGTTTCCACTGCTTGTCAACGGGCCTGCCCGCATCCACGGCTAGCCCCTTCAGTGGCTTAAGAAGGAAGCCTTCGATCAGCAACTGATCGAGAGCCAGGATCTCATCACCCCACTCGGACACGGAATCGGTCGCCGGACATCGTGCCGCGTCCGAAAGTTCCTCACCTCGCGGACTCCACCAATCTGGCGGGGCTTCGTCGAGTTGGTGGATCTTGTGTTTCAATGCTCGCAGAGGGTCGTGTTCGCTGCTCCAAGTGCCAAGAAAGTCGTTCTCGTAGGCCCGGGCGGAGATTGGACCCTTCGGCCACTCATTGAACGACTGCCAGTAGCACTGCTCTTCGTACGGCAGGTTGGCGAGGTACCCTATATAGGTGTGGACCTGACCGGCCTCGTTGATGTCGTAGGTCTTCAAGTGCCAGGCGTTCCGGCAGCTGATCGAGCGATCCTGTAAGTCGTACTTCTCAGGATCGTTCTTGAATCGCGTCAATACCTCCGGTCGGAAGAACGCAGGGGAGATCTCGAACGGTTTGTCGGACTGTTGGAAGTAGTTGGAGAGGGACTCGGGCCCGCATGAGGTTTCCACGAGGCTCTTGTTCTTCCAGTCCTGGATCTTGAAAGTCGCATACCGCTTGTTTTTCGGATCCCCCTCGTCCTTCCATTCCTGGACTAGGTCATCTACCGTCACCGCTGATCTCAGGATCATGCAGCCATTGACGTAGCTGGCATTGGCTGAAAGCCCAAGCGTGTAGAAGAGATCCGGTGCAGAGCTCTTCTGTACCCGGCAGTCATTGTTCCACCCTCCGAAAGCCTTCCCTTCGAACCTCGTGAAATCGAATTTGAGGACCAAGGACATCCCTGCGAGGGCCATGTAGGTTGCAAGGTCCTTGATGAGGACGGTCACGACAATCTCGCGCTCCTGCGGCCCCAGGGCTTTCGGCCGGATCACGCGGATCACGTCTTGAATATCACCGCGCCTGTCGAGGCGACAGTACGCACTGCGCTCCTCTACCCAGTGAAGGTCGAGGCTGTGCACGAGCTTTTGACTGAGCTCGACTGGACCGGGCCCCTCGGCAGCGCCGGTAAATGACCGGCGGAAGATCAGCTTTTCGCCGCCGAGCAGGGACTTGCATCCCGGATCGCTGAGCGGCGGCTCCAAAAAGATCCGGTGTCCCTCGCCACCGCCCCACGCTCGCTGAATGCACCAGGTGTCGTCCAACATGACGTTTACGTTCAGGAGGTCAGCATGGTCAGCTGGCGTGACCTGCTCTGTCCGGGCCAGCACGCCGTGGACAAGGACGGCATCTGCGCTGGCGTAGATCACGATCTCATCGCGGTGGGCATTGCTCTTCAGGAAAGCGATGGAGTCCTCCGCTCGAAGAAGCCATTCGGTCTTCCCAATCTCTGGGGCCCGGGCAATCTCTCGGAAAGCCTTTTCGTCGAATCTTTGCATGCGCTTGGAGTCGAAGTTTGCCTGTTCCCGTGGACACCTGATCCTTACGAAACGACGAGTTGTGGTCAAGGGGCACGACTCGTCAATTCGTCCGCCGAACTAATCGCTCAGCTGCGAGCGCCAATCTGACCGCAGCGGCGCTAACCTCGCCGGGCGCTGCCCGCTTCATAAGCAGGACTCCGTCCGCAGGATCGCTTCGTAAGCAGATACCTTGCCCACACGGCGGATCCGGCTCGAACCGATTTTTCCCCCGGTGCCTACCGGCATGAACCGGGCGCCGACGTGCCGACCTACTCGCAGAAAAATCGGTAGATGATGGTGGTCTTGTAGGTTTCGCCCGGTTTCAGCACGACGCTGGGGAAGCTGGGTTGGTTCGGGGTGTCGGGGTAGTGCTGCGGTTCGATGCAGAACGCGCAGCGCTTTTGGTAGCGCCAGCCGCCTTTGCCGACGATGGTCCCGTCGAGGTAGTTGCCGGTGTAGACCTGGGTGCCGGGCTCGGTGGACAGGACTTCCATCGCGCGACCTGAACCGGATTCGAGCACGCGCGCGAGCAGTCCCAGCTCGCCTGCGGGCTTGGCGACGACCCAGTTGTGGTCGTAACCGGCGCCGTACTTGATTTGTTGGTCGTAGGCGTCGATGCGTGCGCCGATGGCGGTGGGCTGACGGAAGTCGAAGGGCGTTCCGGTGACCGGCCGCAATTCCCCGGTGGGGATCAGGTTGGCATCGACGGGCGTGAAGTGCGCGGCATTCACGAACAGGATGTGTCCCAGGACGTCGCCGTGGCCGGCTAGGTTGAAGTACGAGTGGTGGGTCAGATTGACGATGGTGGTCTGGTCGGTGGTGGCGCTGAAATCAATGCGCAGGCCGTTGTCGTTGGTCAACGTGTAGCGCGCGACCACGTCGAGATTGCCGGGGAATCCTTCTTCGAGGTGCTTGCTCAGGTAGCGCAGCTCGAGCGCGGGGCCAAGCTCGCTCGGCACCGGGCGCGCGGTCCACAGCACCTTGTCGAAGCCCTTGATGCCGCCGTGGAGCGAGTTGGGCCCGTTGTTGGCGGCCAGTTGATACTCGCGCCCGTCGAGCGTGAAGCGCGCGTTGGCGATGCGGTTGCCGTAGCGCCCGACCAGGCAGCCGAAGTACGGGCTCGCTTTCGCGTAGTCCGCGACCTTGTCGTAGCCCAGCACCACGTCCTCGAAATTGCCCTTGCGGTCGGGCACGTGAAGCGACATCACGATGCCGCCGTAGTTGGTGATGCGCGCGTGCATCCCGGCCGAGTTGCGCAAGCGGTAGATCTGGGCGTCGCCCTGGGTTTCGACCAGCTCGACGGTTGCCTTGTCTTTGGGGTTCGCCATGCCTGCAGAATCCGATACTCCCCTGGCGTCGTCAACTGCTCACTCCATCCAGCGACAGCCGCAGAACGTCGTGGTCGTGGCCGTGGCCGTGGCCGAGCAACTTTCGAATTGCGCGGCCGACAATCTCTGCATGTTCGGTTTCCAGAAACTCGATGTGTATCGTTGTTCGGTGACGTTCCTGGGCGTGGCCTCGGCGCTTGCGGAGCGGGTTCCACGCGGCCACGGCGCTCTGGCTGACCAGCTTCGCCGAGCCGCCCTTTCGGTTCCGCTCAACATCGCCGAAGGCAGCGGCAAAGGCACGATGGAGGACCGCGAGGCACGCCGGTTCTATGCCATCGCCCGCGGCTCGGCCCTAGAATGCGCTGCCATCATCGATGCTTTGTTGGCCCTGGGCTTCGTGCGCGACGACGAAGCAACCCGAGCCCGGGAGCTTCTCGAACGCATCGTCTCGATGCTCACGCGAATGGCTCGCGTGGGGGAATGACCGGCGAGCATTGTGACCTACAAATTGCCGACGCCGGCTGGCTGATTTGCTACGGCTGGAGCGTCCAGAATGTCCGGCCACGGCCACGGCCACGTTTACGACCACGTTTACGACCACCCTTCATGGACTACCGGGGGCCAGCCTCGCCTTGGAAAACGGCCTCCGCCCAGGCGTCCCGCGGCGTTGCTGCGCTTGCCGCCGGGTTCACCTCAGCAAGCGCGAATGACTGGCCATCGTGCTGGGGCCCATGGTGGGCGTTGCCATCGGCGAGTTGCTGCCCGTCGGCGGGTAGCCGCTAGCCCGGCCAGTCTACACCCAGGAAGACCGGCTCGGGAACCAGCGACACGCCGAATCGGTCTAGTACAGTCGCGCGAATGTGCAGGGCCAAGCGAAGAAGGTCCACCGTGCTTCCGCCGCCGTGGTGGACCAGCGCGAGCGCGTGTCGAGTGGAAACGCCCACCGGGCCGATGCGAAAGCCCTTGGGTATGCCGGCGTGCTCGACGAGCCAGCCCGCGGCCAGCTTGACCCGTCCGTCCGGCTGCGGAAATCTCGGCACGTCTCCGATACCCCTCGCGCGTGCACAGCCGACGACGCGTTCTGCGACCTCGGCATCCACCACGGGATTGGTGAAGAAGGAACCGGCGCTGTGGCGATTGTCATCGGCGGGGTCGAAGACCATCGACTTCTTTCGCCGGAGCGCGAGCACGGCTTGGCGCACCTCGGCCGGGGTTGGTTGCGGAGTCGCGGCGAGCGCGGAAACCAGCTCGCCATACTGAATCGTGGGTGCGGCGCCCGGGCGAAACGCAAGCGTCAGGGACAGGATCACAAAGCGATCGGGATTCTGCTTGAATAGGCTGTCTCGATAGGCGAAGCCACACTCGGCGGGGTGAAGTCGCCGGATTTCCAGCGAGCGCCGGTCGAGCACGTCGACGTGCTCGACCCTGCCGCCCACCTCTTGCCCGTAGGCGCCGATGTTCTGCACCGGCGCCGCTCCCGCGCTGCCTGGAATTCCTGACAGACACTCGGTGCCGGCAAGATTGCGCCGGACCGACTCGGCGACCACGTCGTCCCAGGGCTCGCCCGCCTGCACCTCGACCAAGGCGCGGTCTGCTGTCACAGACCAGGCTTGACCCCGCGATGCGAGCTGGATGACGATACCGGCGAAACCGTCGTCGCCCACCACCAGATTCGACCCGCCACCCAGGACGAAAGCCGGAAGGTTCTGCGCCAGTGCCCAGCGCAACGCGAACGCCACGTCGGTGGGGCTTTGGGCCTGCACGAAAAAGCGGGCCGCACCGCCGAGCCCCAGGGTGGTGCGCGATGCGAGCGGAACGAACTCGTCGATAGTCGGGGACAAGACGCGCATAGGTTACACCGTTCTCGTGGTTGCAATCGGAAATCTGCGTGGCCGGAGGTCGCGGCAACGGCTCAGAGCGCACCCCGAGGACCTGGAATCGCCGGCAAGACCAAGCTTCATCCGCGTGGTCTGATGCGGTTTCCAGGGCTCAATTCAGGATTGCTCCATTTCACAGCGAACAATTGTCTTCGTTGATTGCTTTACTTGAATTGAGCGCATCGATATTGTCGAGCGCGAGGAATAGGACCATGAGCTCAATCAAGGCATCCATCGGTCGCTACCGCTGGTTCATCTGTCTGTTGTTGTTTCTCGCGACGACAGTCAACTACATCGATCGGCAGATTCTTGCCTTACTCAAGCCGATCCTCGACGATCAGCTCGGTTGGACCAACGAACAGTATGGGCTCATCAACTCCGCATTCCAGGGCGCGTATGCGGTGGGCCTGTTGTTGTTCGGCGTGTTCGTGGATCGGGTCGGAACCAAGATTGGCTACGCTGTCTCCATCGCCGCCTGGAGCGTCGCCGCCATCGGGCATTCATTGGTCGGTGGCATAGGCGGGTTTCTACGGGCACGTCTTGCCCTTGGCATCAGCGAAGGCGGAAATTTTCCGTCGGCGATCAAGGCGGTCGCACTGTGGTTCCCGCGCAAGGAACGGGCGTTCGCGACCGCCTTGTTCAATTCAGGCGCCAACGTGGGAGCTATCGTAGCGCCCGCGGTGATTCCCTGGATTGCCGGTGCCTGGGGGTGGCGATCTGCGTTCGTCTTCGCGGGCATCGCCGGCTTATGCTGGCTTGGTCTGTGGCTGCCCTTCTACGACACGCCCGAACGGTCAAAGCGGCTCGCCGCCGACGAGCTTTCGTTGATTCGTTCCGACGTCGACGAGCAGGCGTCGGACGAGCGTCCGCTGGGCTGGCTGGCGATTCTCCGTTACCGTCAGGCGTACGCGTTCATCGTCGCCAAGTTCTTGACCGACCCGGTGTGGTGGTTTTTCCTCATCTGGTTGCCCGACTTCTTCAAACAGTCCC
>Ga0265340_10001977_pt1 | contig 11732 bp, 6 predicted proteins | sample 4CB225metaG_FD_202082 | JGI IMG/M metagenome (GOLD analysis project Ga0265340, IMG submission 202082) | Rhizosphere microbial communities from Carex aquatilis grown in University of Washington, Seatle, WA, United States - 4-CB2-25 metaG | ecosystem: Host-associated > Plants > Roots > Rhizosphere...
CGCGACAAGGTGTCCGGCGCGACTCTGTGGAAAGATGGCGTCTTTGCCAGTGATGCGGTCATTCTCAAGGCCTTCGAGGCCGCAGCCAAGGACGCTGGCATCCCTGCTGAATCGGCAGTTCTCGGTTTCAAGGCTGCTCAATACGTCGACCGCGGCAAGTTCGTGCCTGATGACATCACCAACGCGCTCTTGGCCGCCGCATTCAAGGCCAATGCAGGCAAGGGCCTCGTACTCGACGGTTACCCACGAACACCCGAGCAGTCTGCGTTCCTCGTCGGGCTACTCAAAGAGACCAACACCAAGCTCAATCTGGTGCTCGTGGTGGACAATGACGACGAAGCGATTGTGGCGCGCACCATTGGGCGCCGCATTTGCCCCAACAAGAGCTGCGGCAAGGTGTTTCACTTGGAGTTCAAACCACCCACCGCTGATGGCAAGTGCACGGCTTGTGGGACGGCCGTGATTCTCCGCTCGGACGACACTGAGGAGAAGATCCGCACTCGCCTGCAGGAGTATCAAGACAAAGCCCTGCCCGCGATCAACGCGCTGACCGCAGCCGGCATCGCAACCATTCACGTGGTCGGCAACCTGCCAGTGTTCACCGACGAAGCCGTGCGCGAGAGCGTCATCCGCGCGATTCGCCCCGTGCTCAAGTAACCGCAAATGCTCCTTTTCGTGGCTCGCGCCGCGCAGACCAAAAGAAAAGGCCTAGCGGCGCGCTGAACACGAAGCTCAGTTGCGCTAAACTTGCGGCAATGCCGCATGCCCAGCAGCACCGAGGCGCACACCCCGAGGACCACGAGTTGTTTTCGGGCGGCGTTCTCGACGTGCTGCGCGTCGCAGTGCAGGACTGCGTGTACTTGCTCGATCGGGGCTATGCGATCGAGTCGGTGCTCGACGTGGTGGGGCGAAGATACTCACTGCGCACACGCCAGCGGTTGGCACTGCGGCGCACCATTTGTTCGACCGAGCAGAGCCGCGAGCGCGAATGCAAGCGCCGGGAGCTGCAGCAGCTACGCGGCAGCCGAGTCGAAGTGGATGGTTTCAACCTCGTCATCGGGCTCGAGGTGGCTTTGTCTGCCGGGCTTCTGTTGCGCGGCTGCGACGGCGCGATTCGTGACTTGGCAGGCCTACGGGGCACCTATCGAATGGTGCAGGAAACCGACGCGGCACTATCCCTCTTAGGCAGCGTGTTGCTCCAGTATCAACCAAGTGGGCTACATGTGTTTCTCGATCGGCCGCTGTCCAATTCCGGGCGACTCAAAGGGCGCATTCTGGAGCAAGCAGCAGCCTGGCCATTCGAGGTTGAGGTTGAACTCGTTGCAAACCCCGACCGCGAGCTACGCGGGCGTGACTGGGTAGTATCCAGCGACTCAGCCGTGCTCGATACAGCGGCCTGCTGGGTCAATCTGCTCGGGCACATCGTGCAACACCAGTTGCCGTCAGCATGGTTGGTGGACTTTACCGGCGAGCAGTGAGCCCGTTTTTCACAGCGCACGAGCCCGATTTTACATCAGGGTACGCTGACTCCGTGGGCAATCTTGGCTTGGAGCTTGGAGCAGCCCGGGCTGTGCTAGACTGCAAGCATGGTCACGCTCCGGGAGGCGCAGGTCAAATCGATGATTCGAGACACGCTGTTGCGATTCCGCAGCGAGCTGGTTGAGGTTCACGTCTATTTTTTCGGGTCGCGTGTCAGCGGCAAAGCGCGGGAACGCTCGGATTTCGACGTGGCCATCGACGGCGTCTCGCCGGTCGAGCCTCGATTGTTTGCTCGGATTCGAACGGCGCTCGACGAATTGCCCACGCTTTACCGGATCGATTTGGTTGATCTCGCTTGCGTGCCTGTGCCGGTACGCTCCGAAATGCTTGGTTGTGTCGAGGCAATCCTATGAACCCGAAGATCATAGCTGCCGACTTCAAACGAGCTGTCGCCGAGCTTAGCGAAGCGCTCGGCAGTCACCCGACAAGTCACCTGGAACAGGCAGGCTGTATCCAGTATTTCGAGTTTTGCTTCGAGCTGGCATGGAAGTCGCTCAAGTCGCTGGCTTCGTACCATGGGCTGTCAGATGCAGAATCGCCCCGCAGCGCCCTGCGGGTCGGCTTTGCGCAACGCTGGCTCGATGACGAGCCAACCTGGTTGGAGATGCTCGAGTGCCGAAATCGAATGACACACGCGTACAGCTCGGCGTCTGTACTAGACGTCTACGCTCGACTCAAAGACTTTGCTGAGGTTTTGCAGCAGCTCGACCACAAGCTGGACGAAATATTGGCGCAGTACTGATGGCGCGGCACGGAATTAGGCCGTGCTCGAGCCAATTCGTAAACCTTCGTTGCGGGCATGTTTGGGGCTCACAGTTCCGTGGTTTCGGAGTATGCTGGCGCCTAAACGTTGCAAGCGAGGTAACGGATGAAAACGCAAACGGTGGGTTGGGCTTTGGGGGCATTGGGTTTGTTGGGGTTGCAGGCGGCCTTGTTCGGCTGCGATGACACGAAGAAAGAGGCTTCCAAATCGGAAGCCTCCAACCCCACGGCAAGCGCGGCGCCCAGCGCCGCACCCGCGCCGCAAGCAGAGGCGCCGGCGCAGGGCTGCAAGGCACAAGGCAACAAGCCGGTGCAACTCGGTGAAGTACACGGTGACGTGTACGGTTTCGCTGGCGATGCGGGCTATGTCTACTATACGACGTGGCAGCTCTATGGCAGCCGCGGGGACCTCGGCAAGATCCGCAAAGACGGGCAAGGAGGCCAAGCGCTCACGTCATTGCACTTAGAACCGCGCGGCCTGGCGCTTGATGACAAGACCATCTTCTACACGGCGGGCATCCGGCTGAACACGCTGCCCAAAGAGGGAGGCAAGGAAGGGACGCTCGATGACAAGTTCTCGTCGCAGAACATAACGCTCGACGACAAGAACGTTTATGGAATTCCTGGCAATTATGGTCCGTATGACCGCGTTGCAAAAATTGCCAAGTCCGGGGGAGCTTCTGCGGAGCTGGCGTCGGCAAAACGGCCACCGGCAAAGGCGGGGCTCAACGGATACAACGCAATTGCCGTAGACGCAGCAGGCATCTACGTCACGGATTCTGGCAACGGCCGCATCTTGAAGTTCGCGCTTGCCGGCGGCAAGCCGCAGACGCTCGCAACTGGGCTCAAGAAGCCGTTTGCGCTGGCAACGGACGACTCCACTATCTACTTCAGTCTGGCCGCGGGCGAACTGATGTCGGTACCGAAGGCAGGTGGCAAAGCAACCAAGCTAGCAACGGGCCTCGTGGAAGAAGCGCACATCACCGGGGACGGAAAAGCCGTGTACGCGCCGTTTGCGGGCACGGACAATGGCGTGGTCATCGACAAGGTCGAACTCGCCGATGGTTCACACAAGCCAATTGCCACGGTTCCGGACGCCCACACCGTATCTGCGATGGCGCTCGACGACACCTGCGTCTATTGGGTCGAACGCGTCGACGCCGGCAAGAGCCTAATTTACGCGCTGGCACGCTAAGAGATCACCGTTGCTGCTGCTGGCGCTGCTTCTGCCCGCAGCTGCCGCAGCTGCCACCGCTGCCGCCGCTGCCGCTGAACCGTCTCCGAATCAGTAACCGTCCCCGGGTCAGTAATGCAGATCAGGATCTCGATACAATTGCACGCAAAGTGCCTCAGCCGCGCTCTGGATCCCGGCGCAACCGCACGCACAGTGGCTTGGTCGGGTTCTGGATCTCGATACAGCCGCACACAATGTGGCTTGGCCGCGCGCTGGATCCTGCGGCAACCGCACACACAGTGGTTTGGCCGAGTTCCGGATTCCGATACAACTGCATGACTTGTTGTTGGGTCGAGACCTGGATCTCGACGAAACGACATGCAAAGTGGCTTGGGCGAGATATTTATCTCGACGAAACGACACGCTTGGGCGTTTCCCGGTGTTCCAGAACACGACGAACCGACATGCTCAGGCGTTTCCCGGTGTTCCGGAACACGATGGATCGACATGCCGTGTCACTTGCTCGGGTTCTGGGACTCGATGGAGCCACTCGTCGCGCCATTTGGCATGTTCTGGATCCCGACGCAACGACATGTCGTGTCACTTGCTCGGGTTCTGGATCTCGCAGCGAGCGTTCGAGGCCCAGGGTTTACTCGGGGTTGGCGTCTTATGTCTTGGGTCGGTTAGCGAGAACCATAACGGATCGCTTGGCAAGGACCTACTTCTGGAGATGCTTCTCTGCCGTTTCCGCTTCGCGAAGGAGATTCGGGTTCGTTTCCAGAGCGGTAATCGACTTTAATGCAGCTGTTGCTTCTGGGTTCTGGGGTGCCCACGTTGCAAGAACTTGGATTGCGCGCTGCCGAACGCGAGTGCTCTTGCCGGCGAGCCCCGCGGACGCCACTCTTTGGAGTAGTATCGGCGTCATGGGGCGCATTGCGCACGCGTCAAGCGCCGCGATCCGAACCGATTCGTCCGTTTCGTTCGCGATGACGCTCTGCAACACGGTGTCGACCTTTGATTCCTGCATTAGCCGAATGGACTCGACAGCTGCTTCTCGAAGTCGTGCACTCGGCTCCTTGAGAAAGGGTTCGACAGTCTCAAATGCATTGCCGCTTCCGCTGTTTGCAATGCCACGCAACACGACAACGTCCCAGTCTTCGCTCTTGGACTCCTTCAGTTCCTTGACCAACGTGCCGACGATGGCGTCTGCCGCTGCAAAGTCGCCACTTTCACGCAGGCGGCGCGAGATTGTTCCAAGGCCGTAACACGCAGCAGTCTCAAAGCCTTGAACATGAAGCAGCCTGGTAAAAGCACTAACGGTGACTGGCGCCGCGTTGGCGACACGAGTGAGAGCAATGGCAGAGCGCTGGCGTAGTGACTTGTCCAATTTCGAATTCTCGACGACGCCCAACAAAGCTTGCTGCGCGGACGGCGTCCCTGCCGACGACAATGCATCCATAAGCTGCGCAGCCGCGACATCCTTTTTGTTGATTATCTGTACGGCGCGATCCACGTTTGCGGTGTCGCGACGCAACAGCGCGGTCATGGCGGTGAATGCTCGCTCGTCGCTAGTCAATTCTCGTTTCTCAATCGATGGATCGACGGGGGAGGGACGTCCCTTGGATTTCGCGTCCTTGGCTTGCTTCGTGGCGAGACGCTTAGCGCTGTCGCTCATTTCTGCCAGCGCCTTGTCGAACGTGTAGTCACCGATTCGAAGAGCATCGAATTGGGACGTATTGGTAGCTCTTGCGATCATGTGCCCCGGCCGGGTGGCGACGCTATCTCGCACAAGCATGTCCCACGGCAACACGGTAACAGTCGCCGAACTCCTTTCGAGCGTCAGCTTTAGACTTGTTGACGACGACATTGCGGCACTGCTTGAAACTGGAGATCCCAGACTTTCTGCCAGTTCGATAGACTGGAGTGAACCATCACTCACCTTGAGCGTGGCACTCGAACTCCTAACGTTTGTCGAAAGTGTTGGCCCGTTAGCTGCCAGTCCCTTGCCCCCGACCGGCAACTGGTCGTAACGCAGCTTTGTACGTACGAGCTCACTGCCTTCCGCATTGGTGTCGTAACTTGCATGGTAGACGCCTGTCGCGTCCCGTTCCGTGGCTTCGAGTCCGCGATGACCAGTGGCCGCGCGCAGCTGAAAAATGGCACCCACATAACGTAGAATGCTTTCTGCGAAGGTAGACGTGCCTTTCGCGATGCGTTCTTCCGTGATGGCGCCGTCCGAAAGCGTAATCAGGGACGGAGTGGCGAGTTCCTTCGCCAGAGCGTCGTACATTGGCTGGGCGTCGCTTTTTTCCGTACGAAACTTCGGTTCGGCCACATGAATCGCCAACTGCACGGAATTCACCGCGACTTTGCGCGCGGCAATTATTAGATTTCCATGCATCTCATACTGTGCCATTGGCAAGGCACCCGCCAACCCAGCGCTGCTGGAAAGCTCGAGCTCATAAACATAGCTCTGGTTGTCACGCCAGAGCGATTCAGCCAACAGATTAGGCGCGACACTTGTCACCGGGGCAGTCGCATCAACAGCGTTCAGGTCAACCCTTTTTGAGTTGCAAGCGAAGGCAACAGTAACAATAAACGCAGTTTGCGAAATCCTTCGCAAACATTCGAACCGCAGTTCGCGTTCGAATTGTCGAAACTGAAAAGCGTCCCTAGAGTTTGCCCGGCCCATTGCTGCACAGTGCTAACATTGCATTCGCCAGCAGACAACAAATCGCTCGACAAATCCGTTGTGAAGAAATGTTACAAAGCGCTCGCGCTGGCCCACGGTTCGCACAGTCCAACTGTGTCGCGTTCAACACACGTCAGTGAAGAGTGGTCCGGGTCCAGAGGATTCATCAATCGTTTCGCATAGTCCGGCGCGCGTTCGCTTCTGGCGGCAACAGTTTGTAAACGAAACCAAAATGGTACTTGCGGTCGCGCCTGAACATTGTGTATTTATAGTGCGCGGGCGGGCTTTGCTTACAGTTTGGCAATAGTTCGGCCGAGGGAATTCAGCATGGGAGTGGACTTATGAATAACGCGACCCTTCTGCATGCCAGGTGGTGTGCATATGGTCTCACAACGGCGATACTCTTGGGCGGATGTGCCAGTAGTACTGGGGATACCGGAGAGATCGCTCAATCCAAGCAGGCTCAGGTAGTCGTAACCACCACGCCGGTCAACGTCAATTTGACGCTGCCTGCAGGTGTGAATTCGTCGTCGGTTCTCTTGGCGGCCAGCAATCAGCTAACGCTGAACGGTGCAGGTACCGTCGGCAATGCAAGTCGTTTGACCGCAATTGCAGGCCTCGGCAGCAACACCCAGCTGATGATTCAAGCTGGTTCACAGATCTTTGGCAACATCATTAGCGGTTCGCTTGTCACCGTCAGTTCGAATGCCACGGTTTTCGGTTCGGCCCGCAGCGGTGGCGATGTCGTCATACAGCCAGGAGCTGAAGTGCTCGGAAGCGTCACCAGGAATTCGGCCCCAGGTCAATCGGGTTTGGACTGGGTCGTCAATTGGCCAAACGACGCCGGAACTGCGGTGAATCGCGAACCCCTGAATGGCACTCTCACGGCCGGAGCGCCCGGCGAAGCGATTGCGCCGGGACACTACTCGACCTTCAATATCAAATCGCGCAACCGCATGAAGTTCAGCACCGGCACGTATTTTATCGAGACCTTCAATCTCGAGCCCAGTGCCGAAATTATGATCGACTCGTCAAAAGGGTCAGTCATCGTCTACGTGAAAAGTTCCTTTCGGTACTACGGCAGTTTCCTCCCGGTTCGCAATTCAGCCGGAGTGCCGATCGTGCGAGAAGGCGGCGTCCGCGTCGTTTATCTGGGAACGAGCGCGGCAGACATCACCGGGCCCTTTGTCGGTGTTCTGCTTGCCCCCAATGCAGATATCAACCTGAACTCGCCCAATAGTGGTCAGCACAAGGGTGGATTCTTCGGGCACAATATTACGGTTTCTGCCAATGGCAACAGTTCGCTATTGCCGCTTGACTTCGATCTCAACGATTTTACTAGCGGCCAGACAAAATACGGAGACGCCGACAACGATGGTACGACGGACGACAAAGACCTCTGTCCGCGGAATCCCAACAAGGTAGCGCCCGGCGTGTGCGGTTGCAATGTCGCTGATACGGATGCCAACGGTGACGGCATTCCGGATTGCATTGGAACCGGGAGTGAGTTCTGCACTGGCAAAACCGCAGGTACGCCCTGCTACAGCACAATTTGCCCCAACAACAAGGCGAAGGAAACCTGCGGCACAAATGGCGTCTGCGGTAACCCTGTCACTGAATGTGCCCCGGATAACGGCGGAGCAACTTCGAGCTGTTCCTACAAGATCTTTCAAACCAGTGTTTACTGGATCTGCAACAACAACGTCACGTGGCAAGCTGCAGACGCAGCGTGCAGTGCAGTGCCGGGTCGCAATCTGGTTCACATCGACGGGCGTACCGAGAACTCGTGGCTCGACTTCGTAACTTCGAGCAATATGTGGATCGGTGCCAGCTCAACGGGCTCCAGCAGTTCCTGGTCGTGGACGCAAGGGACGGACGATGGCGCCTTCCCCTTCTGGGCAGCTGGTTCGAGCATCAATGGTCGGTTCAATCATTGGCAGTCAGGGCAACCTGCCAATGGAACTTGCGGCACCATTCAAGCGGACGGAACCTGGGCTAGCCAGGATTGCGCAACCACCCAGGGCTTTATTTGCGAACAACCACTGGACGTGGCGCAGTCTACCCACAATGGGAACATCTGCGACTTTTACCCGGGTGCGACATGCCCAGGAACGATTACGCCCGTCGCAAACACCTGCGTGCCGGCAACTGACGTTATGGCAGGCGACTTGGCGAATTTCAAAGCGGTCACCAACGACTGCGACAATAACTGCACGGATTCTTCGATGTTGGGAACCCCGGCCTGCGATGACCACTGCCAAGGTGTATTTCCGATTCCATCTGATTCGGACCGCTGCCCGACCCCCATCGGTGTTGTTCGCCCGGTCTGTAACATTGCACAAACAGGCTACGGCGCTGCCTGTACGCCGGGCGTGACGACTTGTAGCGGCGGGCAAACCTGCGGTCGAATCTACGCCTGCGCCCAGCTGGACGCCTCCAATCAAACGATTCCGTGCAAGCAGAACAGCGATTGCTCCACGAACTCGTGCCACCCCACTCACAAGGTCTGCATGGATCCGTCGAAGACCCTGTCCGATGATCCCAACAACCCAAACTGGTCCTATGCCACGAACACGTGCTTCGCGAGCTACTATTGCGGCACCCCCACGGACAATTTCTGTGACACGAATTACTTCGTGCAGGGCATCGATCCTTGCAACGAAGTTGAGATCTGTAGCGACCAAACTGCGCACGGGGTCTTTATCGATCCGCAGGATCCGGATAACCACTCGAACCTCAATCCGACTGTCTTCAATCCCGATACAGCATTCCAGCAGCCCGACGCACCTGTGGCGACCCCCTTTGCCGAAGCCAAGCCCAATGACTGCGGTGACCCTGATCAGCCGTGTAGCTTTGGTTCGGCACATCCCTGGTGCAACCCTCAGGTCAGTAGCGACGACAACAAGGTCAAGTCCCAGGCAGTCGCCGACAATGGATCGACGGACGACAAGAAGGGGCACGCTGGAGGTACGGGAACGAACACTGGACCAGTAACGTTCGATTTCGACCCGAACCTTGCGCTTAGTTACAACATCACCCCATCACTCTTCGGCGATTCGACCTTCTACGCGGACGCCACAGCTTCCGTGTCAGCGGCAGTTCACTTAAACAAATTCCTGAGCTTTAGCGCGGACATCGACGTCATTGACGCCTTGGGCGAGATCAAAGTTGACCGGTGCGGGCTCAAGGTCGACGCGCACACTAAGGTCCTCGGGGTAGATTTTTTGCCGACGATCATGGGCTCCAGCTATGACGATCTGCACAAGTTCGATACCGACGATGCAACGCGTAAGCAGTGTGAGGCCGGCATCGCACAGTTCCAGACGGAAGTGGCCCGGGTTGCCAAAGCGCTGCGTGACGCCCAGGAACTCATTCGTCAATACCAGGCGCTCCCATCCGGAAGCACCCTAGATTCCAACTTCTGCGCGACCGTCATATCAGGCTATGTTCCGTGGGATTTTCCGAAGCTCGACTGCTCCACGGCAACGCCCGATGCAGTAGTCAATGCCTTCATTGACTACTACGCGCAGCAGGCAGTGGCGCTCGCGGGCAAAGGCATAGATAGCGCCTCGCTTCCATCGTTCAACGGTCAGACTTCCAGCGACATCGCCCTCATGGGGGATGATGGCCACGAGGATCAGAATCTTCTCAACTTGCCTTTCACCATCGGCCCGATCCCGATGAATCTCACAGTGGACGCCTACCTCACTTACGGGATTGCCGGCGGCTTCCACTTTGGTCTTACGCCTGACGCCTTCCTGCAAACATTCAAGAACCGCGATCCGGCTGATCTAGCCTCCGCTCGCGCCAACGCAGTACCCCACGCTAGTGCAGGTATCGAAATGTTCGTTGGTGCAGGCTTCGATTGTGGCTTTGCCTCAGCGAAGATCGGCATCTCTGGTAATGTCACTGTTGCGGACATCACGGTGCCACTGACGGCTGGCGCATACCTCAACGTGCGCTCCGAGCCCGAAGATCGCCCGCTTTCTGCCGATTTGACAGCTGCCAACGGCTCAGCGAACTATGAGGTCTACTTTCCGCCGGTTGGCCCCTCACGGTTTGTCTTCGGTGCGGGGTATGAATACGATGCCGAAGTCACAATTACGGACATTCTACACGGTGAGATCGATGCCCAACTGAAGTTGAAGTTCTTTTTCTTCAGCAAGACTTGGCGCGTGAAAATTGCGGAATTCGCTGGCCTGCAAGGTCCACACTACCAGCTCCTCTCTGGCACAGACCTCTCGGGCGTCAACCTAGGTGCGGTCAGCATGCCGCTGCCCTTCCTCAAACTGCCGCACGTCACAGCGTTACCAGCAACCGCCGTCACGAAGGTGCCGTTCGACGCCAGTCGCGTAGAGAACCTTTTCTACGACAACCAATGCACGATTCGTTCGCCAACGCAGTGTCCCAGGATCTTTGGCACAGTTCCGAACGATGTGACCTCGTATGATCCCGAACAAAGCAACCTCCTCGCCGCGTATGGCACAACGGGGTTCACCGTGGGCAATAACGTCTACATGTGGTCCAAACTCGTATCGTCCAACAACTATAACGGTGACATGGCCATCGGTACGGCTACAGGCACTGGCAGCTTCGCCAGTGGCGATTATGTGGGTGACGTGTATGGTGGCAAGAGCGTCACATATCCCACGAGCAGTTACCCCGGGTCGCACCCCTATGGCACATACTATCCAGGCACTGGTACTGGATTCCAAACGCGTCAGGTTCCAGCGATTGTGTTGAACACTCAAATGCCAAGTACCCCCTACACGCGGCCTCTCACCGTCAACATTCCAAGTGGATCGGTGGTTCAGTATCTGCCCGGCGACTATGCGGGGACGGTCACCGTTCAAAGCGGCGGTCAACTTATCCTAGACGGTTCTGGTCAGTACTTCTTCGACGATCTATTCCTCCAGCCTGGTGGCAATATCCTGATCAACCACGGGACCGCCACAAGTGGGGCCGTCGAAGTCGCCATTCTGGGGAAATCCATACCTTCCCCGATGGTATGGCAAGGGACGATTACCAACGGCAGCGGCAGAGCGAATGCGCATGTAATTGGTTTTTACGGCAGTGCCGCCGTGACCCTAAACGGTGGCTTCAACGGCACGTTCGTGGCACCAAACGCCGCTGTCACGCTGGCTCCGGCCTACTACTTGGGTGCGTTCTACGCCAAGACGCTTACGATCCAAGCGGGTACGCAAATCGCATTCTTGCCGTGCCATCCGTTTATAGCGCCCCCCCCAATCATCATAAACTAGGCGCGCGTTCGGACTGGATGTGGCCCGAAGCGTAGCCGGGCCACATCCGGGAACCCTTTTTCACTCACCTCTCAAATCAAAATGCCAACTCGATCACGTCGAGTTGGCATTTTTCAATTTGGGCTTTGGGTCGCTTTCCGTACAGCAGCTCCGTTACGCTAAAGCCCTTACTGCGTGGTGCAGCCGGAGAAGTAGACATAGCTTTCACCTAGTACACAGGTCGAGCCGTCATCCCCAGTAAACGTGGGGCAGCTAACCGAGTACAGGCCGCCCGTGGCGGTCGTTGATATTGCTGCAATGGTAC
>Ga0265340_10001980_pt1 | contig 11715 bp, 7 predicted proteins | sample 4CB225metaG_FD_202082 | JGI IMG/M metagenome (GOLD analysis project Ga0265340, IMG submission 202082) | Rhizosphere microbial communities from Carex aquatilis grown in University of Washington, Seatle, WA, United States - 4-CB2-25 metaG | ecosystem: Host-associated > Plants > Roots > Rhizosphere...
TACTTTGTTGTATTAGTAGGTCTCTCAACTCTACTTCTCCCTCGTGTCCATTTCATGCTCTTCACAATGTTTCTCATATGTAACAATCGCCTTCTTTAGTGTTACATGTATAGATCGAGTTGTCAATGAATAAATATTTTTACAATTCACTTATAATTAAGCACATGAGGATTATTGTTGAGAGATCTGAATACCACTGACCATGGCATTATCAGTTACCGTGGTGAACTGAATATGGATCAGTCCATTACTGTCTGATGTGGTGGTAAACGTTTCTGCCTAATTATACTCATCCGTATCAAGTAAGAAAAATATATTCTTCTATATATTTCAATTAAATAAGATTTACGTGGTTATTAATTATTCATTACTACTTGTCCATTCTTGAATAATAAATGCAGTGGTTTATCACTCATAATTGCTTGATATGCAAAAACTGTTAATGAAGACCTCGTATATGTTGCAGCTCGTATAATTGCATCTTTTGCATCAGTTTTATCTCCTCTCGTATATTCTAATATAGCGAGGTCAGTCCAGAGAGATCCATCTTGAGGATATCTCGTTAATGCTTCTTTTTTAATAAAATTAATATTTTCTTGTGAATCACCATAGAATAAAGCTAATCCAGCAAAATTTTCGTACATTTGATAATAATCGCCATATTGTAACGCTTTTATAAATGCTTTTTTTGCAGATTTGTAATCGCCTAAAGAAAAATAAGCAACACCCAAACTCGTATAATTACCAGTATTTGGAAAAAGCTTTATAGATCGCAATGCATGAACTTTTGCTTCTTCAAAATTGCCTTGTTGGAAACATACAAAACTTAAATTATATTCCAGATCATACGCATCCTGCGATATTTGAATATCATGACTTACTAATGTAAATTCATCTCGATAATCAAAACTTCTATAAAATGTTCTAATAGACAAAAGTAATACGAGTAAAGATACAGAAATAATAACAAATGAATTTTTCAGATTTATATGAAAGACTTCTAAAAGAACACCAATCATGCCAAGAATTCCAACAATCGGGAAATAAAACCAACGTAGTGCAACGGTTTTATCTAAAGGAATAAGTTGTAGATGTATTACTAACCCTATCAGAAACCAGATAGCAAAAAATATAAAAATAGTAAAAGATTTATGAGTATGTTTTTTATAAAGAAAAATAGCGAAACCCGCAATTCCTCCTAAAAATAGCAAATCAAAGAAAAGTGGAAAATAAAAATGATTGAAATCGATGGTAGTAAAAATCCATTGATATGAAGATGACAAGTGTATGGGAAATATAAACATCTTTAGATAAAAAATGAAAATTTCAGGAATATTTAAAAGACGTGTTAAAAAATCTAATTTTTCAACAGGTGCGTTTGCGATAGTTTTTGTTAAAAAACCAATAGCACTTATTCGTGCATATATATAAATGGCCACAAATGGTAAAGTATAAATTAACCAACGATAAAAGTCTTTCCTTTTAAAGATAAAAATATAAACACTTGATATAAAAAGAAATAAAACACCAGTTTCCTTAGATAGTAAGGAAAAAAAGAGTAATATACTAGCAATAAGAAATGTTTTTTTTGAATAAAAATGCTGTAATGTCCATAAGGAAATAATTCCAAAAAAGAAAAATAATACTTCCTGCATGTCTGAGCTATATAAAGCGACTTCACTATTAATCGGATGTACTAAAAAAATAAGAGCTAACAAAAATGCTAAAGGTTTTTTGAAAAACTGTTTAAAGACTAAAAACACAAAACAAGCATTAACAATATACAAAAGGATTAAAATGAAATGAAATCCAAATGCACCAGCGCCAAACAGTGTATAAATAAGTGAAAACATCGCGGCAGGTATGGGTCTATAAAATGCTCCACTGAGTTTTTGTCCTCCACCGCTAAAGAATGTCCCTCCTGAAAAAAAATGTGGGAAATTAGTTATGGAATGGATGATGGGGTTTTCAGTAATTTGCAAAAAATCATCACCAACAAAGCCATTAAAAAAACCGTTAAAAAAAACAATCAACCCAATAAGGACAATGAAGTGAATTGCTTTAAGATTAGTTAGTGGAACAAAATAGTTCCTGAATGAAAATTCTTGTTCTTGGAGTTTATGCTCTGGCATTCATTTATCTTACTGTACTTTTAAGATCAGTACAATCATAAAAGATTAGGCTAATATTTTATTATTCTTGTGGTATTTGTATCGGGTTTTTATTTAAAATTTGATTATAAATATAATTCGTTTGTTGAACAGATAGTAAAGTTTTTGCTTTTATTGCAGCATCTAAAGCTTGTTCCTGATTATGCAATTTATATTTACTTAACGCTAGTACTATCCATAAATTTACATCGTTGGGATACTCTTTCAAGCCTACATTTGCAATCATGTTCGCCTTCTGAAAATTATTAGTGAATAGTAAAACATATCCATATCTTTCATAGGTATACGTAAGATGCTTTTGTGGAATTAATAAATAATGAGGTTTTGTTATTGCCATCGCGTAATAATTCTCCGCAGCGTGTATATTTCCCAGTTTTTCATATTGCGATCCTACGTTGAATAAATTTACTTCATATGGATCTAAAGCAACAGATTTTTTGAAATATATAAGTGCTTCTTTATAATTATTTTCAGCATTATATTCGCTACCTAAACTATTTTCAATGTCAAAATTATCCAATACTTGGCTATCATGCGTATACAATGTTTTTGCATCAATCCAATTTGAATTTCTTACTATTGTTCTTATGCTTAACATAACAATAATAATAACAGCGAAGGTATAACATATTTTTTTTGTCTTCTCTCCATGTTTTACTAAGTATTCTAAAATAATACCTAAAATACCTAATAATCCAACAATTGGAACATAAAACCATCTGTCTGCAACAGTCATATCCAATGGCGTGAACTGCACATATAACAGCATCCCAACAATGTACCAATTTACAAAAAAGAGAAAAATAGAAAATGTTTTTTTGTTTGATTTAAAGAGTTTATATCCTAATAAAAATAAAGCAAAAAAGAATACTATTATTATAAAAAGAGGGAGGTAAAAAGATGTTAGTGTAATATTTTTAATAATCCAAAACTGATCGATTGCAAGATGTGCAGGATAGAAAAAAGTTTTTAAATAATATGTAACAATTGCGGGAATATTGATAAGCCGTTCTTTAAAAGGTAGTCGAGCAATAGGATCTAATAATGGTTTTGCAAAAAATACTTTTCCAATTTCAAATCGTATTACCAAATAAATAAGAACAGTCGCAATAGCGCCGATGAAGTAAGCAAGTATATTTTTTCTTATAAAAATAAAACGGTACAAGAGTACAAAAAATAGAAAAAGTATTCCTGCTTCTTTTGTTAATACTGATAACAGTAATAGCAAAAATATTAAAACGGTTTTTCTTATACTATTACTTTTTTGAGTGCTAAACAATAAAGCAGATATGCCAAAAATAAAAATTAAGGGACTGTCAGATGATGAAATATATGAAACTGATTCAACTTGTATAGGATGAATAACAAAAATGAGTGAGAGTAGCAAAGAAATGGGGAGTTTAAAAAACTTTTTGAAAAGAAAAAATAATAAGACACCACATGCTATATGTAATACAAGTTGAAAAAAGTGATAATAAAAAGAACTCGCATTAAAAATTGCATACAAAATCGCAAAATAAATAGCTGTTAATGGACGATAATATCCTCCAATATTAAAAATATTATTTCCTATTAATTGAAATATATTCAACGTATGCACGTCTGGTTTACCAATAAGATAAGTCTTATCATCCCAAACAAAACCGTTAAAAAGCATATTGAAATAAACGATACATCCAACAACGATAATAATAAAAATGGCTTTTTTTGTAGTTAGGGGTACGAAAAGATTGTAAAAAGAATATTCTTCTTGAGTTTCTGGTTTATGCTCTGACATAAAACTATACTATTATATATACAAAAATAGAGCAAGGAAGAAAATCTCGATTTTATTAATATATCAAATATTACTAATTTTTAACAGGAAGATTGTTCATAATTGTATAGTAAGCAGAAGAGACCAAACTAGACTTATCGATAGCATAAGCATTTGATATCTCTTTCTTAGCATTATCTTTATTACCCTGCTCATATTCAAGAAGAGCAAGACATAGCCAGAGTTTTGCATTATACGGATATTTTTTCAAAGAGACATTTTTTATAAAACGTATATTTCCTTTTTGATCACCATAATGTAATGCCACAACTGCCAAATTTTCATATGTCTGAAAAAAATCACCATAATGAAGGGATTTCATATATGCCTCTTTCGCTTTTTTATATTTATGTATTGTGTTATATACTGAACCCAAATTATTATAATTAACCATATTGGGAAAGAGAGTTACTGATTTTTCAGCATAATATTCAGCTTGATTATATTTACCCATCTTTAAATACTCAGAACTCAAAAGAACATCTAGATCAAAAGAATTAGAAATTCTACTATCATGATATCCCAAAGTAAAATTATCTCTCCAGTCAAAACTTCTAAGAAACGTTACTAGAGAAAGAACGATAATAATTATTGCGATTATGAATCCTACTAGAGTATGTTTTAATTTACTTTTATAAATTTCGTAAAGTACTCCTATCATGCCAAGTAAACCAACGATCGGAAAATAAAACCATCGTTCAGCTACTGTCTGATCAAGCGCAAAAAATTGTAAATGAAAAAGAATGCCCAAAATAAACCATAAAGCAAAAAAAGTAAAATGACGAAAATATGTAACTGATTTTTTGTAAGTTTTTATATCTAAAAAAATTATAGACACGACAAAAAGACTATCGATAATAAAAGGCAACACAAACGTACTAATTGTTACCTTCGTAATGATCCATTGATATGATACAGCAAGATAATATGGAAAAATAAATGTCTTGAGATAAAATAAAAATATTTCAGGCATATTAACAGCACGATTTATGAAGCTTAGTTTTTGAATAGGAGCACTGATCTCTGAATTTAAGAATAAACCAATCGCATGAATTCTTAAAATGCCATACAAAACTAAAATGGCACCAATATAAATTGAATTCTTGTATGTCAATTTACGATTAAAAATAAAGATATAAATAATCGATATGACTGAAAATAATATTCCTGTTTCTTTCGATAATACTGAAAGTAATAAAAAAATACTTGAAAGCAATAAGGCTTTTGAAGATTGATAATTTTGTATTATATAGAATCCAATGATACCAAATAAAAAGAATAATGTTTCCTGTATGTCCGAAATATAAAAAGCATTTTCGCTATTAATTGGATGTACTAAAAATAAAACTGATAAAATAAATGCGATATTCAGTTTGAAGATTTTTTTTAGAACTATAAATAAAATACAGGCATTAGTTATAAATAGGATTATTTGAATTAGATGAAATACTGTTGAATTTGCTCCTGCTAATGAATAAATAAGTGTATAAAAAGTGATGAGTATTGGTTTGTAATAATTACCAAATAATTGATTGCCTAATCCATTATAAAATGTACTTTCTGAAAAAAAAGATGGGATATTTGCTATCGATTGAATTTAAGAATTTTGGGTTACTTGTAACTGATCATCTCCAACGAAACCATTAAATAGCCCATTAAAAAATATAAGAATCCCAATTAAGACTAAATAATGTAAAGCTTTTGTAACAGTAAATGGGGGAAAATAATTTTTAAAAGAAAATTCTTCTGTCTGCTCTGGCATGTAACTATATTATAATAGTAGGCAAGTTGTTCAATGAGCAGAGTTTATTAATATATCACCGTAGATCCGAGTTGCGAATTAAGTGAAAAATGTTTATTAGAACTAATAAGAAAATAAAGCTGTTCTAATTCGGGACTTGGTGAGTAAGTATATAATTTTTTAATGGTTTGAAGGGATTCATTTTTTTCTCCAAGCTGATACTCTGCAATTGCTAGGTATTCTGTAGCATGAATGTCTGAAGGAGCTAACACCAAGGCCTTTTGAGCTAATTCTTTTGCCTTTTGAGGATTTTTTTCATCTAAATAAATATGTGCCAAATCTTCATATGAAATATAGACATAACTATTTGATTCATCACTATTCAAATTGATATTTTCCAAATAAAATGATTTTGCTTTTGATTCATTTTCTTTTTTTTCATAGTATATTGCCAAGTTATTTAAATTGTGTCCAAGTCGAGGATCCGAAGATACTGATTCGTCTAGATATGTTTTTGCTTGATCCAATTGCCCATTTAAAATAAGCATTCCTCCATAATAACTATCCAATAGAGGGCTCTGAGCATACTTTACGTCATGGCTAAGTAAGCTAAATCGTGACTGCCACTCAGAATTTCTAATAATGGTTAAAATTGATAAAACTACTAAAACGCAACAGACTATAAAAATAATAGTTTTTTTAATATTTTGATTACTTATCTTTTTTTCAAAAATGGTCACTAATAACCCAATTAACCCAAGCAATCCAATAATTGGAAAATAAAACCATCTATCAGCAACGGTAACATCAAGAGGAACAATTTGAATATTTATTATCATTCCAAAAGTAAACCAAACAGCAAAAAATATATACTGCTTAAAAGAATTTGATCTCTTTTTATGAAGATATATACCGATGAAAACTATACATGCAATAAAAAGAAGGTCAATAATCAAAGGTATAAAAAAGTTTGAAATGTCTGCAACTTTTACGAGCCAATCTTGCCCTATTGATAAATGTATCGGTAATAAAAATTTATTAATGTAATAAAAAAATATTCGTGGAAGAGTCAGTAATTTTACTGATGCAGATGCTTGTTGAATTGGAGAGAGAGACATTATTGTTGAACTTGAACTTAACGACGCAATGAATCGAAGGAATAAATAAATCACGAATGCAGCAATAGCAGTTATACTTATATTTTTAAAAATAGATTTTGCGAACATATATCCATAAATTGGAACAAGTAAAGAAAATACTATCCCTGTTTCTTTTGATAAAAGCGAACAAAGAAGCAATAATCCGATAAGCAGCAAGCGCTTATATGAATGTAATGAATTTTTACCTCTCATAACTATCAATAAAGCAAGTAATCCGAAAAACATATAAAGCACCTCTTGCATATCTGCAATATAAATGACCGATTCGCTATTAATAGGATGAACCAAAAAAATAATGGATAGAAATAAAGATAATCCTTGTTTGAAAAATTTAGAAAGAATAAAAAATAGTAAAATAGAATTTGTAATATCAAAAATTAACTGTACTAAATGAAAAGGGAATGAATTACTTCCGAAAAGAGAATATATTAGTGTAAATATTGTAAAAAGAATTGGTTTGTAATAAATGTGAAGAAATTTAATTGTATTAATACCAGAATATACAAGACTTTGAAGAAAAAAAGTCGGGATATTACTTAATTTAGCTATTTGAGGATTATTAACTATTTGTCCAATATCATCACCTTGAAATGGATTAAACAAACCATTAAAGAAAACCATTATTCCTGTGAGAGCAATAATATAAACTGCTTTAAATTTTGTTAGTGGAATAAAAAGGCTATAAAAAGAATATTCTTCTTCCTGAGGATGATGCTCTTGCATAATTCAATGATACCGTGAATAGTATCTAAACTCAATATGAATATGTTACTCCATATAATGAATCAACAAGAGACATTGGTTTGTCATTTGCAATAAAATCATATAATGAGCCACCTTCAGTTGGAGATACAGCCTCTAATTTTTTTGCAACCTGAAGAGCTGCTCCTTTGTCCCCAAGTTGATATTCAGACAGTGCAAGAAATTTTGGTAATTGCGTGTCAGAAGGATTTTTTTGTAAACCAATAAGTGATAATTGTTTTGCATAGTTAGGATTATTTTCATGAAGTAATGCTATGCGAGCTAATCCACAATATGCAATTGCAACATTTCTTGGAGCATTTGCATTAAGATGTATATTTTCCCAATAGAGTGCCTTTGCTTTTGTATAATTTTTTTCATGTTCATAGACTACTGCCAAATTATTTAGATTAAATCCCAACAGAGGATTTATTGATACTGAGTTAATAAGATATGGTTTTGCTTTATCAAACTGTGCATTTGCAATAAGCAGTCCGCCGTAATCAGCATATAATATTGGACTACTTCCTGCATATTGAACATCGTGGCTATACAGTGATGCTTTCGATGACCATTGAGCGTTTCTTTGTATAGTCAGTATGGACAGAAGAAAAAGAATACTACAAAAAAGGATAATTGAAAATTTTGTTATATTTTTGTTAAATGTAAAATATCTACTAATTAAACTTATACCAATTCCTATTATACCCAGAAGACCAATCATCGGAAAATAAAAGTATCTGTCTGCGACAGTTACATCTAATGGAATTATCTGAAGATGTATACTCAATCCGATTCCTATCCATAAAATAAAAAATGTATACCATTTAAACAATGATTCTTTCTTTTTATACAAGAGAGACCAAACAAATATTAAAAATATAATTATTCCCAAATCTACGATTAAGGGAAAAACAAAATTTTGAAACGTTATTTGTTTTATAATCCATTCATGGATTACTGATAATTGAATTGGGACAAGGAACTTTGAAAAATAATAAAAAATGATTTGCGGAATATTTATCAACCGTACAGTAAGTGGCACCGTACTCATAAGGGATGCAACGAGTATCGGGAGAGCATGAATAGAGGCAATATATCTTGAAGAGATATAAAAGACTAAAACAACCGTGATAGTTAGAGCTATGCGGGAAATATTTATTTTATTAAATAAACTTACATACAGGGGCAGCACTATTAAAAATAGTATTCCAGTCTCTTTTGATATTAATGACAAATAAAGGCATAAACCGATTAAGGAAAGTCTTTTTAAAGAAAGCAAAACTTTTTTATTGCTTACTATACTGACCAATGCGAGTAGACCAAAGAAAGCAAACAGTACATCCTGTAAATCCGCAATATAAATGACGGATTCACTATTTATTGGATGAACTAAAAAGAGCAATGAAAACATAAAAGCTATTTTTCGATCCAAAAAGCGAGAAAATAGATAAAAAATTAATATCGCATTTGTGATATGAATAATAAGTTGCAAAAGATGAAAAAGGAATGCGTTCGCTCCAAATGATGAGCCAATCACTGTGTAAATCGTGTAGAGAAGTGGTCTATATTGCCCAGAAAATAAGGTAGGAATAGTATTTCTTGCATTTTCCATTGTTGTATAAAAGTATGTTGGAATACTTGTTATATGAAAAATTGCTGAATTATTAACAATCTGCGTAAAATCGTCAAATTGAAAAGGATTGAATAAACTATTAAAAAAAACTATTATTCCTGTCAGAACAATAATACAAACTGATTTAAATTTCGTTAGTGGAACAAAAAGACTGTAAAAGGAATATTCTTCTTGGTGTTCTTGTTCATGCTCTGGCATGTATTTATCTTACATTACTCTGCAAAACTGTTCAATTCTATATTAGGGACTTTTGACTTAACAATTCTCCCCCATTCATCTCTTTTTGTAATAATCCTTTCATAACGAGGCTTGGGCATAACAAAGGTAAAGCGGAATTCTAAAGATGGGACAGCGTCCTGACGATCCCGACCGATAGATTCATATCCCAACTTCTCCTTTCATAATTTAACTCCTCCGATTCCAAAACTCGACTGATTTTTGTCACCGAATATTGAAAAAGCACAGCATTCAAGTGTATTGCCTATTAGTTTATTATTTCCTGGTATTACCATTTCATTCTCACGTGCTTCGATTCTTATGCCATCAAAGTAAAAAGTTCCTGTTATATACAAACTGTCTTTCTTTTCAATTTTAATGAAGAAATCTTTACTCGTATGTTTTATATCAATTTCATTTGGATTGAGATTGATTTCCCAATCTTCATTAAATATATACGCCCAGTGATTATCAAACATACCACCTAGAAAATTGTTGCTCTCATCGAAAAAACGCAATGTAAGAAAAAAACCTGATGTCGCTGTATAGTGAACAGGTTTCTTAGCCCAAAGTTCGATCAAGGGTTTTTTATTAACAACAAGTATATATGGATAATTTATACAAATATTACTTCCCAAAATCACTTTGTGATTTTGTGGAATATCAAAATAAAATCCTTGTTTTCCTGAATTCACATATTTTGAGTTGGCAATATCCTGTATCTCAATAAAAGAAATTACTGCTTTCCCATTGGGGTTTTTCTTAAGTGTTAATGTATGATGGTTAGCACATAGAAGAACCAAATTATCAGGATCATCGATGAGTGAAGGATCTTCGTTTTTAGCAACTATGTGATGTTGTTCAATAGTACCTTGAATACTACAAAAAGCACATCTACCTTTCCATCTGTCATAAACTTTCTTCATTGTAGCTGGTGATTGATTTTTGCTCATAATTATTAATGTAATAGTTACTTCGTTTTCTTAGATTTGATAAAACAAACTCAAACCTAAATTGTAAAGTTGGGATAATGTGCTGTGAATCCCGACAGATAGATTCATGAAGCTAATTATAGCAGTTCAAGAAGTAATAATAAATAAATTGAGTATTACTTAATCTTGTTCTTCACTAAATAGTTGAAGGGCATTTTTAGCTCGACTAAGCAAGTGATCAAAAGTAATTATTTCAAGATCATGATGATCATCATTTAATAACCGAAAGAACTCCCATTCTAACTCATTCCAATCATTTGAGCGGCCATGAATAATAATGCCACGCGGTTTTAATGGGATAATCCCTCCATGATCTGCACGATACTCTACACTATCCACTTGCTTTTCTGCTTGATATATATACTTTGAACATTGAGAAATAGCACCCTGTAATTCAAGACTTGGTATTAAGTATTTCCCACGGTAAAGATAGTTACTACTGCTATTATGATTTTTATGCCAAAAAGGCAAATTCGGTTTTTTAATTTCGGCTATATCCATAAAGCCTCCATCTACAGCTAGCGGGAAATCAGTTTCGTGATGAATATCTATTCTTCGCTCATCAATTATTTGTACATATGCTGAGCCAAAAATCCATTTATTTTTCTTTAAAAGCTGTTGCCAATAGCTTTCTCCATTTTCAAGTCCTATGTTTTCTTCAAATTCCTTTATAACTCTTAATCTTTCTTCATACACCTTATTAAAAGCAAACTTTCTTCTTATTTCTTCGGGGAGGTCATTCTCAAGTAGTTTTAATATTTCAGCAGATGATGAAGAATCCAACAATTTTCTAAAAAGATTTACTCTATTTTTATCCGTTATTAGTATTTGTTCTGGTTTTACATTTTTTAAAACTGTACGCGATCCTTCATCAATCCCCTCTTTTGCAATAGCATATGAATCTTTTAGTATCTCAAAAAGCCTCAAAGATTGCTTAGTATCGAGTTCTATTCTTAAAGATTTTCCTTTTAGGTAAGGGTCATCCAAATGTAAATTTTTGGAAGGCCATGGATCGTCTTTTCTTTCTTTCTTTTGATGAATAATTTCAATATGAAGACCTGCAAATTCTGAGGGGTTATAATGATGGTTTATTAACTCAATCTTAACGCAATTTCTACTAAAGACATTTGTTCCAGGAAGCACTTCTTCTTGCAGCTCTGAAACATTTTTACTTTTCCCTTTAAGCTTATATGAATCACTTTGAAAGTCTGCCATTAGATTTATTTTTAGCCCGAATAACAG
>Ga0265340_10001982_pt1 | contig 11708 bp, 12 predicted proteins | sample 4CB225metaG_FD_202082 | JGI IMG/M metagenome (GOLD analysis project Ga0265340, IMG submission 202082) | Rhizosphere microbial communities from Carex aquatilis grown in University of Washington, Seatle, WA, United States - 4-CB2-25 metaG | ecosystem: Host-associated > Plants > Roots >...
GACATCGAACACCGGCACCGGAACCGGATTGCTCATGCCGACTCACCCGCCCCGGCAGGAAACCCGCTGACCGGTGGCGGGTAGGCGCCCGCGCCGGGACCAGTCAAATGGGTGGGGTAGTGGTAGGTGTCGTTGCCCTCCACCTGCTGTCGGGTGACCCAGTCCTCCCGCAGCCGCCGCACGGACACCTCGTCGGGTTCGGCGCCCGCGAGGTGGGCACGCAACTGCTGCTGGTCGGCGATCGGTCGCATCAGCGCAGCCAGACCCCGCAGGTTCTCCGCGATGTCCCGATCACGGGGGTAGCGGGCCTGGAGGTCAAGGCCGTCGATCCGATCGGTCCAGTCCCGCACATCGGAGGCGTTACGCAGCTCGGCTGTTCGGGCGGCGTCGATCCGGCGGATGCGTTCGGCGCGGGCCCAGGGATGATCGGACAGGTACCACTCGTAGGCGTCATCGGGCAGCGTGTCGTACTGCGACAGGTCCGGGGCCGGCCCGGGATCGACCAGGTACCCGCTGACCGGGCGGTCAGCGGCGGTGACACCGACGTCGAGGTCACCGGGCTGGACATGCCGCACGTACCAGGCGTCGAGATCCTCGGCCAGCTGCATGGGTGAGCTGGCATGCAGGCTGCGCAGCAGGTCCGGGTCGAGACCATCGCTGAGCTGGTCCACGACGGCGGTGGCCTGTTCCCACTTCTTCTGGGCCGACTGCTTGGTGATTCGCCCGCCCGCTTCGCCGATCGCATCCCAGGTGGTGCCTTGAGCGCGTTCGACCGCGACCGCCAGCACGATCAGTCGTTCAACCTCTTTCAGCGCGAGCAGCGCTTCCTGCAGGTAGTCACCGCGCCCATGATCACGGCTGGTCGGCACCAGTCGACGGGCGACGTCCGACAGGCGCCGGGCCGCGTCGGCGTACACCAGCCGGACGGCGTCCGCGCCCCGAGGTTCACGCAAAACAGTCATGCCGTCAGACTAAAACTGACATACTCGTCAGTCAATGACTGACGAGATGGTTTGTCTTGGTGCTGTGGGATATTGTGAGCCACGGCTGTAGCGCCAGCCGATCCCTCAGTCCGGGCCCCCACGTCGGGTACCCGGGTGCCTACGGGAGCAGACGTCTCAGACTCAGCGCCCACCCTTTCTTTTCGTACTGCCGACGTCGTCGTCAGCGGGGGTTTGGGCGTGGGTGCATCCCCGCTGCAGGAAGACGATCATGAGCAAGAACCGTGCCCGCGACCGCGCCGCCCGCGCCCGCGCAAAGGCCCGCGGCATCCCGTACACCGCCGCCCTGGAAGAACTGCAATGGATACAGCAACTCCTGGACGACGGCTCGTGCGAGGACTGGGACGAGGCCGACGCCTACGTTTGCGACCCGGCCAACCAGCCGCTGTGCCGGATCTGCGGGTGGAGCGTCGGGATGATCTGCCCCGAGTGCCCGAAAGGCTGCGGCTGCCAGATCGGATGCAGCGGCTGGCGCCACCGCGAATGGGCCCACGACGATGACAGCGCCGCTGAGGACCCGTACGCCGAGTGCGAGGAGTGCGGCGGCCAGGTCAACGTCCTGACCGGGTACGGATGCGCATGCTCGGCGGCCTGAGCAGCACCGGCCCGGCCGGGACCGGCCGGGCCACGCCCAATGCCCTCGACCTGCTCGAGCGCGGCCTGGCCGTCTTCGCCCTGCCGCCAGACTCCAAGGTCGCCGCCCCCGGCTGGCACCAGCAGGTCACCACCGACCCGGCCGACGTCGCGGCCTGGCCGGCCGGAAGCAACATCGGCATCGGCTGCCGCGCCTCAGGTCTGGTCGGCCTGGACCTCGACCGCAAGAACGACGCCGGCGGAGCCCAAGTCGACGGGGTCGACACCCTGAAGGCGCTGTGCGCACGCGCACGCCGGCCGTGGCCGGCCACCCTCACCGTCGCCACCGCCGGTGGCGGCCTGCACCTGTACTTCCGGGCCCCGCCCGGGATCGTGGTGCCCAGCTCCATCTCCCGCTGGCCCGGGATCGACATCCGCGCACCCGGCCGCCGTCTCGGCGGTTACCTCGCCGGCCCCGGGTCCGTCATCGCCGGCCGCTCGTACGCCATCGCCCGGGACCTGCCGATCGCACCGCTGCCAGCATGGCTGACCGCGCACCTTACCCACCGTCCACGTACCTTGCACCGGGTCTGACCTGAGCAGACGCCGATACGTCCCCCAGGATCTTGCCTGAGGAGTTCGTGGCCAGGTACGGTTTCGCAGGCAGGGCTCCATGGAGACAGCACGAACATCGTCTCGAAGCACCCGCGGCTTTCCCTGCCGAAAGACCCCGCCGCTTCCGGGAAGGCCCACCGCTTTCCCGGCTTCATTGAACATCGATGGAGAAGGCGACCCCTCATGACCACCAAAAATCTGCTCGACCCAGCAGCCACGCTTCTGGCTGCCGGTGTGACCTACCGCGAAGCCGCCGACCTGCTCGGCATTCCCGATCGGACCCTGGGACGGCGCTATCCCGGTCTCTCAGACCGCTCCCGCCCCGGGCGGCGAGGGCGGCGTGACATCACCGATCAGATGGTGCTCGACCTGCAGGCTGAAGGTCTCAGCCACCGCGAGATCGCCGTGAGCCTGGATGCCAGCACGTGTTTGGTACGGGGCCGGCTGGCAAAATACGGCCTTGCATCTGACCCGCACGCCGACCGGAAGTAGGGCGCAACGTCCCTGGTTGCTCGGTGAGAGCCCGGTTCACATGCGGGCCGCAAGCCACCAGAACGGCCTCCCCCAGTAGGGGGAGGCCTGACCTCAGTAAGCACTGAAGTACTGAATCCGGCCCAGCTCCATTTCCCGCTGGCCGGGAGTATCGACGTCCGCGCGCCCCGGTCGTCACCTGGGCGATTACCTCGCCGACCCAGATCCGTCATCGCTGGCGGAGGATCCACGTTTAGCCTTTCGGCAGGCCGCGCACCGGCCGCCATAATGGCGGTAGCCAGCCGGTCGCCCGCACATCCCGGCAGCCAAAGCGCGACAATTCTCCGCCAGCACCGCCTCTACCTGCTCGGCGAACTCCTGCTCAGTGATCATCCGCCCGTACAACTCGTGCGTCGTGCGCCCAAGCTGCGGCAGCGCCTCGGCCGGATCCGGAATCCGGGCCAACAGCCGCAAAACCTGCCGGGTGAGCTTAGGAGTCCACATCGCGTCACGGACCACACGCCGGCGGATGCGGCTCTCCTCAACATGAGCTGCTCGGGCCTCATCATCCCGCTCGCTATACCGCCAGCGGGCGCGATCATGCGGTGAATAGGTCAAGGGCAATGATGTAGGCCGACCGTTGCCAGGCATGTGTGTCCTCTCAGCAGGTGGGGGGAGCCGATCACCCCCGCGCGGCGGGGAACACTGACCAAAGACTACTGCGGCGAGCCCGTGTCGATGTCCGAGATCCTCTGCACAGGGGCCCTTGAACTACGCGAACTCCTGCACCAGGCCCGCGCCGGCAGAAAGTGATCTAAGCGCGCCGGACCTGGGCGCGGGTCCCGCCCCCCATACGGAAGGTTGCAGAAACTGGCGGGGTGAAGTTCCGGTGCTGATGTGCCGATACCTGCTGAGCAGCCGATGGGCTACCCCTTGGCCGGAGGTAAATGTGATCAAGCTCGCTGGTCTCGGCTACGGGATAGAGCCCGTTGAGGGTCGCTACAGAACGCTCGTGCTGGTGGTGGTAGTCATCTGTCTCGCGGTTGCTCTCGTAGTGCTGTCGATCATGCGGGGCCGCAAGCCACCAGAACGGCCTCCCCAGTAGGGGAGGGGTCTGAATCCGGGCCTACGCCAGGCAGTTCGATCGATGTCCGAGGTCGCCTGCACCGAGCGTGCTTCTGCAGGGCCCAGTAGACCGGCAGCTCGACCCGCAGGACCTGGGTCAGCCCTGGAGCCCACCGGCGGTGGTCGAGAGGCCGCCTCTAGTTGTCAGTGATTCGGTCATTTCGATGTCAGTGCGTGGGCCCGTCTGGAGTGGCGGGGCGTGGCTGGTCTGTGGGGTGCAGCCGTCGGGTGAGAGCACCGTCGCAGACCTGCCCGTGCAGGTAGTCGGCCAGCTCAGCCAGCGTGTTTCCCGGCTTCTTCGGCCGGTCGACCTGGACGGTGAAGCGCTTAGGCCGCTGTTTGGGTGCGGGCCCACGCCGACGTACCGGGGTACCTACTGCCGCCTTGTGCCGTTTCGCGGCTTCCGCGTCGATGGCGTGGATCCCGGTCTCGGGTGGCGGTGGCAGGCGTTGCTCGTCCCAGTCGTCGCTCTGCCCGGGCGGCTGCAGGACCAGCAGCGGATCGTCGCGCAGGACGGCCGCGCGGAACGCGGCCAGGCCCGCGCCGGCATAGGCCCGGGCGGCGTGTTCGGCGCGGCCTTGAAGGTCTTGGACGTCGGCGGCCGCGAGGTCGGCGCGCTGGCGGGCTGTGTCCCGCCACAGCTGGTGACGGGCGGTCCACTGCTCGGCCACTACGGCGGGCAGGACGTCCGGCATCGGTGGCGGGTCGGCGCCGGCTTCCTTCTCAGCGGACTGGTGGGCGGTGTGGGCGGCCTGCCATGCCGTGCACAGCCCCTGGTAGTACCGCTGGTGCTGGGTGAGGATCTCGTCGGCCTGCGTCGGCCAGGGCTCGGCGACCACCCCATCCGGGTGCGGGGCGCGGACATCCGGGTAGACAGCGGTATGGGTGGCATACCACTCTCGGTAGAGGTCCCGGCCCCGGTCGGTGATCGCGTACCCGCCGCCCACGTGCTCGGCCAGCGGCGGAACATGCCGGTCCATGAGCGAGAGCTCAATGGTGCGGGAGTATCCCCACTTCAACGGCTCACCGCGCTGACCGGCCGCCCATAGCAAGGCCAGTACCTCCCAGGACCGCTCGGACAAGGCCGGTTTCGGCACCCGGCCGGGCATGGTGGTGGTCCCGGCCCTGGCCGCGGCCCGGCCGGCGGCCGTGAGGGCGACCATCAGCATCCAACCGAAGTCGGTCCGCCGGCTGGTGCGGGTAATCAGACCTCGGGTGTGCAGGGCGGCGATCGTGGAGCCGTTGCCCTGGTTGTCCCACCCGAGCCTCGCCAGCCGCGTCTGCATCTCGGTCCAGCCGACCAGGTCCCGCAGTGACGGGTCATGGGCGAAATCGATGCTCCGCCAGACCGAAGCGGGCCGGCGGTCGAACTCTCCACGGCCGGCGGCCCGGCGCCGGGAGGTCTCGGCGAGCTGGTCCAGCTCGTAGATGACCGCCAGCGTGCCCTGCTGGCGATCGTTGAGCTCTGTCCACGCCTCCAGCGCCCGCGCCTTCGAGGAACCTGCGGTCATAGCGGCAGGTACTCCCGGATCTTCCCGCGCACGTGGGGGCGGGAGTCCCCCAGCTGCAGATCGAGGGTGGGAAACCGGCGGGCGATCTCGACCTCGGTCAGGGGACCGGTGACGGGGGCCTCGGCGTAGCCGCGGTCGTCGTCCTTCCACGGCCGGTCCGGGTCGATACCGCGGATCCGCACGACGATGCCGTCCGCGACGTAGACGATGCCCTTGACGTGCGGGCGGCGGGCCGCCGCGATCGGCCACCACTTGGAATCGGCCTCACGCTGGGCGTCCTCACCGGCGCCGGTCTCGCCGTACCGGCGCAGCGTGTCGGGGTCGAGTTTCCTGGTCCGGGTGTTGCGGTAAACGATCAGGACGCAGTCACGCCCGCTGCTGTGCGCGTGCAGGTGGCGGTAGAGAGTGCCACGGGCGACACCGAAGGTCGCCGCGATCTGCTCACCGGTGTGCTCGCCGGAGTCGTACATCATCTGGGCCTGGTCCAGCTGACGCTGACTCAGACCGGGACGGCGACCCCCGACCCGGCCCCGGGCCCGGGCAGCAGCCAGACCCTCCAGGGTGCCCTCAACGATCGCCTCCCGATCGAATTCAGCCATGGCCGCGCTGAACCGGAAGAACATCCGCCCGATCGGGGTAGTGGTGTCGATGCCCTGCTCGCGCACGACGAAATCGACCTTGTGGGTCTCGAGCCAGGTCACGAGATCGAGCAGATGCTGGTGATTGCGCCCGATCCGCCGCAGCCGGGTGACCACGACCGAGTCACCGGCCTGCAGCCGGGCCAGCAGCTCATCCAGTTTGGGGCGGGAGGCCAGCTTGCCCGAGACCTTCTCGATCACGATGTCGCCCGCCTCGACCCCGGCCGCCAGCAGCGCGTCGTACTGCGAATCAGGGTTCTGCTCACGAGTCGAAACACGGGCATAGCCGTACCGAGTCACCGCGATCGGGCCGCAGGCAGACCGGTCAGCGGACCGTAGGACTCCAGCAGGAACGGGGTCAGCCACACCCCACTGGTGGCGCCCTCGTGCTGGTCGGCGTCGAAGCCGGGCATCCGCCAGGAATCACGCAGGCTGCTGTCCGGATCGGTAGCCAGCCGCTGCCAGACGTCGCCGTCGAGGTCGTAGACCCGCTCGACGGCCAGCGGGATCTGCTCACCGGGGGCGAACGTGCTGATATCGGCGCCCGAGCGTTCGCGGCGCACCACCGCCACCGCCCGGCGCGCATGCACCTCCGCCGCGGCCCGGCCGGCGCCGGCGGCATGGAACTCGTCGATGAGCAGGGCCCAGAGGCGGGCATCGGAGCGGTAAGACGCCATCAGTCTGTCTCCAACCAGGTAGTCAAGCCGTTAATCGTACGGTGAAACTGAGACACGGGTTTTGAGACTGACCTTACCTGGGGAAACGTCGTGCTGTCTACATGGGTCCTGAAAACGATCGTTTACGAGACTGACCTATACGTTCGTGGATGCTGGGCGTCGCACGTCCGGGCCCTACGCTGGTGGCCGACGAAAGGAAGAGACGATGCCTGAGACTCCGCAGGAATCTCGCCCGGCCACACGGGTCGTGACGCCGGAAGAGGGAAGAAGTCTGGATTCGCTGCCGGTGCCACCGGCCTTGGTAATCCCGCCAGAAATGCCGTCGGCGTCCGCCTCACCTGCGAGCCCGCCGCCCGCCGCACCCCCGGCTGACTTCGACGGGTGATCCCTACCACGTGGCTCTCGGTCGTCCTGTTCGTCCTGTTCGTCGCCCCAGGTCTGCTCTTCGATCTACTCGCGGACAAACGGCGCGCAACGGGACCGCAGTCGCCGTTCCGGGAGGCCAGCCGGGTCGTCCTGGCGTCCTTGGCATTCACGAGTGTCGGCATCGCGGTCGTCAGCCTGGTCCGGGTCATCCATGCCTCCTGGATGCCGGATCCTCGTCAGATGCTCGGCGGCACGCGCGAGTACCTCATCGAGCACCTCGGCGCCCTTCTCTGGGCTGGGGCGCTTGAACTGGCTGTCGCCCTTGGCTGCGCATGGGGTTTCCATCAGGTCCTGGTCGTGCGCCACGGCGCACCCCTGCGTCAGGTGTCAGCCTGGAAAGCCGTGTTCCGCGACGATGTCCCTGTCCCAACCGTCGGCGTCGCCCCTGCCCCCATCGCCGACGTTGCGGTCACGATCCTTGTTCGGGTGAAACTCCTCAATGGCACCGTCTTCACCGGCCAGGTGGCGCACTACACGGCTGACCTGGAGCTACCCGTTCGGGAGATCGTGCTGGGCCCGCCTCTCTTCTCGAAAACCGGTAGCAACCCGCTGACTGCGCTGTCGACTGATTGGTCGCGACTCATCCTCGCCGGGTCATCGATCGAAAGCATCGCTGTTCAATACCAGTTGCCGCAGCCGTAGGCACCACGGGTACTAAACACCGGCCGCGGGAGCTGGCCTGGACCACGCCGGACCCCAAGAGGCACCCCATCCCCGACCGGGCCTGAAGTATCAGAAGCTGATCCCGGCCGCAGTATCAGAAGCCATCCCCGGAGCCGACTTCCGAAACTGACCATTATCAGAAGTAGACCCGTCACTCCAGCCAGCCCCGAAGATCGCAACCGAGACGCAGCGGACCAGGGCCAGCTATCCCGCTATGAATGATCACCTATCTGGCTTCGGCGGACGCTGCCGCTGCCGATAAGTGCACAAGCAAGAGTCGGGGGAGCTTCCGGCTTTGATGTCCCATGGAAGGAAATGCACTGATGGGTGAGTCGGACCGCATCCGCGGGGAGCACGCCTACCTGATCAACCAGCTTCGCCTGATCGCCGAGCAACAGCGGCCGACGACCTCGATCCAGCCTGTGCCGTTCCCGGGGACTACGAATTCCGTCGCTGGTCACGAGGCCTCCTCTCGGCTCTCCGCGCAGGAACAGTCGCTACTCGATCGGTGCGTGGTGCTCGAAGCCGAGTACGCAACCGGCGGCGGTGACGTCGATGACCTTCTCCGCAGGTAAGTATTCGGCGATCCCGTGGAGTGCCGCAGCAACGGCACTGGTCAGAGACTTGCCGATCTCAAGACTCCACGGGTTCCCGAATACTTACCTCCGAGGAGGTACAGCGCCTTAGCCGGCTTCTGGTGATATGGCCACCGGTCGGGGAGGAGGCCAACCTTTCGTGAAGGCAATCCGCGCCGATCCGGCCGTGGCGGAACCGGTGGCCCTGGGGCGTTCACCCGGTCTGGCAACCGGTTGCCTTCACAGAAGGGACCTTCCCTGAAGGCAATATCCACGACAGGGCAGGCGTGGGTTCGCGAAGCGAGGCATGTCCGCATGGCCGTGTACCAACGTCGACCGCAGAGGATGCGACATTTTGTGATCACTAGATTACGCTCGGTGCGAGTTCGTGGCCGACCTGCGGGACGGTCATCCATTTGATCCAAGGAGAGGGGGCTGTCCCTGTGCCGCACGTGCGGCTGAGAGTGAATGGCACCCCCGACACCGAAGTGGCGTTGTGGGAGTGGTTGCGGACCGACCCCCAACTGCGCGGGCAGACCACTCGCGTGCCGGCGCCCGCCCCGGTGGAGGCGATGGGGGCAGCCACCGAGATCGTGGTGGCGTTGGCCTCCACTGGCACCCTCGCCGCCGTGGCCCGCACGGTCGAGGTCTGGCTAACCCAGCGCCACAGCGACGTCACGGTCACGGCGATCCTGCCCGACGGCCGTCAGATGACCCTGGACGCGCGGCGGGTGCCGGTCGGAGACCTCGAGAAACTGCTGAACACCACGAACGACCACGAACGCGAGACCACGGACGTGCCACCACCCGCGGCCCACTAGCGGTGGCGCGCCTGCCCGACCCCACGCGGTCTCTCGCCATCCTGATCGGGTGTAGCGAATATGAGCTCCTGGAGGCATTGCCCGCCGTCACCGCGAACCTATCCGACGTCCGTGACATCCTCACGGACTCGGTCCTGGGCGGGTTCGGTCCCGACTCATGCACGATCCTCGACGAGTCGACCCAGCTGCTGCAGGTTTGCAAGGCCCTGCGTGCGCAAGCTCAAAGAGCCGAGGACACCTTCCTGGTGTACTACGCGGGTCACGGCCTACTCGGGATGCGCAACGAACTGCACCTTGCCCTGAGCGCCACCGATCCCGATGAGCTGCGCGCGACCGCCCTGGCCTATGACTTGGTCAGGGACGTTCTCTTGGACTGTCCCGCACTCAATCGGATCGTCATCCTGGACTGCTGCTTCGCCGGGGCAGCCCTCCAGGCCATGACCGATCCCGCCGCCGGCGTCATCGGGCAGACGGGCATCGAGGGCAGCTACGTTCTGGCGGCCGCCCCCGCCGACAAGACCGCTCTGGCCCCCTCCGGCGCCCGGTACACCGCGTTCACCGGTGCTCTGCTCGAACACCTGACCACAGGGATACCCGAGGGTCCAGATCTACTCACCCTGGCGGACCTGTATCCCCGGCTGCGATACACCCTGGTCAGCCGCGGACTACCCAAACCGCGCCAACAGGGCACCGACACCGTTACCGGCCTTGCCCTCACCCGCAACCCCACACCCCGGCGCCCCTCGACACGGCCCGAGGAACCCACCCCTGAGACCATTCACGTCGACCCCATCGACATCGATGTCCCGGCCACTGTTGAAGTCGCTGCCAGGCTCACCGACAGAACCGTGTCGACCACCCCGGACGCGCCGCTGGTACTTCCGCCACCCAACCAGCCTCGGATGCCGGATGCCGGATTTCAGACACCCGCTGGGCGTGCGGTATCGCGACTGGACACACTCCCCGGACCACTATCAAGCCCCAGACCCGGGACCGTCCGTACCTCCCACCTACGTTGGCCCGTGGACGACCCTCTGCCCTCGTCCGCCCCTTCCACAGGTGTACCGCGGGTTGGCTGGCGTTCTCGGGGAGTTCTGCTGGCTCTGGCTCTGTTCCTCGTAGCTGTGCTGGTCATCGTGTTACCCCGCCTCTTCGCGAGCCATGAGCGGTACCGGGTTCTCTCCGGCCACACCCGTTCCGTCACTGAGTTCGCGTTCGCACCCGACGGGCGCACCCTCGCCGCCGCCGGCTGGGATGACACGGTGCGGATCTGGGACGTGGCCACCGGCAAGACCCTGCGCACCCTGGTGGACTATGACGGCGTTTCCATAGTTGGGGTGGCGTTCGCCCCTGACGGGCGCACCCTCGCCACCACCAACGAGAAGACAGTGCGGATCTGGGACGTGGCCACCGGCAAGACCCTGCGCACCGTCACCGACGACAGCGCGTGGGGGGTGGCGTTCGCACCCGACGGGCGCACAATTGCCGCCACCAACTGGGACAAGGTGCGGATCTGGGACGTGGCCACCGGCAGGATCATGCACATCCTCACCGGTCACACTGGCAATGTCTTTGGAGTGGCTTATTCCCCTGATGGGCGCACCCTCGCCACGGCCAGCACGGACAAGACGGCGCGGATCTGGGACGCAGCCACGGGCAAGACCCTACGGATCCTCACTGGCCACACCGACCAGGTAATCAACGTGGCCTACGCACCTGATGGGCGCACCCTCGCCACGGCCAGCACGGACAAGACGGTGCGGATCTGGGACGCAGCCACGGGCAAGACCCTACGGATCCTCACCGGCCACACCGCATGGGTGGAGGGGTTGGCGTACGCACCTGATGGGCGCACCCTCGCCACCATCAGCTGGGACAAGACGGTGCGGATCTGGGACGCAGCCACCGGCAAGACCCTGCGCACCTTCACCGCCGCAGGCAGCGACACAGGAGGGATCGCGTTCGCCCCTGACGGGCACACCCTCGCGGCTAGGGGGAGCGACGAGATAACGGTCAGGCTGTGGCCGCTGTAGCTACTCTGAGCGGCACGGAAACCGGCCGAAACGAACCATCACATCCAGCTCATGTCTACGCCTGTTGGTGCCAGATAGCGCCCAAGAACCGACGTCATCTACCGCCCAAAGTCACAGGCCCACCGACGTTATCCACTGAGATCGTACGTGGCTCAGTGGATAAGGGCAGTTATCCACTGAGCTTGGTTCCGGCTGCCGCTGCATGAGCATTGGGCAGAGCCCGGTGCATCCGACCTGGTATCGCCACACAACGACCTGTCGGCGGCGACTGGCTGGCGGGCGTTGTGAAATCTCTGTGACATACGAGACTTTGTCATGATCTTTCCAAATCATCCCCGTCTAGGCCAAGATCATTTGCGGGCCATCGTCGATCGGTGTGTCTGACGAGCACAGGCCCTGATCGTGCAAGGGGCAGGCGAACGTCTCCCTCTGGCGTATGGGACTCCCCGTATGAGGCTTTGGCATCGACTGATACCTCTTTTGGCCGTCGCGGCCATCCTGACCGGAACAGGTATCACTGCGGCACAAGCTAAATCGCACACCGTGTCCGCAGGAATCTACGTGCAGGAAAAAAGCAAC
>Ga0265340_10001983_pt1 | contig 11708 bp, 8 predicted proteins | sample 4CB225metaG_FD_202082 | JGI IMG/M metagenome (GOLD analysis project Ga0265340, IMG submission 202082) | Rhizosphere microbial communities from Carex aquatilis grown in University of Washington, Seatle, WA, United States - 4-CB2-25 metaG | ecosystem: Host-associated > Plants > Roots > Rhizosphere...
ACACCCGGATCGTGTCCCCGATGCCCTCACCGAGCAGGTGCCCGAACGCGACCGCGGACTTGATGGTGCCCTGGAAGGCCGGCCCGGCCTCGGTGACCCCGAGGTGCAGCGGCCAGTCGCCCCGGGCGGCCAGCAATTCGTAGGCCCGCACCATGATCACGGGATCGTTGTGCTTGACCGAGATCTTGAAATCGTGGAAGTCGTGCTCCTCGAACAGGGAGGCCTCCCACACCGCCGACTCGACCAGCGCCTCCGGGGTGGCCTTGCCGTACTTGGCCAGCAGGCGCTTGTCGAGCGATCCGGCGTTCACCCCGATCCGGATCGACACCCCGGCGTCCTTCGCCGCCCGGGCGATCTCTTTCACCTGGTCGTCGAACTGGCGGATGTTACCCGGGTTGACCCGCACCGCCGCGCAGCCGGCGTCAATGGCGGCGAAGACGTACTTCGGCTGGAAATGGATGTCGGCGATCACCGGGATCTGCGACTTGCGGGCGATCTGCGGCAGCGCGTCCGCGTCGTCCTGGCTCGGGCAGGCCACCCGGACGATGTCGCAGCCGGCCGCGGTGAGGGCGGCGATCTGCTGCAAGGTGGCGTTGACGTCGGAGGTCAGGGTGGTGGTCATCGACTGCACCGAGACCGGCGCATCGCCACCGACCGCCACCTTGCCGACCTGGATCTTCCGTGACACCCGCCGGGGAGTCAGCACCGGAGGGGGAAGGGGTGGCAGGCCGAGATTAACGCTCATATGTCTAGTGTCCTCCTGGGACGACGCCGGCAGCCGACCGGGCAGCGAAGAGCCACAGTACCCGGTCGGCGTCGTGGGGGTTGGTCAGCCGCCGAGCTGGATCGGGTGCACCAGATCGGCGTAGATCAGCAACAGCGACATCCCGATCAGCAGCGAGGCCACCCCGTAGGCGATCGGCAGGGCCCGGGCGACGTCCACCGGGCCCGGATCCGGAAGCCGGCGCACCCGGGCGATCTGCCGGCGCAGCCCTTCCCAGAGCGCGCCCGCGGCATGACCACCGTCCAGCGGCAGCAGCGGAATCAGGTTGAAGATGAACAACGCGAGATTCAGCGACATGATCAGCGAGAGCAGGCCGACGAACCGGTCCATGATCGTGGTCTTGACGTCGCCGGGACTCTTGTCGCTGGCCACCTCACCGGCCACCCGGCCCACCCCGACGATGCTGATCGGCCCGTTCGGATCACGAGCCCCGCTGCCGAAGGCGGCCTGAGCCACCCCGACCATCTTCTGCGGAATCCGGACCACCACGGCGGCGGTCTGCTTGAGGTAGCTGCCCAGCACCCCGGGCACGGCGGTGACCGACTGCTTCACGTTCGCCGTGACCGGCGTGACGCCGAGGAAGCCGACCCGCTCGGTGACCTTTTTCCCGTCCTGCCCGACCACGGGTTCACCGTTCTTGTCGTACACGTAGCGATCGTTCGAGACCGGCGAGACCGGAACCGTGATCGACCGGCCGTCGCGGATGATCCCCAGCGACACGGTGCGCCCGCCCGCGCCGGCGATCGCGGTCCGGACCGATTCCCAGGACGAGACCCGCTTGCCCTGGAACGAGACGATGGTGTCGCCGGGCAGCAGGCCGGCCGCGGCCGCGGGCGCCAGCGGGTCGGACGAGGTGCAGGTCTGGGTGGCGGGCGCGCTCGCCGGGAGCACGCACTTGGACACGCTGGACAACTGGGTGGTCTGCTGGGCGGTGCCGTAGCCGACCAGGATCCCGGTCAGCAGCACGACGGCGATGATCAGGTTCATGGTCGGCCCGCCGAGCATGATGATCAGCCGCTGCCAGACCGGCTTGGCGTAGAACAGCCGGTCGGTGGGGACATCGCCGATCTCACGCTGGGACTCGCTGCGGGCCTGCTCGACCATCATCGACCAGCGGCCGGTGCTGTCGGCGCGGACCGGGCGACCGGCGACCGGCGGGAACATCCCGACCATTCGCACATAACCACCGAGCGGGATCGCCTTGATCCCGTACTCGGTCTCGCCGCGCCGCCGGGACCAGATCGTGGGCCCGAAGCCCACCATGTACTGCGTGCACTTCACCCCGAAACGCTTGGCCGGCATCATGTGCCCGAGTTCATGCAGGGCGATCGACAGGGCCACCCCCACGACGATCACGAACACGCCCGCCAGATACGCCATCAGTGCACCCCTCCTCGAAGCTGCGAGCTCGGCACGAGCTGCTCGGCCCGGTTCCGGGCCCAGCGATCGGCCGACAGCACCGCATCGACAGATAACGGCCCGGACGGGGCCTCAAGATCGTCAATCACACGAGCCACGGTCTCCACAATGTGTGTGAACCGGATCCGGCCCGCCAGAAATCCCTCGACACACACCTCATTTGCCGCGTTGTAAGCAGCAGGATACGTGCTCCCGGCCAGACCACAGCGCCGGGCGAGCGCCACCGCCGGGAACGCCTCCTCGTCCAGCGGGCTGAACTCCCAGCTCATGGCCGTAGTCCAGTCCAGCCCGCCGATCGCTCCAGGCACCCGATCGGGCCAGCTCAGGCCGAGCGCGATCGGCAACCGCATGTCCGGGGGCGAGCACTGGGCCATGGTCGATCCATCGGTGAACTCGACCATGGAATGAACGATCGACTGCGGATGGATCACGACGTCGATCCGGTCGAAGGGGATGCCGAAGAGCAGATGGGCCTCGATCACCTCCAGCCCTTTGTTCACCAGGGTGGCCGAGTTCGTGGTCACCATCGGCCCCATCGACCAGGTGGGATGGTTGAGGGCCTGCTCGGGGGTGACGTCGGCCAGCTCGGCCCGGCTGCGGCCCCGGAACGGGCCCCCGCTCGCGGTCAGCACCAGCCGTTTGACCTCCCCGGCCCGGCCCCCGCGCAGGCACTGGGCCAGCGCCGAATGCTCGGAGTCGACCGGCACGATCTGCCCGGGCGCGGCGGCCTCGGTGACCAGCGAACCGCCGATGATCAGTGACTCCTTGTTGGCCAGGGCCAGGGTGCGGCCGGCCTCGAGGGCGGCCAGCGTCGCGGCCAGCCCGATCGCGCCGGTGATCCCGTTCAGGACGACGTCACCAGGATGCCGGGCCAGCTCGGCCACCGCCTCCGGGCCGGTGAGCAGTTCGACGGCGCCGGCACCGACGGCGCTCAGGGCGGCCCGGACCGCACCGGCCGACCCGGGGTCGCCGACCGCGACCGTCTGAACGCCCAGTTCCAGGGCCTGCTGGGCCAGGAGTTCGGGATGGCCACCACCGGCCGCGAGGGCGACCACCCGGAACCGGTCCCGATTGCGGCGAACGACGTCGATCGCCTGAGTTCCGATCGATCCGGTGGAACCGAGCAGGACGATGTCACGAGGTGCGGGCGCAGTCACATCCGGCATTCTTCCATCAGTGCCCTTCCATCAGCACACAGCATGATCACGGCGGATCAGGGGGCGATGCCGACGTACTTGGTCTCCAGGTACTCCTCGATGCCCTCGGTGCCGCCTTCCCGGCCGAACCCGGAGTGCTTCACCCCGCCGAACGGGGCCGCCGGGTTGGAGACGACACCCTGGTTGAGCCCGACCATTCCTGTCTCCAGGCCCTCGGCCACCGTCAGCGCCCGGGACAGATTCTCCGTGAACACGTACGCCACCAGCCCGAACTCGGTGTCGTTGGCCAGGGCCAGCGCCTCCGCCTCGGTACCGAAGGTGATGATCGGCGCGACCGGGCCGAAGATCTCCTCCGACAGCACCCGGGCCCCCGGCTCCACCCCGGTCAGCACGGTAGGCGCGTAGAAGTAGCCGCGATCGCCCACCGGGGTGCCGCCGACCAGCACCTTCGCCCCGGAGTCGACGGCGTCGGCGACGAGTTCTCCGACCTTGTCCCGGGTCGCGGCGTCGACCAGTGGGCCGACATCGACCCCGGGCTCGGTGCCCCGGCCGACGGTGAGGGCGGCCATCCGCTCGGCGAACCGCCGGCCGAACTCGTCCGCGAGCGACTCGTGGACCAGGAACCGGTTCGCCGCGGTACAGGCCTCGCCGGTGTTGCGCATCTTGGCCAGCATCGCGCCGTCCACGGCCTTGTCCAGGTCGGCGTCCGCGAAGACCAGGAACGGGGCGTTGCCGCCGAGTTCCATCGACACCCGCAGCAACTGCTCGGCCGACTGCTCGAGAAGCTTGCGCCCGACCTCGGTGGACCCGGTGAAGGAGAGCTTGCGCAACCGGAAGTCGCGGATGATCGGCTCGACCACGGCACCGGTACGGGAGGAGGTGATCACGTTCAGCACCCCGCCGGGCAGGCCGGCCTCCTCGAGAATGCCGGCCAGCGCGTACATCGACAGCGGGGTCAGGGTGGCCGGCTTGACCACCATCGTGCAGCCGGCCGCGATCGCCGGGCCGATCTTCCGGGTGCCCATCGCCAGCGGGAAGTTCCAGGGGGTGACGAACAGGCACGGCCCGACCGGCTGCTTCATGGTCAGCAGCCGGGTGGCCCCGTTCGGCGCCACCGAGTAGCGGCCGCTGATCCGCACCGCCTCCTCGGCGAACCAGCGGAAGAACTCGGCCGCATAGGAGATCTCCGACCTCGACTCGGCGACGGTTTTACCCATTTCCAGGGTCATCAGCAGGGCCAGATCGTCGGCCCGCTCGGTGAGCAGTTCGTAGGCTCGCCGGAGGATCTCCGAGCGCTGCCGCGGCGCGGTCGCCGCCCACCCGGCCTGGGCCGCGACGGCCGCGTCCAGCGCGGCCGCGCCGTCCTCGATCCCGGCGTCCGCGACCTGGGCGATCACTTCGCCGGTGGAGGGGTCCTCGACGTCGATCCGGGCCCCGCGCGCACCCGGGCGCCAGTCACCGCCGATGAACAAACCGGGCCGAACACTGCCCAGGACAGCCGCTTCCGGGCCGGTCAGGGTCGCAGACACACTCATCACGTCCTCACTGAGGGACCAATTCGTTGATCAATTCCATATCTTGTCACCAGTTCGTCTGTTCTTACCGCCGGCGACGACGAAAAGCGTTGCCAACGTCACTCGTACGACCGAGCCCGGGCCACCTATGCTGACCGCATGCTCGATACCTCGCCCAGCCTCCCCCACTCGGCGTCAACCGGCCAGCCCGAGGCCGGCCCGATCCGGCAGCGCCGCGAGTTGCTGACCGCGATCCCGGGCCCACGCTCGCTCGAGCTGGCCGCCCGGCGCAGTGCGGCCGTGGCCGGCGGCGTGAGCAGTGCGATGCCGGTGTTCGCGGCCCGCGCGGGAGGCGGGATCCTGGTGGACGTCGACGGCAATTCCCTGATCGACTTCGGCTCCGGGATCGCCGTCACCTCGGTCGGCAACAGCGCCCCCGAGGTGGTGGCCCGGGTCCGCCGGCAGGTCGAGCAATTCACCCACACCTGCTTCACCGTCACCCCGTACGAGGGGTACGTCGAGGTTTGCGAGGCCCTCAACCGGCTCACTCCCGGTGAGCACAGCAAACGCTCGGCCCTGTTCAACTCGGGGGCGGAGGCGGTCGAGAACGCGGTGAAGATCGCCCGCCGGGCCACCGGCCGCGACGCGGTCGTGGTCTTCGATCACGCCTATCACGGGCGCACCAACCTGACCATGGCGATGACGGCGAAGAACCAGCCCTACAAGGACGGTTTCGGCCCGTTCGCCGGTGAGATCTACCGGGCGCCGATGTCCTACCCGTTCCGCGACCCGGCCGGGATGACCGGCGAGCAGGCCGCGGCCCGCGCGATCGCCGTGATCGAGAGCCAGGTCGGGGCGAAGAACCTGGCCTGTATCGTGATCGAGCCGATCCAGGGCGAGGGCGGCTTCCTCGTCCCGGCGCCCGGTTTTCTGCCCGAGCTGGCCCGGTGGTGCACCGCGAACGGAGTCGTCTTCGTCGCCGACGAGATCCAGTCCGGTTTCGCCCGCACCGGCGATTTCTTCGCCTGCGAGCACGAGGACGTGATCCCCGACCTGATCACCACGGCGAAAGGGATCGCCGGCGGCCTGCCGCTGTCCGGGGTGACCGGCCGGACCGAGCTGATGGAAAGCGTGACCTCCGGTGGCCTGGGCGGCACCTACACCGGAAATCCGGTGGCCTGTGCCGCCGCGATCGGCGCGATCGCGACCATCGAGAACGACGATCTGGTCGCGTCCGCCCGGCGGATCGGCGCGATCACCCTGCCCGCCCTGCAGGCCCTGGCCCAGACCCATCCACAGATCGGCGAGGTCCGGGGGCGGGGCGCGATGATCGCAATCGAGCTGGTCAGACCGGGCACCGACCGCGAACCCGATCCCGCCGCCGCGGCAGCGATCAGCGCGGCCTGTCATCGGGCCGGCGTGATCACCCTGACCTGCGGAACGTTCTCGAACGTGCTGCGCCTGCTGCCGCCGCTGGTGATCGGCGAAGACCTGCTCAACGACGGGCTCGCGGTGCTGGCCGAAGCCATCGACCAGCACGCCTAGTCACTTCACCGGACCGATCAGGGGGTCCTTCGGGCCGCCAGGTATGTCATGCTGACTGCCTGCTTCCCAAATCAGGCCCTGGTGGACGACGACGGTCACCGGGGGCGACCGCCGACTTCCCCCGGGGGTGGACGATGCCGAGCGCAGCCGCAGTGCCACCCGCCCGTAAGGCATTGCCGCCGCCGGCCCGGAAGGCTTCGTCAGCCACCTTTTCCGAGGCCGTCACGGCCGGGGCCGCGCTCGCGCAGGTGCTGGCCGACGGCGGCCCGCGGATCGTCTACCAGCCTCAGTTGTCGCTCTCGCGTCTGGTGGTGGACGGTTACGAGGCGCTGGCCCGGTTCCCGGACTCCCCCCTCCGGGGCACCGAAGCCTGGTTCGCCCAGGCCCGGGAGCTCGGGATGGGCGCCGCCCTCGAAGCCAGTGCGCTGGCCGGCGCGCTGCGGCACCGGGACGCCTTGCCGGCCGGCAGCACGCTGGCCATCAATCTCTCCCCCGCCGTGCTGGCCAGCCCGGCCGTCGCGGCGGTGCTGCCGGACGACCTGTCCGGCATCGAGATCGAGCTGACCGAGCACGAATGGGCGCCCGGTGGTGGCCGGTTGCGCCGCCGGCTGGACCGGTTGCGCGAACGCGGCGCCCGGGTCGCGATCGATGACGTCGGTGTCGCCCACTCCGGGTTGCGCCGGGTGATGGACCTGGCCCCGGACCGGATCAAACTGGACCGGCACCTGGTCGCGGGGGTCTCGACCAGTACCGCCAAGGCCGCCCTGATCCGGGCGGTCGTCGACTTCGCCGAGCACATCGGCGCCGGGGTCTGCGCCGAGGGCGTGGAGACCATCGACGATCTGGAGGCGCTCGCCGATCTGGACGTCGGCTACGCCCAGGGCTGGGTGGTCGGCCTGCCGGAACCGGATTTCCGGGGGGCGAGCGAGATCGCGCTGGCCGCCGGGCGAGCATCGCTCGACAGCATGCTCACCGGCCGGCCACCGGTAACCGCCGGGCCGGGCCAGGCCCCGACCCATGACGCCACCGCCAGGGTCGCCGACCTGCTCGCCCAGCTCGGCACGGTCACCAGTCTGGCTCAGCTCGCCACCCTGGTCAGCACCTGCGCCGGCGTCCTCGGTGGCGATACCTTGATGGTCAGCGTGCTCCGGGACGACGACCGCGCCCTGCAGACGGTGGACGGACCCGCCGACCCCGGCCCCGACGACCCCGACGCCGAGCGGGTCTTCACCCTGGCCGATTTTCCGCTCACCCGGCAGTGCCTGCGCAGCCGGGCGGTGAGGCCGGTCTACCTCGATCGCGCCGGTGACGCCGCCGAATGGGGCGTGCTCCAGGAAATGGGCTTCGAGGCGGCTCTGCTGGTTCCGGTGATCAGCCGCGACCGGGTGCTGGGCCTGCTGGAGTGCTACCGCCGGGGCAACGCCGCCTGGACCCGGCGGCAGATTCGCTCGGCCCGGACGGTGGCGGCGATGCTCGGGCCCGTCCTCGACGTCACCCTGAGGGATGCCGGGCTGCGATCCTGAGCCGGAGCGGAGCGGCGATCCTGAGCCGGGCCGACTCGAGATCGCCGGTCCGGTTCACGAATCGAAGCCCAGACCGAGGCGGTCCAGGGTCCGCAACCAGAGATTCCGGTACCCGTCGTTGAAGTCGGCCCGGGCCAGGCTCCAGCGAGTCACGGTGATCCCGGCCCAGCGCACCGGTTCCGGCGGGAACCGGGTCGGCCGCTCGCGGACCATGGCCAGTTCGGTCCGCTCGGTCACCCGGTGCTCGAGCAGGTCCAGGGCCACCTGGGCGCCGAACCGGGAGGCGCCGACACCCAGCCCGGTGTACCCCTGCACCGAAACCGCCTTGCCGCCCAGGTCCTGCCCCCAGAACGCGGTGAATCGGGTGCTGGTGTCGATCGTGCCCGCCCAGGCGTGGGTGAACCGCAGACCCGCCAACTGCGGGAAGGTGGCGAAGAAGTGCTCAGCCAGCCGGCGCTCGGTCTTGGGCCGGATCGCCCGCCGGGGGTTCAGATCGGAACCGTAATAGTAGAGCGCGTCGTACCCACCCCAGACGATCCGCCGGTCCTGCGTGGTGCGGTAGTAGTGGAACCGGTTGCCGGCGTCCGAAATCCCGTAGTCGCCGGACCAGCCGAGGTCGTCCCACTGCTCGTCGCTGAGCGGCTCGGTGGCCAGGACATGATCCCAGACCGGCACCGTGAACGGGCGCAGCCGGCGCAGCGGTGAGGGAAAGGCGTTGGTGCCGAGCAGCACCTGCCGGCTCAGCCCGACGAAGTCACCGGCGGCGGTGCGGGTGCTCAGCCGGACCTGGTCCCCCGCGTCCCGGACCGACGTGACCTTGGTGTTCTCATGGATGGTGACGCCGAGCCGTTCGGCGGCGGCGGCCAGCCCCCAGATCAATCGGGCCGGATCGACCACGGCGGTGCCGGTGCGATCCAGCAGCGCGCACCGGTACGTCATCGACCCGGCCAGAGCCCGGGTCTGACCGGCGTCCAGCAGCTCACTGCTCTGGCCCAGGCCCAGCGCCGCCTGATGCAACCGGGCCAGTTCCGGCAACTGCCAGCCGGCCACGGCCACGATGAGATCACCACCGCGGCGGAACCCGCAGTCGATCCCGTAGCGCTGCACGGCCTGCTCGATCGCGTCCAGGGTCTGGGCCCCGAGCTTGAGCAGCAGCGGCATCTCGTCGGGCCAGCGCTCCAGCCCGTTGGCCAGCCCGTGGGTCAGGCTGGAGGAGCAGAATCCGCCGTTGCGCCCGCTGGCGGCCCCGCCGATCGTACCTGCCTCGAAGATCGCGATCCGGCGGCCCGGATCGGCCTCGGCGGCCAGCAGCGCCGCCCACAGACCGGTGAAACCACCCCCGACGATGGCCAGGTCGACCACCAGATCCACGTCCTGGGCCGGGCGTGGAGCCGGCCGGGCCGGGGTGTCCAGCCAGAGCGGGACCCGGCGTACTCCCGCCAGCGGATCTATCACCACACCTCCAGGTTCACGGCTGACCGGTCGGATCACTTCTTCACCGACCGTCGCCAGCGAACCGCCTCGACGACCAGCACGATGGTCATGGCCAGCAGGAACATGAACGAGCCGACGACATAGGCCTGGGCCGGAATCCCCCGCTGGGCCGAGACGTAGACGAACTTCGGGAACGTGTTCACGTTACCGGAAACGAAGTTGGTGATGATGAAATCGTCGAAGGAGAGGCTGAAGGCCAGCAGCGCGGCCCCGGCGATCCCGGGCGCCAGCAGCGGCAGGGTGATCCGCCGGAAGGTCTCGAACTCGGTGGCGTAGAGGTCGGCGGCGGCCTGCTCGAGCCGGGGATCGAGGGCGGCGATCCGGGCCTTGACCGCGACCACCACGAAACTGATGCAGAACATCACGTGAGCGATCACGATGGTGACGAATCCGAGCGGCACCTTGAGGTTCAGGAACAGGGTCAGCAGGGACGCCGCCAGCACCACCTCGGGGGTGGCCATCGGCAGGAAGATCAGCAGGTTGGTCGAGGTCCGGCCGCGGAATCGATACCGGGACAGCGCAAAGGCGATCATCGTGCCCAGCACGGTCGCGATCAGGGTGGCACTGAGCCCGATCTTCAGGCTGTTGCCGACCGCGTTGCACACTTCGGGCGCCCCGCACGGATTCTCCCAGTTCGCCAGGGTGAAACCCCGCCAGGCGATGTTGCTGCGGGCCGGGATGTTGAAGCTGAACACCATCACGTAGGCGATCGGGGTGAAGATGTAGGCGAAGGCGACCACGGCGTAGAGCTGCAGACCGTGAGCGCGCAACCAGCGCCGGGACCGGGCCGGGCTGAACCGGCGCCGCGGCCGGTCCGGGGCCGGCGTCGAGGTGGGGACGGGCCCGCGCAGATCGATGATGCTCACACCAGTTCCTCCGTCCCGGCCTTGCGCACATAGAGGAACACCAGCACCAGGATGGCCGCCATCAGCACGAAGGACAGCGCCGCCGCGGTCGGGTAGTCGACCACTCGGAAGAACCGGCTGTCGATCACGTTGCCCACCATCTGGGTCCGGGTGTTCCCCAGCAGCGAGGCGTTCACGTAGTCACCGGCGGCCGGGATGAAGGTCAGCAGGGTGCCGGCCACCACCCCGGGCAGCGACAGCGGGAACGTCACCTTGCGCAGCACCGCGAACCCGTTGCCGTACAGGTCACCACCGGCCTCGATCAGGGTCGGATCGATCCGCTCCAGGCTGGCGTACAACGGCAGGGTCATGAACGGCAGGAAGTTGTAGGTGATCCCGGCGACCACCGCGACCCCGCTCGCGGTCACGGTGGCGCCCTGCGGGATCAGGTGCAGAAACTTCAGCGAGCTGACCACGAACCCCTGATCGGCGAGGATCTGCCGCCAGGCCACGGTGCGCAGGATGAAGCTGGTGAAGAACGGGGCGACCACCAGCACCAGCAGCAGGTTGCGGGCCCGGCCGGCCTTGAACGCGATCATGTAGGCCAGCGGGTACGCGATCAGCAGGGTCAGCACGGTGGCCAGGCCGGCGTAGACGAACGACCGGACGAACTGCTCGTGATAGTCGCTGATCACCCGGCCGTAGTTGCCGAAGCTGAAGGTCTGGACGAAGGCGCCGATCTCACCGCTGGGCGCGGGCGACTGGGTCGACGTCCCGAGCAGGGTGAAGATCGGGACCAGGAAGAAGACGCCCAGCCAGGCGAGCCCGGGCAGCAGCAGCACCAGCAGGATCGGGCGGCGCTTGCGGGACGACGACGGGGGCGGGGCCGGGGTGCCCGAACCGGGGGTGTGCGCGGCGACGGCGAGGGCCATCGGAGCCCCTCAGCCCCGGCCGACGGCGGCGAGCGCGTCGGCGTCCTCGTCGACCCCGGCCGCGGCATCACCGGCCAGGCCGAAACTGTGCCCCGGGTCCCAGCACAACTGCACCTGGTCGCCGTCGGCGAACCGCTCGGTCAGCCCGAGGTTCTGGACGAAGACGGTCAGCTCCTGCTGCCAGGGCATCCACACCAGGTACTGGGTGGAGACCCCCAGGTAGCTGGCGTCGATGATCGTGCCCCCGGTGAACACGTTGTGGCCGGCGGGGGCGTCCTGGGCCTGCGGCAACAGGTGGATCTTCTCCGGCCGGACGCCGAGCAGCAGGTCCGGCTCCGCGATCGAGCGGTCGGCCTCGATCCTCACCCGCTGGCCGTGACAGTCCACCAGCACGGCCCCGGAGTCCAGGTTCTCCACCCGCCGGGCCGTGACCAGGTTGGACTGGCCGAGGAAATTGGCCACGAACGTGGTCCGGGGGGCTTCGTACAGCTCGGC
>Ga0265340_10001984_pt1 | contig 11706 bp, 5 predicted proteins | sample 4CB225metaG_FD_202082 | JGI IMG/M metagenome (GOLD analysis project Ga0265340, IMG submission 202082) | Rhizosphere microbial communities from Carex aquatilis grown in University of Washington, Seatle, WA, United States - 4-CB2-25 metaG | ecosystem: Host-associated > Plants > Roots > Rhizosphere...
GGATTGCCGCGCCGAATATGAAGACCCGTCGAACCGCCGTTTCCACGCCGAGCCCAATGCCTGTGCCGATTGTGGGCCCCACATCGCCTTTTGGGACGGAACCGGCGCGTGTCTGGCGCGGGACCAGGACGCGCTTCTGAAGGCTTGCGCAGCAATCCGCATGGGCAAGATCGTCGCGGTGAAGGGAATCGGCGGGTTCCACCTTGTGGCGGATGCGCGAAGCGAGCGGGCGGTAACCCGGCTGCGTGCGCGCAAAAACCGTCCCCATAAACCACTGGCAGTGATGTTCCCGTTACTTGCGGCTGTCGAACGCGAATGCATCGTGACGCCCGAAGAAAAAGTATTGCTGACCAGCGCTGCACGCCCCATCGTACTTGTGCGCCGAAAACCCGGAACGATTGCCGCCTCGGTAGCGCCCAGCAATCCCTGGTTGGGCGTGTACCTGCCATACGCGCCACTTCACCATCTATTACTGCACGAATTGGGTTTTCCGGTTGTCGCGACCAGCGGCAATCTTTCCGATGAGCCCATCGCGATCGATGAAAATGAAGCGCTGCAGCGGCTGTCGGACATTGCCGACGTCTTCCTGATCCACAACAGGCCGATCGTGCGGGCGCTCGACGATTCCGTTGTTCGAATCGTGGGTGGCCGCGAAATGATGCTACGCCGCGCCCGAGGTTTCGCTCCAGCGCCGATTGCGGTAGAGGGCTTGAGCGCAGGTGTTCTTGCACTCGGCGGACATATGAAGACGACGGTCGCGCTCACCGAAGAAAACTCCGTGCTGATGAGTCAGCACCTTGGCGATCTGGAAACCGTTGCCGCGCGCGATGCGCATGAACGTGCGGTCGCCGACTTGGTGCAATTGCGAGGTCACAAGCCGAATCTCATTGTACGCGATCTTCATCCCGATTATGCCACGAGCCGGATCGCAGCCGGATACGGCTTACCGATGGTTTCCGTTCAACATCATCTGGCGCATGTCGTGGCCTGTATGGCCGAGCAAGGGATTGTGCCTCCGGTCCTCGGCGTTGCCTGGGACGGGACGGGATACGGCAGCGATGGTACGATTTGGGGTGGTGAATTTTTTCTGGTCACCGAAAGTGGTTGGCGCCGTGTGGCGCATTTGCGCACGTTCCCATTGCCCGGCGGCGAAGCGGCGGCGCGCGAGCCGCGCCGTGCTGCCATCGGTTTGCTTTACGAGGCTTTCGGCAAGGACGCGTTCGCGCTGGATGTTCCGCCGTTTGCCGGGTTCTCGCGCGCCGAACGGGATGTGCTGCAAGCCATGTTGGAGCAGGGCGTGAATGCGCCGCGCTGTTCCAGCATGGGCCGCTTGTTCGACGGCTTCGCGGCGCTTTGCGGTCTGCGTCAGCAGGCAAGTTATGAGGGCCAGGCGGCAGCGGAATTCGAATGGGCCGCCGATGCCGCACCGTCGCACGCCCCTTATGACTTCGCCGTGAAGACAGTGCCGGGGGCACCGCTCGTCGTGAACTGGCAACCCGCCTTGGAAGCGCTACTTGCCGATCGGCGCGACGGTGTCCCGGCGAGGACGATTTCCGCCTCCTTCCATGCCGGTCTCGCAGCCGCTATAGCATCGGTCGCAAAAAAAATTGGCGAACCGTGCGTCGTGCTGTCGGGCGGCTGTTTTCAAAATCTGCGTCTGACGGAGGCGGCAATCGAAGCCCTCCGCGCAATCGGGCACCAGCCGATTTGGCATCGGCGCGTTCCGCCGAACGACGGCGGCCTTGCTCTCGGCCAAGCAGTCTGGGCAGCATGGCACAAGAACGCGGGAGACTCGGTATGTGTTTAGCGGTGCCCGGACAAGTCCTGAGCATTTCGGGCGACGATCCCATCCTGCGTCTCGCCCGTGTCGATTTCGGCGGCGTCGTCAAGGAGATCAACCTCGCCTATGCGCCCGAGGCGCACGTCGGCGATTACGTGCTGGTGCATGTCGGATTTGCGATCTCGGTGCTGGATGAAGTCGAGGCCGAACGCGTCTTCAAGCATTTGATGGAATTGGGCGTACTCGAAGAGGACCGGCCGTGAAGTACCGCGATGAATATCGCAATCCGGTCGCGGCAAAAAATTATGCCGATGCCATTGGGCGCCTCGTCACCCGGCCTTGGACGTTGATGGAGATCTGTGGCGGTCAGACCCATGCCATCGTCCGCTATGGAATCGACGAATTGTTGCCGCCCGGGGTCACACTGATCCATGGGCCTGGCTGTCCCGTCTGCGTCACACCCGTGGAATACATCGACAAGGCCATTGAAATCGCGCTGCAGCCGGGCGTCATTCTGTGCTCCTTCGGCGACATGTTGCGCGTGCCCGGCAGCGAAAGAGATCTTTTCGCCGCCAAGGCTCGCGGCGCCGATATCCGCGTCGTCTATTCCCCGTTGGATGCGTTGGCCATCGCCCGCGCCGAACCGCAGCGCGACGTCGTGTTTTTTGCGGTCGGCTTCGAGACCACGGCGCCCGCCAACGCCATGGCTGCGTATCGCGCAAAGCGCGAAGGGATCGCGAATTTTTCCATGCTGGTTTCTCATGTCCTGGTGCCGCCTGCGATGGAGGCGCTGCTTGATGGGCCGTCCAATCGCGTCCAAGGGTTTCTGGCCGCCGGCCATGTCTGCACCATCATGGGAACGCGCGAATACGAGCCCATCGCCGCGCGCTACCATTTGCCCATCGTGGTGACGGGCTTCGAGCCGCTCGACATCCTCGAAGGCGTCTATTTGTGTTTGCGCCAATTGGAGGACGGCCGCGCCGAAGTCGAAAATCAGTACAGCCGGTCCGTGCGCCGCGACGGCAACCGCCCGGCGCAGGATGTGATGGCCGAAGTCTTTACGGTGGTTGACCGCCGCTGGCGCGGCATCGGCGACATTGCCGCAAGCGGCTTGGGATTGTCGCAGACCTATTGCGCCTTCGATGCCGAGCGGAAGTTCGGCGCGGTGGAAGTGAAGAGTTCGGATATCGGCGAATGCATCAGCGGTCTGGTTTTGCGCGGCGAGAAGAAGCCGCCCGAGTGCCCCGCTTTTGGAACCCGCTGCACGCCCGAGTACCCGCTCGGCGTCACCATGGTGTCGTCCGAAGGCGCCTGTGCCGCCTATCACCGTTATCGCGGCGTGAAAACGGTCGGGGCGCGCTCATGACCGAATTCACGCTGTCGTGCCCAGCGCCTTTTGCAGACGGCGAAACAGTCCGGCTGGCCCACGGTGGCGGTGGGCGCGCCATGGCGAATCTGCTCGACACGGTCATCCGTCCGGGGTTTGGCGATGCGGCGCTGGAACTGCGCCATGACGGCGCGGTCCTGGATTTGAACGGTGCCGTCGCCTTCACCACGGATTCCTATGTCGTGCAGCCGCTCTTCTTTCCGGGTGGCGACATCGGCACGCTGGCGGTCAACGGCACAGTCAACGATCTCTTGATGTGCGGCACCTGCCCGCTTTATCTGAGTGTCGGATTCATCCTGGAAGAGGGCCTGCCGCTCGAAACATTGCGGCGCGTGGTGGCTTCGATGCGTGGCGCGGCCTTGGCGGCGGGCGTCAAGCTCGCGACCGGCGACACCAAAGTGGTCGATCGCGGCAAGGCGGACGGTCTGTTTGTCAACACCGCGGGGATCGGACAGGTTGTTGCGCCCGCACCGATTGTTCCCCGGAACATCAAGCCGGGCGATGCCGTTATCGTCAGCGGAGATATCGGCCGCCACGGCATTGCCGTGATGGCGGCACGCCAAGGTTTTGGGTTCGAAACGGCGATCCAGAGCGATTGCGCTCCGCTGAACGGTCCGGTGCTCGCCCTGATAGAGGCCGGAATAGAACTGCATTGTCTGCGCGATCTGACGCGCGGCGGCCTCGCGAGCGCATCGGTCGAAATCGCTGAAGCAGCGAATCTGGCGATTGTGCTCGACGAGCGGGCTATCCCCGTGTGCAACGAGGTCGCCGCAGCCTGCGAGCTGCTCGGCTTCGATCCTTTGCATGTGGCGAATGAGGGCCGCTTCATAGCCTTCATCGCACCGGGGGATGCGGAACGGGCACTTCAAATCCTTCGTAAACACGAGGTAAGCGCAAATGCGGTTGCTGTCGGCGAGGTCAAGAGCGGGCCCGCAGGGCAGGTGTCGGCCCGAGGCAGGCTTGGCGTCATGCGGGCCATCGACATGTTGAGCGGGGAACAATTGCCGCGCATTTGTTGAGCCGTCTCCGTATATCGTCTATGGAAGCCACATGACGATCAAAACTGTTGCCTCCGCCCCGTTCGACGATCAGCGTCCGGGAACCTCCGGACTGCGCAAGAAAGTCTCGGTCTTCCAGCAGCCGCGTTACTTGGAGAACTTCGTCCAGTCGATCTTCGACGCGGTCGGTGCGCTCAAGGGAAAAACTCTGGCGGTCGGCGGCGACGGCCGCTTCCACAATCGCGAGGCCGTTCAGATCATTCTTCGCATGGCAGCGGCCAACGGTATCGGCCGTGTGCTGCTCGGCCAAGGCGGACTGCTGTCGACGCCTGCGCTGTCCTGCGTCGTCCGTAAGCACGGCGCGGAGGGCGGCATCGTGCTGTCGGCAAGCCACAACCCCGGCGGCCCGGACGGCGACTTCGGTGTCAAATACAACATTGCGAATGGTGGGCCGGCGCCCGAATCGGTCACCGAAGCGATCTACGCCTGCAGCCGGAAGATCGCCCGCTATCTGATCGCGGACGGCGAACCGGATTTGGACATCGATCGCCTCGGCTCCATGCAGTTCGCGGGAATGGATGTGGAGGTCATCGATCCGGTGGCGGACTACGTTGAACTGATGGAGAAACTGTTCGATTTTTCTCTGCTGTCAAATTTGTTGTCCTCCGGACGGTTTCGCATGCGCTTCGATGCCATGCATGCCATCACCGGGCCTTATGCGCACGAGATCTTCGAAAAGCGGCTTGGCGCGCCGTTGGGAACGGTGATCAACGGCGTGCCGTTGACCGATTTTGGCGGAGGGCATCCCGATCCCAATCTGGTTTATGCCCATGATCTGGTCGCGCTCATGAACGGCCCGGGAGCGCCGGATTTCGGTGCCGCTTCGGATGGCGACGGCGACCGCAACATGATCTTGGGGCGGAATTTCTTTGTTTCGCCGAGCGATAGTCTGGCGATACTCGCGGCGAATGCACGTCTTGTTCCCGGCTATGCCAAAGGGTTGGCTGGTATCGCACGCTCCTTGCCGACCAGCCGGGCGCCCGATTGTGTCGCCGCCGATTTGAAAATTCCCTGCTATGAAACGCCGACCGGTTGGAAATATTTCGGCAATCTGCTCGATGCCGGCCGGATCACTTTGTGCGGCGAGGAGAGCTTCGGCACTGGCTCGAACCACGTGCGCGAAAAAGACGGTGTTTGGGCCGTGTTGTTCTGGCTCAATCTGCTGGCCGTCCGCCAGGCATCGGTCGAATCGGTGGTCAATGACCATTGGCAGCGCTACGGCCGGTATTATTACGCCCGCCATGATTATGACGGGCTGGATCTGGCCGTCGCCAACGAATTGATAGGCAACCTCCGCACCGAACTCCCTGGTCTCAAGGGCCGCAGTTATGGCGCCTACGAGATCGCCCATGCCGACGATTTCGCCTACACCGATCCCGTGGACGGTAGCGTCGCCGAGCATCAGGGAATTCGTGTCTCGTTCACCAATGAGGCCCGCATCGTCTATCGCCTCTCGGGCACCGGCACGACGGGAGCAACGCTGCGCGTCTATCTCGAGCAATTCGAGCGGACCGATCATGATTGCGACCTTCAAGAAAAACTGCGTGGTCTCGCGGACGTCGCCATGCGCCTGGGGCAAATCGCCGAGCGGACCGGCCGCCAAAGCCCATCCGTCGTTACCTGACCGGCCGAAAAAAAGAGGCGCGCCGTAAGCACGCCTCAATTCTTCGTTCATCGTCGGGCGCGTTGAATTCGCGCCGCTTCGCTTTCAAGCGAGGCCGTGCTTTACGCGGCTCTCTTGCTCCTGAGCTTTGAACTGGTCGAACCGCGGCAGGAATTTGTCCCAGTCGATGATGTGGGCGTCGAGTTCGGGGCCGTCGATGCAAGCGTGCTTGCGCACCATCTTGCCGTCGATCGTCACCGGCACCATGCAGGCGCCGCACATGCCGGTGGCGTCCACCATGATAGAGTTCAGGCTCACCACAGTCGGCACGGCATAGGGCTTGGTCATCTCGCTGACCGCCCGCATCATCAGCGGCGGACCGATGGCGACCACCTCGGCGATCTTGCGGCCCTTGCCCGCCTTGTTCTGCTTCAAGAGTTCTTCCAGGGGCGCGGTGACGAAGCCTTTCACGCCGAAGGTACCATCGTTGGTGGCGTAGATGACCTCCAGCTGCTTGCCGAATTCTTTCTGCAGCTTGTCGACGCGCTCGCCTTCGCCCACCCAGAACAGCAGGCTCTTGGTGCGATAGCCGGCGATCAGTGTGACGTGATTGCCGAGACGCAGATGCGCCCGCATGATCGGATAGACCGGCGGCAGTCCGAGGCCGCCGGCGCAGAAGATCACCGTCTGGTTGCCTTCGTAGCGGTGCACTTTGGAGGGCTGGCCCAGGGGGCCGGCGACGCCGGTGAATGCCTCGCCGACTTCCATCTTGTTCATCAGGATGCTGGAGGTGCCCACGCCTTGGACCACGAGGTCGATCGTCCCCGCCTTGGCGTCCCAGTCGGCCAGCGTCAGCGGAATGAGCTCGCCTTTGGGCGTCGGTAACACGCGCACAAACTGACCGGCCTGTGCCGCCATGGCGACGACCGGCGAATTCACGGTGAATTCGACGATGCCGGGACTGAGTTCGGCCCTTTTTGTGATCGTGGCGGGCGCCCCAGCCTTGTCGGTGTATTCGTCGGCCTTGGCCACACGCTCTTTGATCTCGGCCGCCGTGAACGGAATCTCGCCGGCGATCTCGCTCGCCGCCGATTTTCCGTCGCCCGCTGCGTTGATCGCGGTCGAGCCGCCGCGCGTGGCGTCGCCGCCCGAGTAGACGCCGTCGAGCGTGGTTTGCTGCGAGGTGCCCGGAAGGTCGATTGTCCCCCATTTGGTGGTTTTGATGCGGGGTTCGGAGTCTTTGATGATCGGGTTCGAGGCGTTGCCCAGCGCCATGATCACAAGATCGACTTCCATCGTCTCGGTCTGGCCCGTGGCGACGGGCGAACGCCGGCCCGAGGCATCGGGCGGCCCGAGTTCCATGACGTCGAGAATGGTCTGACAAACATGGTGGTTCTTGTTGCCCGAGAACTCGCGCGGCGCACGCAGCACCTTGAGCTGGATGCCTTCTTCTAGCGCGTGGTGCAGTTCTTCGACACGTACAGGCATTTCGGCCCTGGTGCGGCGATAGACGATGGTGGCGATGCCGCCCAAGCGTTTGGCGGTACGCGCCGAGTCCATCGCGGTATTGCCGGCGCCGATGATGATGACCTGTTTGCCGGCGACGGACGGCAGCGGTGTTTCGTGGTCGTCGAGCCGCGCCTGCATCAGGTTCACGCGGGTGAGGAACTCGTTGGCCGACATGACGCCGTTCAGTTCCTCGCCGGGTACGTTCATGAAGCGCGGCAGACCCGCGCCGGTGCCGACGAAGATCTTCCAGAACCCGGCATCCTTTAGGTCCTGTAGCGTCGCAGTTTTACCGACCACGAAATTTTTGACGAATTTGCCGCCCAGACGTTTTATCTTTCCCACCACGTCGTCGATTAGCGTATTCGGCAGACGGAACTCCGGAATACCGTAGCGCAGCACGCCGCCGAGGTCGTGGAATGCTTCGAACACGGTGACGGGGAAACCTTCCGCCGCCAGCAGATAGGCGTTGATCAGGCCGGCGGGGCCGGAGCCGACCACCGCAATCGGCGGCTTCTCGGCCGTCGACCACGGATCGACCTGGGCTTGAATGGTCTTTCCGTTCGACTTGGCCGCCAGTCTTGCCCGTTCGGGCAGGAACCATTCGAGCTGGCCGATCTCGATCGGCCGGCCGGTCATCGTGCAAACGCCCTGGCATTGCAGTTCCTGCGGACAGACGCGACCGGTAACATTTGGAAGCGGATTGCAGCTCTCGATGAGTTCGAGCGCCTCTTGGTACTTGCCGGCCCCCATGAGCTGCAGCATTTCTGGGATGTGAATCTTGACCGGGCAGCCGCCTTTGGTTTTCTTGCCCATCAGGACGCCGATTTCACAAGGCTTGTCGTCGCACTGCTTGTCGCGCAGCACTTCGAGCCAAACGAAAAGATCGACCTCGCGGCTGCTGTAGCCCAGGCTGGTGTAGCCGAGGTAACCCATGGTGACGAGGTCGAAATCCTTGTTCCGCTCTTCGGCAGGACGGATGTAAGGGGGAATAAAGCTTCCCGCCGGCCAGTTCTTCGACAGATCCTTGAACATCGGATAGCGGTCCGACAGATGGGCGTCGATGGCCGCGATGAACTTCCGCTTGAATTTGAGCGGAAGGTTCCAGATGAAACGCTGCAGGATAGAGCTCATGTCGTCGTCGCGCAGCAGCAGATTCCACAGCGTCTTGGTGAAATTGGCGCCGAGCTGATCCTGCTTGAACTCCCAGACGATGGCCTGGCTGCCGTCGTCGATGAACACCTGCCGCAGTGATTGCGGACTGTTCAGCAGCCGCTTGCGCAGCAGCCCAAGTTGCTTCCGGAAGACCCCGAACGCTTCGCTGTGCTCGAGTTCCTCGATCTCGCTTTGGGTGGCCTCAAGCGCGCCGCTTGCCTGACGGTAACGCTCGAGATCTTTGGGATCGGCGCCCGCTGGTGCGCGCACCGAGGTCGATGCATCAGTGCTCATGGATGATCTCCGCGTCGCAATTTGCGGCGACCCGCGCCACCTTGCTCTTGAGCTCCGGCGTGACCTTGACCCGGTCGATCGCTCCCGGAATGAGGTGCCCGATTTCCAGGGGGGATCCGTTGACCATGATCTTGGTCTTCTCGAACAACTCCGGCAGGTCCTGGTAGCAGGTCTTGCAGTTGTTGCACTTCGCAAGGTCCTCTTCTGCCACCGTGACGAGCGCGCCGCCGTTGGTCGCTGCGGCCGGAGCCGCCGTCTTGGCGGGCGCCGCGGCACTCGGCATTACCGCCGCGAAGCCGCCCGAGGCCGGTGCATTGGACGAGGCCGCCAGCTCGGACATGGCGCGAGCGATCGAGTCGATCGATGTCTCGCGCGCATCCAGCGATTCTTTGTACTGGCGCTGCAAGGCTTCCAGCTCGGCGTGATGGTCCGCATCCAGCTTCGCGACATTCAGCCCGCTCAGATACTGCAAGGTACGCCAGTATTTGCGGCGTTCGCGCACCAGGTGGATGAGGCTTTCCGCTACCTCCAGCTTGATCAGGTTCTTATCTTCGTCCGTCGACCAGATGAACGGTGTCTTTCCCTTCTGATCGGCTGGGCTGAGGTCGATAAATTCGTACACCGGCACGCCGACCGCATCGGCAGCGAGACGGCGGAACTGCTTCTTGAAGCGGCCTTCGGTTGCCGCGAAGTCGGCCGGCGTCAGCGGCACTTCCAACAACTTGGTGACGCCGCCTTCGACATATTCGATCGTGTTGGTCGCCCAATCCTTGTCGGCGTCAGGATTGCCGTCGAGCGAGAACCGCCCGCGCATGTCGCCCGAGCGGTGCGGATCATGCACGAACACCGGACTTGTGCGGCTCTCGACCGCCATCCGGCCGTGATGGCTCCCGGCGGAATCCCCGATGCCGTTCTCCGCCTGACACGGTGCGTAGACGTCGAGCACCGCCGGCGAGTCGTTGCGGTTGAGGTACTCCATGGCGTTCTTCAGGAAGTGTCCCTGCAAGGCCGCGCTGGTTTGCACCACGAACACGTTCGGGTGGAACGCGGCGATGAGGCCCAGTTCCTTGCGGTCTTCCTGTTTGCCTTTGTGCGCGGCACCGAAGCGGGCGAGATCGGCGTCCTGCCCCGTCAAACTGGCCGTGGAAGCCTGCCCGCCGGTGTTCGAGTATCCACCGCTGTTAAGCACCACGACCTTGATCGGCGTCGAGGTGCTTAAGAGGCGCGACAGGGCGCCGAAGCCGATGTCATAGGTTGCGCCATCGCCGCCCATACTGATCACGGTGGGCAGCAAGGACAGTTCGTCAGGGGTGAAGTCCGCCCAGCCGAACAGCTTGAAGAAGCGATCATGCACCTGCGGATCGTAGTCGTCGTCCAGATCCAATTGGGCGACGCGCAACGCCGCGATGTCGCCGTTCGCTTCCGCACCGAGACCCTCGAAGATGCCCTTGGCAACCGCAGGCGTGTCCTGGAACAGACTGTTGACCCACGGGTCGTTGTAGGGGTTGAACGGGAAGGTCGAGGCGTACACGCTCGAACAGCCGGTCGCATTGGCGATCACCATGCCGGCCGGGCCGTTTCCAGTGGGACCGCTTTCGAACATGTAGAGCCGCTTTTCCAGGGTCGCGATGGTCCGCGCTATGCGCTCGCATCGTTTCGGATCGCTGTCGCTGTTTTTGACCACCGGGAGTTTGGCGTTCAACTTTTCGATCAAGCTCTCCAGTTCGTGGATATGCTCCTTGCGCCGCCTGTCGTGGATCGCATGATTGGTCGAGGTGACGAGTCGGATCGCGGTGACTTCGCCGCAGCCGCGGCAGGCACCGTGCCCGCCGGTGGTCGCGTAATAATTGCCGCGATCGAGCATCAATCGCTTGGTGTCGCCGTCGGGCTTGGTTGCGCCCTCGAAGAAGCGGGACGGCGTGTTGGGCGAGCGGCTGAGGAATTCGAACCTGGTCTGCAGCGTTTCGAGCAGTGCCGCGTCTTGCTGGCGCTCCACCAGCGCATGAGGTCCGCAGACTTCGATGCATTCGAGGCAACCGCTGCACTTCCAGGGGTCGATGGCCGCGGAATAGAGGCCGCCGCTGCCGGGAACCGCCTTCTCCATGGCGTCGAAGAACGGTCGTGTCTTGGCGACCGGATACACCGCCAGAGCATTGGCCAGTTTGCCAAGATTACTGCGCAGGATGGCGTTGTCGATGTCGAGTTCGGCTGCTGCCGCCGCCACGATCTGGTGGAACGGCTTGGGCTCCTTTTCATGACGATAGACTTCGCGCACGGCGTCGCCGAGTGCCGGAACTTGGCCGCGCAGCGCCTCGCGCTGTGTCTCCGCAATGTCGAGTTGGCCGATGGCGGTGAGCATCAAGTCGCGAATGTCGTGCACGGTGTTGGGAATCGCCGCATCCGGGCAGACCAGCGTGCATTCCATGCAACCGGTGCACAGTTCGGCGATGAACTCGGGGACGTCGCGGCGGAACAATCCCTTGTCCTTGAAGGCAGCGCTTCCCGACGGCATGAACAGGCCGGTGCCGGGCAGGACCGGCGCCTCGGCAATGGTGCCGTCCCGGAACGGGCCCGCCACCATGTCGTCGTAGTACTCGCGGTCGAAAATACCGCCGCTCGATGCAGGACCGGCGGCCCGACACATCGAAGCGGAAATTGCGACACCGCGGCCCTTCGCTTTCGCAGGTTCCTTTTCGGCTGCCAGGAACTCAGGTGCGGTATAGTCGACCTTCTTGGTCGCTTCGAAGGCTTCACGGATAACCGTGAGATTGCCATCCACCACCGCGCCGCCCTTAGCGCCGAACTTCTTCGTAAGGTCCTTTTTGATCTTTTCGAGCATCACCTGTTGCGTGGCGCCGGCAACGATGCGGTCGACATGGCCGCAGACCGCACCGATGAAGGCAATGCCCATCATTCGGGTTTC
>Ga0265340_10001988_pt1 | contig 11694 bp, 10 predicted proteins | sample 4CB225metaG_FD_202082 | JGI IMG/M metagenome (GOLD analysis project Ga0265340, IMG submission 202082) | Rhizosphere microbial communities from Carex aquatilis grown in University of Washington, Seatle, WA, United States - 4-CB2-25 metaG | ecosystem: Host-associated > Plants > Roots >...
CCACCGGTTATTCGGACCGACTCTATCACGGCGAGGCGGTAGCGATCGGCATGGTGCTCGCCCATCAGTTTTCAGCCAGGCTTGGCCTGGCACCGCCCGAAGACGCTGAGCGCGTGGCCGCGCATCTTGCCGAGGTCGGATTGCCGACCCGAATCGGCGACATCCCGGGTGCGAACTTCACTGCAGAGCAGCTCATGCAGCTCATGGCGCAGGACAAAAAGGTCGTGCGCGGGCAGTTGACGTTCATCCTCACCCGGGGAATCGGCAAGGCGTTCATCGCCCGCGACGTAGCACCGGCATCAGTCACCGAATTCCTGGAGGAAAAGGTCACCTGACATGAGCGCGCCCGAGATTTGGCTGACGGTCCTTGCCATCGTCGTTCTCGTCGCTCTCTCCGGCTTCTTCTCCGGCTCGGAGACCGCGGTCACTGCGGCGTCCAAGGCGCGCATGCTGCAACTCGAAAAAGCCGGCGACCGGCGCGCGGCGCTCGTCGGGCGACTGATTCAGGAGCGCCAGAAGCTCATCGGCGCTCTGCTGCTCGGCAACAACGTCGCCAACATCCTTTCCTCGGCGCTGGCGACGAGCGTGTTCCTGGCAGTCTTCGGGGACAGGGGGGTGATCTACGCGACGCTGGCCATGACGGCGATCGTGCTGACCTTCGCCGAAATCCTGCCGAAGACGCTGGCCATCGCGCGACCGGATTCTACGGCGCGGGCGGTGGCGCCGCTGGTCAGTCCGATCGTCGCGGTGTTCTCGCCGGTTGTCAGCGCAGTGCAGTTCATCGTGCGCCTGGTGCTGAAGCCCTTCACGTCGGGATCCACGGCAGAGACGTTTTCGCCGACCGACGAAATCCGCGGCCAGGTCGACCTGCTGCACGCGGAGGGCAGTGTCGTTAAAGCGGAACGCGACCGGCTGGGGGGCGTGCTCGACCTCGGCGAACTCGACGTTTCCGATGTGATGGTCCATCGCACCGCCATGGAGACTGTGAACGCCGACGAGGCAGTCGACAAGATCATCGACCAGATTCTGGCGAGCGCCTATACGCGCGTGCCGATCTGGGAGGAACAGCCGGAAAACATCATCGGTATCATTCACGCCAAAGACCTGCTCAGGAAGCTGAAGGAAGCGGGCGGCGATGTCACCAAGATCGACATTCGCGCGATCGCCAAGAAGCCATGGTTCGTGCCCGACACGACGAGCCTCAACGACCAGCTCAACGCATTCCTCAAGCGCAAGCTGCACATCGCACTGGTCGTGGACGAGTATGGCGAGGTGCAGGGACTGGTGACGCTGGAGGACATCCTGGAAGAAATCGTCGGCGACATCGCCGATGAATACGACCAGACAATGGAGGGCGTGCGCCGGCAACCTGACGGCTCGGTGGCGGTCGACGGTTCGGTGCCGATCCGCGACCTCAACCGGGTGATGGACTGGCACCTTCCCGACGAGGAGGCGACGACGGTTGCCGGGCTCGTCATCCACGAAGCGCGAATCATCCCGGAACCCGGACAGGCGTTCACCTTCCATGGCTTCCGCTTCCAGGTATTGCGCAAGAACCGCAACCGCATCACGGCGCTGCGCGTAACGCCGGTCGACAAGACGCAACCGGTGACGGCGGTGAGCGCGGGCGCCGGGAAGGGCTGAACGGCATGTCGGAGAGCTGGGAAACCTTCTATCTGATGGTCGGTTCATCCTCGGCGGCGCTGATCGGCCTGCTTTTTGTCGTCGTGACACTCAACGCGGAAACCAACTCAGCCGCACGCGAGGCGGGCTCGCGCACCTTCCTGACCCCAATCGTCTTTCATTTCGCGATGGTGTTCCTTGTCAGCACGCTTGCCCTGATGCCGGACGTCAACACGCGCATTATGGCGCTGGGCGTCAGTGCGATAAGCTTGGCGGGGCTCGGCTTTGGGGGCGCGGCGCTCGTGCGCATGGTGCTCGGCCTCTTCCCGGTTCCGCACTGGACGGACTACGTCTACTACGGCGGTCTTCCGGTCGTGATCTATGCCGCGCTGCTCGCCTCGGGCGCCGGTCTCTGGTTCGGGGCACCGTTCGCGGTGCATGGCCTCGCGGTGGCAGCACTGGCCTTGCTGTTTCTGGCCATCCGCGATGCGTGGGATCTGGCGACGTGGCTGGCGTACCACCGTGAAAGCCCGTAAGGGCTCAAGCGCCGGGCGCCTTCGCCTCGATCGCCAAGGCGTGGACGCCGCCGGCTATCTCGCTGGCCAGAGCCTCGTAAACCATACGATGGATGGCGAGCCTGCTCTTGCCGCGAAAGGCCGCGGCGGCAATCTTCACGCGAAAATGACTTTCGCCGCCGGGCCGGTGGCCGGCGTGACCCTTGTGAAGATGGGACTCATCCACCACCTTGAGATCATCCGGGGCAAAAGCCTCGGTTAACCTCCGCGTGATCCTCTCTGCCGTCGAGCCCATCATCGGGAAACCATCATCGGGTGCTGCCTCAGCGCCTTGTGGCGGACGCCGGTGACGACCATAATCCGCCGATGAATCTGAACTCAAAATATTTCGACCGCATCCGCATCAGCCGATCGGACGAGGAGCCGGTTACGGCGGAGGCACAGGCGTGCCAGTGGCACGGATGCGGCCAACTGGGCGGTTACCGTGCGCCGAAGGGCCGCGACCGCGAAGGCGAATACTACAGTCTGTGTCTCGACCACGTGCGCGAATACAACAAGTCTTACAACTATTTCGCGGGCATGAAGGACGACGACATCGCGGCGTACCAGCGTTCGGCCTCGCTCGGCCACCGGCCGACGTGGACGATGGGCGTGAACGCAGACAGCGCCGCGGCGGCGCAGTACCAGCACCCGCATCAGGCGTGGGCCGCGGCGTTCGCCGATCCCTTCGGCGTTTTCGGCGGGCCCAGGGCCGAGCGGCGGCCCGGTCCCGAAGGTGCCGGTCAGGCTGAAAACCCGCGACGCCCGCTGCGCAACGTCGAGCGGCGCTCATTTGCCGCGCTCGACCTCGACGGCGACGAGAGCGGAAGCGTGATCAAGGCTCGGTACAAGACGCTGGTAAAACAGCTCCACCCCGATGCCAACGGCGGCGACCGTTCATCGGAGGACCGTCTGCGAACGATCATTCAGGCCTACCACTATCTGAAAGCCGCCGGATTCTGCTAATACGCCCATAATCGCCCGGGCTGCCGCTCAAGCCTGCCCGCTCCCGCAACCCAAGAAACCTGGCGCCGAAAGGCGTTTATTGCTCATGGAAACCGCTGCGTCCGCCCCGCTGCCCGATATGAAGATCTCGGTTCGCCAGGTGTTTGGCATCGATACCGACATGGAAGTCCCGGCCTATTCGGAGGCCGAGGAGCACGTGCCGGACACCGATCCCGACTACCTGTTCGACCGTGACACGACGCTCGCCATTCTCGCCGGCTTTGCCCGCAACCGCCGCGTTCTGGTGACGGGCTACCACGGTACCGGCAAGTCGACGCACATCGAACAGGTGGCGGCGCGGCTCAACTGGCCGATGGTGCGCGTCAACCTCGACAGCCACATCAGCCGCATCGACCTCGTCGGCAAGGACGCCATCGTGCTCAAGGACGGGCAGCAGGTGACCGAGTTCCGCGACGGCATCCTGCCGTGGGCGCTGCAGAACAACATCGCGCTGTGCTTCGATGAATACGATGCCGGGCGGCCCGACGTGATGTTCGTCATCCAGCGCGTGCTGGAAGTCTCCGGCCGGCTGACGCTGCTCGACCAGAACAAGGTCATCCGTCCGCACCCGGCGTTCCGCCTGTTCGCGACGGCCAACACGGTCGGACTCGGCGACACGTCCGGCCTCTATCACGGCACCCAGCAGATCAACCAGGGCCAGATGGACCGCTGGTCGATCGTGACGACGCTGAACTACCTACCGCACGACAAAGAAGTCGACATCGTCGCGGCGAAGGCGAAGTCGTTCAACACCGACAAGGGCCGCGCCATCGTCGCCAAGATGGTGCGCGTCGCCGACATGACGCGGAACGCCTTCATCAATGGCGACCTTTCGACCGTGATGAGCCCGCGCACGGTGATCACCTGGGCGGAGAATGCGGACATCTTCGGCGACATCGGCTTCGCATTCCGCGTCACCTTCGTCAACAAGTGCGACGAGCTGGAGCGCGCGCTTGTCGCCGAATTCTACCAGCGCTGCTTCAATCAGGAGCTGCCCGAATCCACCGCCAACGTGGTGATGAGCTAGGTGGGATCAATCGGCGTCTTCGAGCGCGGAAAGACGTTTCTCGATCTTTTCGAGGCGCTCGTCGACTTCGGCAACGGCATAGCGGCCAAGGATGCTTTCGCCGTTGAGCGCCTGCCAGATGGTGTCAAGCCGGGATTCCAGCTTGCCGAAACGCGCATCAACCGCTTCAAACCCGGATGAAACCCGGCGGTCGAGCCCCTTCATCGCGGTTCTGATTTCCCGCAGAATACGAAGGGTCTGGTTCTCTGGCTCAGCCACTGCTGTTCCCCGAATATAGGCCCCTACCCCAGGCGAATAAAGCACGACTGAAATGGCTATCCCGAACGACCCCGCGCCTCGAGCCAAACCCCAGGAAGGCCCCACCGAGCCGTTCAAGCGGGCGGTGACGGCGTGCGTGCGGGCGGTGTCGGGCAATGCCGAGCTCGAGGTGACGTTTGCGGCGGACCGGCCGCAACTGGCCGGGCTGAAGGCGCGCCTTCCCGAGCCCCCGCGCAAGATGACGAAAAACGACGTGGCGGTGACGCGCGGCCTGGGCGACTCCATGGCGCTGCGCATCGCCTGCCACGACGCGGAAACCCACCGCCGGCGCTCGCCGTCCGGCAAGAACGCGCGGGCGGTCTTCGATGCGGTCGAACAGGCCCGCGTGGAGGCGCTCGGATCGCTGCGCATGGCGGGCATGGCCGATAACCTCGCTGCCATGCTGGAGGAGCGCTACCATCGCGGCAACTATCAGGAGATCAGCGACCGGGCCGATGCGCCGCTGGAGGATGCGGTGGCGCTGATCGTGCGCGAGCGGCTGACCGGCAAGGCGCCGCCGCCCTCGGCGCGCAAGGTCGCGGAGCTGTGGCGCGGATGGATCGAGGAGCGCGCCGGCGAGGATCTCGGGCGCCTGGCCGGTGCGATCGAGGATCAGGGGCGCTTCGCCGAAGCGGTGCGCGAGATTCTCTCTGCCCTCGACATGGGCGAGGAAGCCGGCAGCGAAAAGGGCGAAGAGAGCGAGGACGGCGACGAGGAGCCGCAGACCGATCAGGCGGAAGGATCGGCCGATTCGTCGGAAGGCGCCGAGGCATCGAGCCAGGAGGAAATGGACGCCGCCGCCGCGGAGAGCGAGGCCGGCGAGGGCGAGGCGGCGGAGGCCGAGAGCGACGACGCGATCGACGACAGCGAGATGTCCGAGACGCGCGATGCCGGCGAGGCGCGGCGGACGGAAGCGCCGTGGTCGAACCTGCCGCCGATGATCGACTATCGCGCCTTCACCACAAAATTCGACGAAACGGTGAAGGCGGAAGAGCTCTGCGACATGTCGGAGCTCGACCGGCTGCGCGCCTATCTCGACAAGCAGCTCGCCCACCTGCAAAGCGCGGTCGGGCGGCTCGCCAACCGGCTGCAGCGCCGGCTGATGGCACAACAGAACCGCGCCTGGGACTTCGACCTCGAGGAGGGCATCATCGACGTCGCGCGGCTGTCGCGGGTGGTGATCGATCCGATGCACCCGCTCTCCTTCAAGGCCGAGCGCGACACCGACTTCCGCGACACCATCGTGACGCTGCTCCTCGACAACTCCGGCTCGATGCGCGGCCGGCCGATCACGGTCGCCGCCACCTGCGCCGACATTCTTGCCCGCACGCTGGAGCGCTGCGGGGTTAAGGTCGAGATTCTCGGCTTCACCACGCGGGCGTGGAAGGGCGGGCAATCGCGCGAGGCCTGGCTGCAGGCCGGCAAGCCCGGCAATCCCGGCCGGCTGAACGATCTCAGGCACATCATCTACAAGGCGGCCGATGCGCCCTGGCGGCGCGCGCGGCGCAATCTCGGGCTGATGATGCGCGAGGGGCTGCTCAAGGAGAACATCGACGGCGAGGCACTGGCCTGGGCGCACAGCCGGCTGATCGCCCGACCCGAGCAGCGCAAGATCCTGATGATGATTTCGGACGGCGCCCCGGTCGACGATTCGACCCTGTCAGTCAATGCCGGCAATTACCTGGAGCGACACCTGCGGTACGTCATCGACGAGATCGAGACGCGCTCGCCGGTTGAACTGATTGCGATCGGCATCGGGCACGACGTGACACGGTACTATCGCCGCGCGGTGACGATCGTCGATGCCGAGGAACTGGCGGGCGCGATGACGGACAAGCTTGCCGAGCTGTTCGACGAACAGGTCGCGGACGCGCCAACGCGGCGACCGCGCCGCGCGACGCAGTAAGCCCAAAACAAAAACGGCGCCGACGGGCGCCGTTTCAAGCGATCGTGCGCGGCTCTCGCCGGTCGATCAGGAGGCGGCGGCCTCAACCACCTTGACGATCTTGCGCTTCAGCCGCAGCGCCTTGTCGGACAGTTCGCTGTCACGCGCCTTGAGGAGGAACGCGTCAAGCCCGCCACGGGCCTCGACCGAGCGCAGCGCGTGCGAACTCACCCGAAGATGGACGTTCTGCTTCAGCGCATCGCTGATCAACGTCACCTGATTGAGGTTCGGCAGGAACCGGCGACGGGTCTTGTTGTTGGCGTGGCTGACCGTATTGCCAGTCAGGACACCCTTGCCGGAAAGTTCGCAACGGCGTGACATCTCGAAAAATCCTCAACTTTCATCGAAAGGTGGAGCCCGCCGCGGCTGGTCGCCAGAATTCCGGCATCAGGGCCGGATTGCTATAGTGACGCCGCAATTGTCCGTCAAGGCGAGATAACTTAGGGAAAACCGGCTCCCGGACGCTGACGCGATTCGCCGGCCGGGGTAGAATCCGGGACGGATAGCCGGTTTGTTAACCGTGTTTCGCGTATCGCTCGAGCGTTCACGAGGCCGGCGGTCTGCCGGCCCGCTTTATCGGCCGGAGTCATGCGGGAAATGGCACACCGCGCAGCAAGGCGTCTGATCATATCTGTGCTGGCGGCTGCCGGGCTGATGGTAGCCCAGGCGGGGACGATTTCTGCTGCCGCCCCGCAGGGCGTGACCCTTGAGGCGTCCTACATCATTGCGATTTCGGGGCTGACCATCGGGCGCGCCGACGTGCGCAGCCGGTTCACCGACCACGGCTACGCGGCGGCGATCAGCGGCTCGACCTATGGCGTCAGCCGGCTGGTGTCCGACGCGCAGGCAACGCTGTCAGGCTCCGGGCGGGTGATCGGCGCGACAATCGTGCCGGCGTCCTACAACCTCGCCACCAGCGAGGAAGGCTTCCAGACTAGCGTGAACATGACCATGCGCGGCCGCTCGGTGGTTTCGCTGCAGGCCGTGCCCAGCCTGCCGCTTGCCTCCGACCGGATTCCCATCACGGCGAACAGCAAGCAGGACGTGGTCGATCCGGTCGGTGCGTTCGTTGTTGCCCTGAACAGTCCCGGCATGACGCCGAAGGCAATCTGCGACCGCACCGTAAAGATATTTGACGGCTGGAAACGCTTCGACATCCGCCTGGAATTCAAGGAAACGCGGCAAGTCGATGATGGCGACAGTGCCTACGCGGGCGACGTCATCGTCTGCTCGGCCCGCTATCTGCCGGTGGCGGGGCATCGCACAAGTGACGATTCGGTTGCGTTCATGGCGGACAACAAGCGGCTGGAGATCGGCCTGGCGCGCGTGAAAGGCACAAACTACATGGTGCCCTACACCATCCTGATCGGTACCAAAGTTGGCGACCTGACCATCGACGCCCATAGTTTTACATCCACCGGTACCCAGCAGCAGGCCGCCGCCGACTGATGCGAGCAGCCGGGGCTGTGAGCGTTTTCCACAGGTTATCCACAGGCCTTGCACAAATACGCGAAGGTAAAAGCGGCTACTGGCCGAGTTCGATTGACGTCGATCCTTTCCTGTGAATCGCAGCGAGTCGTAGAGTGATTCGGCTTAGCCGGAACGGAACCACAAGAACCGACAAGTGGTTATCAGGAGAAGCAGGAGAACAGACAGCGGACATCGGGCTGAAGCGATTCGGGCCCGCTTCGTTCCGGCTCGGTTCTTTTGGGATTGACCTTCGCGTCGGCGCCGAATTTCGAGCGTCCGACAGAGCGTTGTGATAAACGGATCAACGGACACATCGGCCGTCCGGGTCGGAAGCGTCCAAGCCGGGCGTCAGTTGCGACACGTATGAGTATGTCAGTGCCATCGGAAGTCGCGACAGCCGGTAACCGCAATGTCGTTGCGGTGCTCGGCCCGACCAACACCGGCAAGACCCACCTTGCGATCGAGCGGATGCTCGCTCACGGCTCCGGCATCATCGGACTGCCGCTCAGGCTGCTTGCGCGCGAGGTCTACAATCGCGTCGTGGAACGCGTCGGCGCGGGCGCCGTCGCGCTGATCACGGGCGAGGAAAAGATCATCCCGCCCCAGCCGCGGTTTCGGGTGTGCACGGTCGAGGCGATGCCCGAGAGCGCGGACACCTCGTTTCTCGCCATCGACGAAATTCAGTTAGCCGGCGATCTTGAACGCGGGCACGTGTTCACCGATCGCATACTCAACCTGCGCGGCCGTGACGAAACGCTGCTGCTTGGCGCGGCGACCATGCGGGGCATGGTCGAGAAGCTCGTTCCCGGCGTCAACGTCGTGACCCGGCCGCGCATGTCGCTGCTCACCTACTCCGGCGCCAAGAAGATCACGCGACTGCCGCCGCGCTCGGCGGTGGTGGCATTCTCCGCCGACGAGGTCTACGCGATCGCCGAACTCATCCGCCGGCAGCGCGGCGGCGCAGCCGTCGTGCTGGGCTCGCTCAGCCCGCGGACACGCAACGCCCAGGTCGATCTTTTCCAGTCGGGCGACGTGGAATTTCTCGTCGCGACCGACGCCATCGGCATGGGCCTCAATCTCAACGTCGATCACGTCGCCTTCGCGTCGGACCGAAAGTTCGACGGCTATCAGTACCGCCGCCTCAGCGCGGCGGAATTCGCCCAGGTCGCGGGACGCGCTGGCCGCCACATGCGCGACGGCACCTTCGGCGTCACCGGACGCGCGGAACCATTCGAGGACGCACTGGTCGAGGCGCTGGAGAGCCACTCGTTCGAACCGGTGCGGATGGTCCAGTGGCGCAACCGCGCGCTCGACTTTTCGTCGGTGGCGACGCTCAAGGCGACGCTCGACCTGCCGCCGACCGCAGCAGGCCTCACGAAAGCGCCCCCGGCGGTCGACGTCCAGACCCTGGAGCGGGTGACGCGCGACGATGCCGTGGCGGCGCTGGCGGGCGCGCGCGAGCGCGTGGCGCTGCTATGGGACGTCTGCCAGGTGCCCGACTATCGAAAGATCGCACCGGCAAACCACGCGGAGCTGGTCGCTACCATCTTCACTTTTGTCGCCCGCGACGGCGCGGTGTCGGAAGACTGGTTCGCCAGCCAGGTCGCCTTCGCGGATCACGTCGACGGCGATATCGACACGCTCGCCAATCGCATTGCACACATCCGCACCTGGACATTTGCGGCCAACCGGCCGCAATGGCTGAAGGATCCCCTCCATTGGCAGGAGCGCACGCGCGCGATAGAGGATCGTCTGTCGGACGCCCTGCACGAGCGGCTGACCGCACGGTTCGTCGACCGGCGGACCAGCGTACTCATGCGACGCCTGAAAGAGAACGCGATGCTGGAAGCCGAAATCACCACGACCGGGGACGTGATGGTCGAAGGCCAACACGTCGGGAACCTCGATGGTTTCCGCTTTGCGCCTGACCCAAACGCGGTCGACGGACCTGAAGCCAAGGCGCTGCGCGCCGCTGCGCAGAAGGCGCTGACAGGCGAGATCGCGGGGCGCGCGGAAAAGGTGGCCGGCGCCGCCAACGCGGATTTCGTTCTGACGCAGGACGGCACGCTGCGCTGGCGCGGCTCCGCCGTCGCCAAGCTCGTCGAAAGCGACGACGCACTGAAGCCGCGCATGCTCCTCCTCGCCGACGAGCTGCTCGGCGGACCGGCGCGCGAACAGGTCCAGGCACGCATCGACGGATGGCTCGGCAGCCACACCGGCGCGCTGCTGAAGCCGCTGTTCGATCTGCGGTCGGCCGAAACGCTGGCGCCGGCAGCGCGCGGCATCGCGTTTCGCCTCTCCGAGAAATTTGGCACCGTCGAGCGCAGCGAAATTGCCGACGACGTCAAAGCGCTCGATCAGGACGCGCGGGCGAGCCTGCGGAATCTCGGCGTGCGCTTCGGCGCCTATCATATCTACGTCCCTGCCCTGCTGAAGCCGGCGCCGGGAGCGCTGATCGCGATGCTTTGGGCGCTGAAAAACGGCGGTCTCGGTATCGCTGGCCTGGGCGAGATCATGCGACTGGCGGCGTCGGGGCGGACCAGCGTCGCGGTCGATCCAGGTTTTGTGCGCCAGCTTTACCCTGCCGTCGGGTACAAGATTTGCGGCAACCGGGCGGTGCGCATCGACATCCTCGAGCGGCTCGCCGACATGATCCGCCCGCTCATCGCGTGGCGGCCGACCACGGAACAGCCCGACCCGCCGCCCGGCGCGGTCAAGGGATACGGCTTTACGATGACGGTCGCGATGACGTCCCTGCTCGGCTGCGCAGGCGAGGACTTCGCCGGCGTCCTGAAGGCTCTGGGCTACCGGGTCGACCGGCGACCGATCGCCGCCGCTGCGGTGCCGGCGGAAAGCGTCCCGGCGGGCGAGGCTCCGCCGCCCGAGGTTGCCGCCGAGACGCCGACGGCGGCGCCGGAGCCGGCTCCGCAGGAAGGCGGCGTCGCATCCGGCAGTGAAATCTCAGCCAGCGGTGAAATCGCCACCGGCGCGGAGAGTGCGCCGCCGGAGAACGCGCCACCGGAGGCCGCGACGGCGGCGGTGACCCCGGCGCCGGGGTTCATCGACGTGTGGCGTCCGGGCGGTCGCCGCGACAGAAGTGAGCAGCCGCGACGCGGTGCCGAGGGGCGGCGCAACAGGCACGGTGCGCGGGCGGAAGCGCCGTCCACGGAACGTACCGGTGCGACCCCGGCCGGCGCGGGCACTGAAACGGCAACGCCGGACATTACGGCCGCGCCTTCACCCGGCGATCAGGCGCCGGGCCACCGCGAGGCCCGGCGCGATCGCGGGCAGCGCGGGGACGAAGAGCGCCGCGGCGGCCGGCGCGAGCGCCCGCCACGCCAGGACGGCCGCCGGGGAGACCGCGGTGACGATCAGGATCGGCAGCGCGAAAGCCGCTCGCGACGAGAACCGCAGGGTCAGCCGCTGCGGTTCTCGACCGAACCCGCAAAGTCGGACAAGCGCGGGGCAATCGATCCCAACTCGCCATTTGCCGCGCTGGCAGCGCTCAAGGCGCGGCTGGAAGGCAAGGAACAGGACGGCTGAGTGGCACGCGAGCCGACCGGGCCGCGCCAGCGCATCGACAAGTGGCTGTGGTTCGCGCGGCTGATAAAAAGCCGAACGCAAGCCCAGTCGTTCGTCCTTTCAGGCTCCGTCAGGATCAACCGGCAGAAGGTCGACGCTGCCAGCCATGTGGTGCGTGTCGGCGATACACTGACGGTAGCGCTGGCGGCGGGCGTCCGGGTGCTGCGCGTGCTTGATACCGGAGAACGGCG
>Ga0265340_10001989_pt1 | contig 11692 bp, 11 predicted proteins | sample 4CB225metaG_FD_202082 | JGI IMG/M metagenome (GOLD analysis project Ga0265340, IMG submission 202082) | Rhizosphere microbial communities from Carex aquatilis grown in University of Washington, Seatle, WA, United States - 4-CB2-25 metaG | ecosystem: Host-associated > Plants > Roots >...
CCCCGGTCGTAGGCGCGCGCGAACGCGGCGAAATCGGGAAGCATCGCCATGGCGCGATCACGATCCCTCGCCGCTCCCGACCACATTGTCGAGCAGCTTGTTGTTGATCGTCACGCCCTGTTTGTCGCGCGCCACGCCGGCGAAGGATTCGATGACGTCGCCGGCGATGCCCCTTGAGATTTGGCGAACGCCCTGCCGGAACATCGGATCGTCCGTTGGGGGCATCTGATGGGCGATGCCCGAGACGCGCGCCACGACATAGCCTTCGCCCTTGCCGAGCGGCCCGAAGACGGCTTCGCCCGGAGCGGCGGCGTACAAGGCCGCGACCAACACAGGGGAGAACGTCGCGTCGCTGGTTTGGTGCGTCAGCGCCGGGCTTGAGAGGACCGGCGAGCCGGTCGCCTTGGCCACGGCGTCGAGCGAGTGGTCCCGATTGGCCTGGACCGCGAGTTCGGCCGCCTTTTTCTGCAGCAGCACCGCGCGCTGTTCGGCCATCCAGCCGGCGAGTGCCTCGGTGCGCACCTGATCGAGCGGCTTGAGCTTCGGCGGCATGACGGCGTTCACGGACACGACGTAATAATCGCCCGACTTGCCTTGGAACGGATCGCCTTCCTCGCCGGCCTCGGACTTGAAGACCTGATCGCGGAACACCTGATCGTCCGGTGCGGCCGTCTTGCTGCCGTCCGGCGCCAGGCCATGGATGTCCATCGCGGCGACGCGGTCGGAATGCATGCCGACTTTCTTGGCGGCTGCGGCCAGGCTGGCGCCGCCGCTCGTCGCATCCATATAGGCGTTGGCGATGTCGCCCAATTTGGCCTGGGCCAGCTCATTGGCGATCGCTTTCTTGAGCTCGTCCTTGGCCTGGTCGAGGGTCGTGAGGTGGCCCGCCGTGATCTTGACGACCTTGATCAGCGCCCAGCCGAAGGTGACCTTGATCGGCTGGCTCACCCCGCCTTCAGGCAGCGCAAAGACGATTTTCGCTTCGGCGGGATCGAGATCCGCGGCCACTCGCGTGCCCAGTTCGAGATCGGCCGGCTTGAGGCCGTGTTCCGCCGCGACCGTCGCAAAATTCGCCCCCGCGGCGATCTTGGCGTGCGCGGCCTCGGCGTCGGCCTGGGAGGCGAGGGGGATCTGCTCCAGGTCGCGCTTTTCGGGAATGTCGTATTTGTCCTTGTTGGCGTCGTAAGCGCTTTGGACTTGCTGGTCGGTAACGGCGATGCCTTTCGTCACTTCGTCGAGGCCGATCTGGGCATAGGCTACGTCGCGATATTCCGGCGTCGAAAATTTTTCGGTGTGGGCCTTCACATAGGCGGCCAGCACGGCATCGGGCGGCGGCGCGATGGACCCGAGCGACTTGGCGTCGAGCGTCACATATTGCGCGGCGCGCAGCTCCGTGGCGTAGGCGAACAAGGCGCGCGCATAGCCGATGGGAAGCTGGAACCCCGACGCAACCGCCTGGATCAACTGGTCGCGGACCGTGTCGCGCCGCATTACCTCGATGAAGCCCGGCTCGCTATAGCCGGCGCGGGAAAGCTTCTGCTCGAAGACGCTGCGGTCGAAGGTTCCGGCGATGCCGGCGAACGCCGGTGTGGCCCGTATTTGCGCCAATACCATGTCGTCGGTGACGGTAATCTTGAGCCGCTGCGCGACATTGTCGAGCGCGGTCTGGGCGATGTCCTGTTGCAGCAGCTGGTGGGCGAGGGCGGTGCGCTGGGCCTGATCCAGGCTCGCATCCTTGACTTGGCCGCGAAGAAAATTGGTGAAGTCGCGCTGGAATTCGGATTGTTCGATGGTCGTTTTGCCGACCGTCGCGACCGAGGTGACGACCCCGCCGCGGAAAATGTCGCCGATACCCCAGGCGACGAAGCTGAGTGTCAGCCCCCCTAGGAACAGGGAGGAAATCCAGGACTTGGAGAATTTGCGCATTTCTTGGAGCATGACGGAACCTGTGGCGGCGAATGGCGCGTGGCGGCGGAAGGCGGCGGATGATAGGGAGGGCCACTACTCACGGCAAGGAGCAGGGCATGCTGATAGCGGGAAACTGGAAAATGAACGGCTTGTCGTCCGCCTTGGACGAGGTCGATGCGCTGATTGGCGCGCTCAAGGCCCATCCGGCGGGCCACGACGTGCTGGTCTGTCCGCCGGCGACGCTCCTGGCGAGGGTTGCGGCAAGGACCGGCGGCGCGGTCGGGGTCGGCGGCCAGGATTGCCATCCCCAGCCCTCCGGTGCTTTCACGGGCGACGTTTCGGCGGAAATGCTGCGCGACGCCGGGGCCAATTGGGTCATCGTCGGCCATTCCGAGCGCCGGCAGTATCACGGCGAAACCGACACGCTCATCGCCGCCAAGGCCAAGGCCGCTTGGCGCGCGGGACTGTCGGCCATCATCTGCATCGGCGAGACCGAGGCCGAACGATCGGACGGCCAGGAAGAGGCGGTCGTCGACCGTCAGTTGGCCTCTAGCGTCCCCGACGGGACTAGCGCTGCCAACGCCGCCATCGCCTATGAGCCGGTTTGGGCAATCGGTACGGGACGCACGCCGACCAACCAGGACATCGCAAAGATGCACGCCCATATCCGCTCGCGGCTGGTTGAGCGGTTTGGCGAAAGCGGCCGCGCCATCGCGATCCTCTATGGCGGCTCGGTCAATCCGAAGAATGCCAAGGAGATTTTGGCTATCGCCGAAGTCGGTGGCGCGCTGGTCGGGGGCGCAAGCCTGAAGGCGGCGGATTTCCTCGCCATCATCGCAGCAGCGCCTGGTTAACCAAGCTATCCCACCTTTCTTTAACTCGGCCCGTGGCAGTCTTTCGCCAAAGGCGAGTGCGGTATGGCGAGGCTCTTTTACGAGACGGCCCAAACTTTAATTTACGATCCGGTTCCCGCGAACCGGACAGCGACGCGCGCCGTATTGTACACGCTCGGCTTCCGCTGCATGGAAACCGTCGCAACGATCGAGGACTTCCACGAGGCGATCCGCATCCGCCCGCCCGATCTGGCGCTCTGCGAGGCGCAAGGCGCCGACGGCGAGCTGTGCCGGATGATCCAGGCGCTTCGCCAGGGCGTCACCGGCTATAATCCATTCATCGTCATCATCGTGACCGCCTGGGAGAAGACCAACGCGCTGGTCAGCCGCGTGGTCAATTCCGGCGCCGACGATCTCATCCTGCGCCCGTTCTCGACCCGGCTTTTGGGCGATCGCATCGACACCCATGTCGAGCGCCGCAAGGGCTTTGTCATCACCCACGACTATGTCGGACCCGACCGCCGTCGCGATTCCGCGCGGCCGTCGACGGTGGAACTGTTCGAGCCGCCCAATTCGCTCAAGATGAAGGCGAAGGAGCGACTGAGCCCCGACGAGGCGGCAGCACGGCTGGAGACGGAATTGCGCGGGGCGCGAGAGATGCTGAATTCCGAGAAGCTGCGCCGCGATGGTTTCCAAATCTGCATCCTGTGGCGTCTGTTACAGGAGAGGCGGCCCGGCGAGGCGAGCTACGACGAGGATTTGGACAAACTGGAGCGGCTGACCCGCGGAGTCGCCGAGCGCTGCCGCGAGAACGAACACGAGATCGCGGCGCAGTGGTGCGAATCCGTGCTGGCCGGCGCGGAGGGTCTCAAGATGGGCGTCGATCGCAACGCCTCGATGCACCTGCTCGGACACGCGGCGCTCAACCTCAACCAGGTGTTCCATCCCGAGAAATCGACCGCCGATCATCTCGCCAAGATCGACGCCACCGTCGCCATGATCCGCGCCCGCAGGCCGGCGCCAGAAGTGGTGGATATGCGGATGGTGAGTGGCGAGTAGTAACCCATTGTTCCCTATTCGCTAATCCCTATTCGCCATTCGCTCCTTCCCAAGCAAGCGCCCATCGTCTAAGAAGCCGACCGGAAAAAGGCGCCCCCCATGGAAACTCTGCTGCTGGCTATCGAACTGATGATCGCGATCGCGCTTGTGATCGTGGTGCTGATGCAGCGCTCGGAAGGCGGCGCGCTCGGCATGGGCGGCGGCGGTTCAGGTCTCGGCGGGTTATTCAGCCCGCGCGGCGCATCGGACACGCTGACCCGCACCACGGCCATCCTGGCGATCATGTTTTTTGTGGTGTGTCTCGCCCTTAATCTGCTGGTGGCCCATACGGTGCGGCCGAAGTCGCTCCTCGATTCGGCGACCGCTCCGAGCCAGACCACCGCGCCGGTGCAAAAGCCTGTCGCACCCGCGCCCGCGCCGTCCGGGCCGCAAGTTCCGACCCCACACTAAATCCATCAATTTCAGCGGCTTGCCTCGGCCCCCTGAGACATAATCTCAGGCTGTCGAAAATATGAATCTTTGCGCTTGAGTGTGCACGAGTCTTTCGACATACAGGACTTCCATGGCGCGGTTGATCTTCATCACCGGCGGTGTGGTCTCTTCCTTAGGAAAAGGTCTTGCCTCCGCGGCTCTCGGAGCCCTGTTGCAGGCGCGTGGCTACAAGGTCCGCCTGCGCAAACTGGACCCCTACCTCAACGTCGATCCGGGGACCATGAGCCCCCACCAGCACGGCGAGGTTTACGTCACCGACGACGGGGCGGAGACCGATCTCGACCTCGGCCATTACGAGCGCTTCACCGGCGTGTCGTCGGGGCGCGCCGACAACATCACCAGTGGGCGCATCTATCAGCAGGTGATCGAGAAGGAGCGCCGCGGCGAGTATCTCGGCCGCACGGTTCAGGTGATCCCGCACGTCACCGACATGATCAAGGAATTCATTCTGGCGGGAAGCGACGATGTCGATTTCCTGCTCTGCGAGATTGGCGGCACGGTCGGCGACATCGAAGGCCTGCCGTTCTTCGAAGCCATCCGCCAACTCGGCAACGAATTAGGCCGCGAACACCACGCCTTCGTCCATCTGACGCTGGTGCCTTATCTCGAGGCTGCGGGTGAGCTGAAGACCAAGCCGACCCAGCATTCGGTGAAGGAGCTGCGCGCCATCGGCATTCAGCCCGATGTTCTGCTCTGCCGCTCGGAAAAGCCGCTGCCCGACGACGAACGGCGCAAGATCGGCCTGTTCTGCAACCTGCCGGCCGAGCGGGTGATCCCCGCGCTCGACCTCACTACTATCTATCAGGTGCCGCTCGCCTATCACGAGGTCGGTCTCGACGACGAAATCCTAAAAGTCTTCGGTATCGAGGATGCGCCGCCGCCCGATCTTTCGCGCTGGCAATGGGTGGTGGACCGGGTGCGCAATCCCGAAGGCGAAGTGAAGATCGCCGTCGTCGGCAAATACATGCAGGTGAAGGATTCCTACAAGTCGCTTTCGGAAGCGCTGACGCACGGCGGGCTCGCCAACAATGTGCGCGTTACCCTCGAAATGATCGACAGCGAGATTTTCGAACGCGCCGACGCGGCAGCGTTTCTGGAGAACGTCAACGGCATTCTGGTGCCGGGCGGCTTCGGCGAGCGCGGCACCGAGGGCAAAATCCAGGCGGTCAAATTCGCGCGCGAACGCAAAATTCCGTTCTTCGGCATCTGCTACGGACTGCACATGGCGGTGATCGAGACCGCGCGCGACCTGGCGGGCCTCGAAGGGGCGGGCACCACCGAGAACGGCAAGCCGCGCCATCCCGTGATCGCCTTGATGACCGAATGGACCAAGGGCAACGCCAAGGAAACCCGCAGTGCGGACGGCGATCTCGGCGGTACCATGCGGCTGGGCGCTTATCCCGCCGTTCTGACGGCCGGCAGCCGCGTCGCCGAAGTCTATGAGACGAACGAGATTTCCGAGCGCCACCGCCACCGCTTCGAAGTCAACGTCAACTACATCAAGCACCTTGCTGAGCACGGCTTGGTGGTCTCCGGCTGGTCGCCCGACGGCAAGCTGCCAGAAATCATGGAAATTCCCGAGCACCCGTGGTTCATCGGCGTGCAGTTCCACCCCGAATTAAAGTCGCGCCCCTTCGCCCCGCACCCATTATTCCGCAGCTTCATCGCCGCGGCGGTGAAGCAGGGGAGGCTGGTGTAACTCATTCGGACGAGGGGCGGAAACCGCGTTTGTAGGCTTCAATCGCGTCTTCGCAGGCAGTCGAGAGTCTAATCGAAAGCTGCACCAGACCCTGTGAGGCGGGGAATTGCATCATGCCGATATCCGCCGATGCCTTTAGTCGAATTTGAAGTGGAACATCTTCGTTTGTTACGATGCTTTCAAAATATTCTTGGGGTGATCCAAGATACGCTTGTGGTTCAGGGTACTTGTTCTCCCTCAAGCCATCCTCGAAGGCTTTGGCGAGCTGCTTGCGGCCCATAATCGAGAACATCGTCCACGCCCATATCGAATTCTTTATCCAGATAAGGAGATAGAGAATCTGAAGCGCGAAGAAAGCGCCTACGACCCCAACTACTCCTCCATGAAAAAGCGTTGCAACTAGTACTGAAATGACCAAGTCGGGCAAAAGGCCGAGCGCCCAATAGAACCACGCGCGTCTCTTAGTTCTGCTTGCGAACTGCATGCTGCCCCGATTCTGCGCCTCTTACCGACGCGCTGGCCCAGTCTTGCGAACCATGACACTGCTGAGAAATGCTATTCCAATTGCTCCGTCACCCACAATGCTCTTGGGATGCGATCGATGACCAGCAGGCAAGCGCGCAGGCTAATCCTCCATTGTCATCCCCGGCGAGCCCAGCCACGGCTGGGCGAGGGAAGGGGACCCAGGTATCGGCAGCGCGCTGGTTTTGGGACCTGGGTTCCCTTCCCCTCGCGCCGAAATGCGGCGCTCGGCCGGGGAATGACAACCTTGTTTCTTAGCCATTCGTAAACGTCTGGCCCCTAGCATCGGGGTATGGGCCAGAGGTGCGCGATTTTCGGAATTGCCGCCGCGGTGGCGCTTGCCGCCGCGCCCGCGCTCGCGCAATCGACGGACACGCCCGCGCGGCTTTCGCCCCCGCCGGACGTGCCGCGCTATGCCACCATGATCCCGCCCGCGACCGACGATGCATTGATCGATCGCGCCCCTCCGATCGCCGCGCCCACCACACCCGTCACGACCGAGCCCGCTGCTCCGCCCACGGACGGTCTCACGCGCCTGCGCTACGCTTCGATGGACCAGCCCGAAACCGTCACCGTCACCGGCCTGCGCCCGTCGCAGGAAACCGGCTACCACCTCGGCACGGGCGACACGGTGCGCGTCACCGTGTTCGACGAGGGCGATCTTTCCGGCTCCTTCGAGATCGACAGCCTAGGCTATGTGCGCTTGCCGCTGATCGGACAGGTTTCGGCGGCGGGCCTCACCACCTTCGCGCTGGAGGACCGCATCTCCTCCGGGTTCACCCAAGGCGGATTTCTCCTCAGCCCCCGCGTCAACGTGGAAGTGACGACCTATCGCCCCTTCACGATCATCGGCGAAGTCACCAAGCCCGGCGAGTATGCCTATGTGAATGCGATGACGGTCCCCAACGCCGTCGCGCTGGCCGGTGGCTATACCGAATACGCGGCGGAATCCGAGGTCTTCATTCGCCACCAGGGCGAAACCAAGGGCCAAGAGGTGGCGGCCGACGAGACCACGCGCATCCGCCCCGGCGACGTGGTGCGGGTGGAGCGCTCGACCTATTGGTCGGTGATGACCATCCTGTCGCCGCTGATCTCGCCCGTTGCGACGGCGGTCTATCTGTTGAAATAGCGCCGGGTGCTGTAGAGTGCACCCATGACCCCCATCCATGCCAATGCGACCGTCAAGGTCGGTTCCGTCGAACTCGGCAACACCAAAAAGCTCGCGATCATCGCCGGGCCCTGCCAGCTCGAAAGTCGCGCCCACGCCTTCGAGATGGCATCCGCGCTGAAGGAAATGGCCGCCAAGGCCGGCGTCGGGCTGATCTACAAGACCAGCTTCGACAAGGCCAATCGCACCTCGGCCGCCACCTCGCGCGGCATGGGGCTGGAATTGGCGTTGCCCATCTTCAAAGAAATCCGCGAGAAGTTCGGCATCCCGGTTCTGACCGACGTGCATGAGCGCGATCACTGCGCCGCCGTGGCCGATGCCGTGGACGTGCTGCAGATTCCGGCGTTTCTCTGCCGCCAGACCGACTTGCTCGTGGCGGCGGCGCATACCGGCAAGGCGATCAATATTAAGAAGGGCCAGTTCCTCGCGCCCTGGGACATGAAGAACGTCATCGCCAAGGTCACCGGCGCGGGCAATCCCAACGTGCTGGCGTGCGAGCGCGGCGTCAGCTTCGGCTACAACACGCTGGTGTCGGACATGCGTTCGCTGCCGATCATGGCCAAGTTCGGCGTGCCGGTGGTGTTCGACGCGACACATTCGGTGCAGCAGCCGGGCGGTCTTGGTGCCACGACGGGGGGCGACCGCGACATGGTGCCTTATCTGGCGCGCGCGGCGGTGGCCGTCGGCGTCGCCGCCGTGTTCATGGAAGTCCACCAGGATCCGGACCACGCGCCGTCCGACGGCCCGAATATGCTCAAGCTCAAGGACTTCCCGGCGCTGCTCGAGGAATTGGTCGCCATCGACGCCATCGCCAAGAAGCGCGCCAAGACCTAGAGCGTCAGGTAAGCGGCGACGATCCCGTAGAGCGCCAAAAGCAGCAAGGACAATTGCGCCACAGCGGAGATCAGGAAGCCCGTGCTGCGCTTTTCCGCCGCTTCCATATAGCCGGTCATATAGAAGACGCGTCCTACGACCCACAAAAGACCGAACGCGGCCGGCAGCCACCCGAGCGTGCGAAAATAAATCGTCGCCAGCCACAACAGCGGCAGGAACACGACGAACGCTTCCAGCGTGTTGTAGTGGACGCGAACGGCGCGTTCGAATTCCGGCGCACCGGTCATCGCGGGCGCATCGATCTTATGCTTGCCGCGCATCTGGGCGACGCGGATGCCCATGTAGAAATAGAGAATAATCGCCAGGATCGTGACGATGGCGCTCAACAGATCGGCAGGCATGTGCATGGCGGTTTCCCCGGATTGGGCCGCCGCGCGGGGATCGCACGGCAGCCTTTGTGACAGGTTACCAGGATTCGGCACGGCTACGTCACGGCCTGCAAGGCGCTGGAGCAAAACGGCGAATTTGCCCCATGGAGCCGCGCTTGATGACGGAGCGCGCATCGCTTAAAGCAGGCGCGAAATCGACGAAGGAAGCGCAAAAATGACCGCCATCATCGACATCATCGGCCGTGAAATTCTGGACAGCCGCGGCAACCCGACCGTGGAAGTGGACGTCAGGCTGGAGGACGGCTCGTTCGGCCGCGCCGCCGTTCCGTCGGGCGCCTCGACGGGCACGCGCGAAGCCGTCGAACTGCGCGACGGCGACAAGAAGCGCTATGGCGGCAAGGGCGTCGAAAAGGCGGTCGAGGCGGTCAACGGCGAGCTGTTCGACGCGCTGTGCGGGATGGAGGCCGAAGACCAGGTCCGCCTCGACAAGGCGATGTGCACGCTCGACGGCACACCTAACAAGGCGCGGCTCGGCGCCAACGCGATCCTCGGCGTGTCGCTTGCGGTTGCCAAGGCGGCGGCAGTGGCAGCGAACCTGCCGCTCTACCGTTATGTGGGCGGGGCCAAGGCGAACCTGTTGCCGGTGCCGCTGATGAACATCGTCAATGGCGGCGTGCATGCCGACAACCCGATCGATTTCCAGGAATTCATGATCGTGCCCGCGGGCGCGCCGACCTTCCGCGAAGCGCTGCGCACCGGCGCGGAGATCTTTCACACGCTGAAGAAGGCGCTGCACGATGCCGGCCATAACACCAATGTCGGCGACGAGGGCGGCTTCGCGCCGAACCTCAAGAGCGCCGACGAAGCGCTGAGCTTTATCGTCAAGGCCATCGAGAAAGCGGGCTACCGCCCCGGCGAAGAGGTCTTCATCGCGCTCGATCCGGCCTCGTCTGAATTCTTCGAGGACGGCCGCTACGAGTTGAAGGGCGAGGGCAAGTCGCTCACCCCCGATCAGATGGTCAAGGTCTATGAAGATTTGGTCGCGCGCTTTCCGATCTTCTCCATCGAAGACGGCATGGCGGAACAGGACACGGCCGGCTGGAAGACGATCACCAAGGCGCTCGGGGGCAAGGTCCAGCTCGTCGGCGACGACAATTTCGTCACCAACACCAAGCTGCTGAAGCAGGGCATCGCCGACGGCGTCGCCAATGCGATCCTGATCAAGGTCAACCAGATCGGTTCGCTGACCGAGACGCTGGAAGCGGTCGAGATGGCGCACAAGGCGGCCTATCGCGCGGTCATGAGCCATCGTTCGGGCGAGACGGAAGATTCCACCATCGCCGACCTCGCCGTCGCGACGAACTGCGGGCAGATCAAGACGGGCTCGCTGTGCCGTTCGGACCGCCTCGCCAAGTACAACCAGCTCCTCCGCATCGAGGAACAGTTGGGCGATCAGGCGATCTTCGCCGGCAAGAGCGTGCTCAAGGCTTGACGCATTTCCCACGTCCGGGACTGAAAGAAGGCCGCCCCCTGGCGGCCTTTTTCGGTTGCCGTTCGCGCGATCTCGTTCTCTGCTATGGTCGCCGATATTCCCGGGCCTGTCCGTGACCCAAACTTAGAAGCAATCATGCGAAGTTACGCGAGAAGGGTTTACGGGCGGGCCATCGCGGCCGGCTATTCGCCGGCCCGCTTAGCCGCGCTGAAATATAGGTCCCTTTATTACCTCTCTTACTTTGTCTCTCTGCTGCCCATTCCGCTTCGATTCATCCTGCTGTTGTCGTTGTCCAACAAGGAGGGAGCGGGCGAACACCACTACGGACGCGTCTACGGCAAGATTCTGTTCCGATTTAAGTACCGGCCGATGAAGTTGCTGGAAATCGGAGTCGGCGGCTACGCAGGGCACACCGGCGGAGCGTCATTGAATGCCTGGCAGCTGTATTTTCCGTTCGCGCGGATCATCGGTGTCGATATTGAGGATCGGTCGGTTCTGGCGAACCTGCGCACGCGCATCTATCGCTTGGATCAGGGCGATGCGGCCGCTCTACGGGACCTCGCTCAGCGCGAGCGGGCATTCGACGTAGTGATCGACGACGGTTCCCATCAATCGAGGCACGTCGTTCAAACTTTCAACGCGCTCTTTCCATGCATCCGCGAGGGCGGTGTGTACATCGTGGAGGACGTGCAGACCTCCTACTGGGATTTCGACGGCTGGGGCGGCCGCCCGTTGACGAGCCCGCAGTTCGACGAGACGGCTATGGGCTACTTCACGCGCCTCAGCCGCTACCTGAACTACATGGAGATTCCTGCCAGCGAACGCCGCAAGATCGAGGGTGTGGAGGAATCTCGCCTGATGCTCGAGCTCGCGCAGAGCATCGGCAGCATCCGCTTCCTGCACAATTTGGTTGTCATCGAAAAACACCGGAATAATGAAACGTCCACGATTGACGAACAGCTTCAGGCGAAATGACACCGCGCTGACCTGCGCCGCGATGTCCCGCCGCTAGCCGCAGGTCGCCGGAGAGAGCGTGCTCAAAGCTTAACGCGCGCGGTTGCGGGCTTAACGATTCTCCGCTTGACGGGGCGAATCAGCAGTGATTCGTTGCCGTCATGCGAATCAGGCGAAGCGTCACGCGGATTTTTCTCTGGTCGATCCTGTGGACCGTCTGCCTGGTCGCCGCTTTCTATTTCGGCAGTTACGCGCTGTGGGGCGAGCGGGGCTATATGGCGCTCCATGACACCCAGGCGCAGCTCGCGACCGCTCAGGGACAGCTCGACCTGGTCAGCGGGC
>Ga0265340_10001990_pt1 | contig 11687 bp, 9 predicted proteins | sample 4CB225metaG_FD_202082 | JGI IMG/M metagenome (GOLD analysis project Ga0265340, IMG submission 202082) | Rhizosphere microbial communities from Carex aquatilis grown in University of Washington, Seatle, WA, United States - 4-CB2-25 metaG | ecosystem: Host-associated > Plants > Roots > Rhizosphere...
CCGACGTCAAGCTGGCCGTTCAAATAATCCGGCAGATGGATCGATTGCGGGATCGGACCATAGATGTAGGTGAAGGTTGCAATCGCGATGAATGCAAGACCGATCGTCAGCAGCACCTGATCAAGTTCCGTGGCTTTGTAGAGACGCGAATAAAGCACCCGCTCGAACACCACGCTCACCGCGCCGATCACAACGAAAGCAATCAACAGCGCAAGAAAGAATGGCACGCCCCAACTGCGTGTGGCGGTGAGCACCACATAGCCGCCGGCCATGGCGAACGCGCCGTGGGCCAGATTGACGAACCCCATCAATCCCATGGTGACCGACAGACCAACCGACACGATGAACAGAAACATCGCGTAGGCCAACCCGTCGAACAGAATGCTGACAGCGATGTTCAGCGTCGGCGACAAGCTCATATCCCCCACAACACTAGGCCGCCGCCGCGGAGCGACCGCGGCGGCGGATATTTAACACAAATTCGCGCGTTTCTCGCCGGCTTACTGGCCGCAACGCCCCACTTTGAGCGCCTTGCACTCGTCCTTCACCTGCGGGATCACACCCAGCACCTTGATGCCGAGCTTGCCGTCCGCCTTGCGGTAGACTTCCTCGGCCCGCTCGTCCTGGATCACGTCGCGGGTTTCCGGATCGATCTTGACCTCGCCGCGCGGGCCATTGGTCGTAAAGCCCTTGAGCGTCGCAATCACCTTCTCGCCGTCGTCGAACTTGCCGTTGAGTTTCTTGATGGCATCGAAGATCGCGGCCATGCTGTCCCAGCCGGCCGCCGACATGAAGTCGGGCGAGGTGTCGGCCTTGTAGGTCGCGTACCATTCCTTCACGAACGCCTTGTTGGCGGCGTTGTCGAGATCGGCGGCATAATGGCCCATGACAATGGTGCCGATCGCTGCGTCGCCCATGTCCTGCAGCTTGTTGTCGGGCACCACGTCCATCGGACCGATCAGCTTGATCCCGGCCTGGCGCAGGCCGAGTTCGCCATAGGCCTTGACCACACCGGCCGCGTGCGCGCCGGACGGAATGAAGACGTAGAAGCAATCCGGCTTCTCATCCTTCACCCGCTGGAAGAACGGGGTGAAATCCGGAACCTGGGCCGGATTGCCCATCGGAATGGCATCGATCACCTTGCCGCCCGCCTGCTCGAAGCCGGTCTTGAACGCTTCGGTCGAGTCCTTGCCGGGCGGGAAATCAGTAAAGCCCATGGCCGCGGTCTTGCAGCCGAGAGTCTTGGCGGCATAGGTTCCCATCGGGAACGCCGGATGCCACATGCTGAACGACAGCCGCACGATGTAAGGCGAGAGGTTGGTGATCCAGGCGGTGCCGGCATTGGCGATCACCATCGGCATCTTGGCCTGCGTCACCACCGGCGCCACCGCGATCGCGGACGGCGAGAACACGAAGCCCGCGAGAATATTGACCTTGTCGTTGGTGATCAGCTCGGTGACCACGGTCTTGGCATTGGCGCCCGACGGCGGTCCCTCGTCACGCTTCACCAGCTCGACCTTGTAGGGCGCGATATCCTTCTCGTGCAGCTTCACATAGAGATCGAACGCCTTGTCGATCTGATTGCCGAGGTCGGCATTGACGCCGGAATACGGTAGGACCACGCCCACCTTGATGGTCTGGGCCTCGGCGGCTCCGCAAAGCCCGAGCGCGAGCGCCGCCGCTCCGACAGTCGTCATGAATCTCATCGGTCTGTTCCTCCCAATTCGGCTTTTCGCCTTACAGCACAAGGACATCAAAGTAAGCGCCTAACGCGGATCGGCATTGCGTCCAAGGCCAGCCATCGAGTTATACCGGCCATTTTTCGGAGTCCAAGGCGCCAAGTGCCGCTGCCCAACTTTCAAACCGCAACGCGCGCGCTGTTGGGGTTGGACGAGCGCGTCGGGTTGCGGCATGGTTGCGCCGAAAAGCTCAAATCGCTCCGGGGATTACCCCCATCCTGGGAGCCGAGCTCTCGACCCCTTCCGGCCCCGGGCCGGCATTAAGGACAGCGACATCATTATGAATCAGCACCAGAAACCGGAGAACCTTGGCCTGGTCGTACCCAGCCTCAAGGATCGGGTCGCCATTATTACTGGGGCCGGCCAGGGCCTCGGGCGGGCCTTCGCCAAGGCCTTGGCCAAGGCCTCCGCCATCGTTGTCATCGCCGAACGCAACCATGCGCGCGGTGAGGCCGTCGCCGCGGAAATCGCCGCCGACGGCGGCCAGGCGATCGCGATCGAAACCGACGTTGCCGATCCGGGCGCGGTCGCAGCGATGGCCAAGCAAGTCACCGACACGTACCGACGCATCGACATCCTGATCAACAACGCCGCGATCTTTTCCACCCTCGAGATGCGGCCGTTCGATCAGATTCCGCTGCCGGAATGGGAGCAGGTGCTGCGCGTCAATGTCACCGGTCCGTTTCTGTGTTCGCGCGCGGTGGTCCCGGCGATGCGGCGGGCCAAGTGGGGCCGCATCATCAACATTGCCTCGGGCGCGGTCTCGCTCGGCCGGCCGAACTATCTGCACTACATCGCGTCGAAAGGCGCGCTCGATGCCATGTCGCGCTCGATGGCGCGCGAGCTCGGACCCGACGGCATCACCGTCAACGCCATCCTGCCCGGCGCGACCTTCACCGAGATCGAACGCAAGACCGTTTCGCCCGAGCAAAAGGCCCGCATCATCGCCATGCAATGCGTGCCGCGCGCCGAAGCGCCGGAAGATCTGGTCGGAACCATTTTGTTCCTCGCCTCCGACGCCTCGAACTTTCTCACCGGCCAGGCCATCACCGTCGACGGCGGGGCCACCCATCCGTGAAGCAACTGCGCGACCATGGCTTGATGGCCGAGGCCGCGGGCCCGGGAGCGGCGATCGTCTTCATTCACGGCATCGGCGGCGCCGCCGGCATCTGGCAGGAGCAACTCACCGCGTCGTGCGCCGCCGGCCACACCAGCGTGGCCGTCAATCTCTTGGGTTATGGCGGCCGCGCGCCGATCAAGGCTGTGACCTTCGAACAGCTCGCCGCCGACGTCGAAGCCGCGATCGCTGCCATCAGCCTCGATCGACCGATTCTGGTCGGACATTCCCTCGGTGGCATGGTGGCGCAAACCATGCTGCGCCGGCGCCCAACGGATTATCGCGCTGCGGTTTTGTGCTGCACCAGTCCTGCCTTCGGCAACGCCTCCGGTGATTTCCAGAAAAAGTTCGTCGCCGATCGCCTCGACCCGCTCCAGGCCGGCCGTTCCATGGGCGATCTCGCCGGCGCGATCGTCGATGAGATCATGGGCCCGAAGCCCGATCCGGCCGGCCGCGCCCTCGCAGTGGCGATCATGGCCGCGACACCGAACGAGACCTACGCCGCCACCATTCACTGCATCGTCGGCTTCGACGAGCGCGCCAATCTCGCCAATATCACCATTCCGGTGCTGTGCCTCGCCGCTGAACACGATCGCAATGCGCCGCCGGCGATGATGCAACGCATGGCCGGCAAGATTCCGGCCGCAAACTATCTCTGTCTTGCCGGCGTCGGCCACCTGCCCAACCTCGAGGTGCCGCGCGCCTTCGACGCCGGCATCCTCGATTTTTTGCGTGAGGCATTTGACCGCCCAAAGACCAAGTCCCACAATCCATAAGCCGTCATGGCCGCGCTCAATCCACGACTGTCTGGTTTAGCAATGCCGGTTTTAACCACCAGCGCGTCGACAATCATCGGTCGTCATGGCCGGACTTGTTCCGGCCATCCACGCCTTGCTTTGTGGCAAGAAAGACGTGGATGGCCGTGACGGAGCACGGCCATGACGATGCGGGGAAGACCGCAGCTCACGACAAAGTTTGGATTGGAATAGTTGAAAGCCATGCCCACTTCCGAGATCGCCTCCCCTCACGACGCCCCGATCTTTGCCCCCGACGCCTTTCGCATCGAACCCGCCGACGCGGCGTTGATCGACAAGGCCCGCCGCTTCGGCGCCACAGTACTGGCGCCGCGCGCCGCCGAGCATGATCGCGCCGCTACCTTTCCGATCGAGAATTTCCGCGACATGCACGGCGAAGGCCTGCTCGCCATCTGTATTCCGAAACAGGACGGCGGCCTCGGCGCCGATTTCAAGACCTATTGCCTCGCCGCCGCCGAGCTCGGCCGCTATTGCGGCGCCACTGCGCTGTCCTGGAACATGCACGTGTGTTCGACGCTGTGGACCGGCGCGCTCGCCGATCAGCTCGATCTGTCGCCAGCCGATCGCGCCCTTCACGCGGAGCGGCGGCGCGTGCATTACCGGCGCATCGTCGACACCGGCGCGCTTTATTCGCAGCCGTTCTCCGAGGGTGGCGCGGCGGCCGCCGGCGCGGTCGCCTTCGGCACCGAAGCCCGGCCAGTCAAAGACGGCTTTATCGTCAACGGCAAGAAGATCTTCGCCTCGCTTTCGGGCGCGGCGGACTACTACGGCGTGCTGTGCACCGAACGCCGCGAAGGCGAGGGCGCGAGCCGACGCAACACGCTCTACCTGGCAATTCCGGCTTCGGCCCAAGGCGTCAGCGTGACCGGCGACTGGGATCCCCTCGGCATGCGCGGCACGGTTTCTCGCACCCTGCTGTTCAAGGATGTGTTCGTGCCGGAAGCCGAGATGCTGATGCCGCACGGCGTCTATTTCCGCGCCGCCAGCACTTTCCCGCACATGTTTCTGACGCTCTCCCCGACCTATATGGGGCTCGCCCAAGCGGCCTATGATTTCACCGTGTCCTACCTGCGCGGCGAGGTGCCGGGCACGCCGCCGGTCAAACGGCGGATGTTTCCCACCAAGCAGATCGCGGTCGCCGAGATGCACGTGATGCTGGAGCAGACCAAGGCGCTGTGGTTCCAGGCGGTCAGCGACGCCCGCGCCAATCCGAGCCGGGAGCAGGTGCTGCGCGCCTACGCCGCCCAGCACACGGTGATGGAAAACGCCAACGCGCTCGCGGTCAAGGCGATCCGCACCTGCGGCGGCCAGGCCATGCTCAAGAGCTTGCCATTGGAGCGCATCTATCGCGACAGCCGCTGCGGCTCGCTCATGCTGCCGTGGACCGCTGAAATCTGCATCGACCGGCTCGGCCGCGAAACGCTCTACCTGCCCGGCGAGAAGGATGACTAGTGCGGCCGATTTGAAGTTCCTGCGCCACCTGCCGAACTTCCTTCAGGAACTTCAAATCGAAAAGCCGCACGCGTATGATCACATTGCTCGTGGCCCCTTTGCTTCCGAAGTTCGTGTGGAGGGTGCTGCGACGGGGCACGAACTTCGGAAGCGGGGCACGAGCGTGGACCTGTCCGATCTGATCGATCGCAACGCGGCCTTTGCACCGGACAAGGCGGCGCTGCGCTTTGACGGCACGGCGCTGAGCTATGCGGATTTCTCTGCGCGCATTGCCGCGACCGCGCGCGCGCTCAAATCCGGCTTTGCGATCGGACGCGGCGATCGGGTTGCGATCCTCGCCACCAATCATCCGGACTACCTGGTGCTGCTTTATGCTTGCGCCCGGCTCGGGGCCCTGCTGGTGCCGCTGAACTGGCGGCTGGCGGTGCCGGAACAGCTCTTTATTCTGCGCGACGCCGCGGTAAAGGCGCTGGTGGTCGAGCAGGCGCTCGCCGCGATCGTGCCGGAGCTCGCCAAAGCGCGGCCCGATACGCGCGTCATCGGCCTCGATTTTGCGCCCCCGGGCGGATTTTCGTTTGCCGATCTGCTCAAGGCCGGCAGCGGCGACGGGCGCAACCCGCACGTCGATTTTTCCTGTCCGCTGCTGATCGTCTACACCTCGGGCACCACCGGCCGTCCGAAAGGCGCGGTGCTGCGGCAGGACGCGCTGCTGTGGAACGCGGTCATGAGCCAGCACATGCACGACATGACCGCCGCGGATCACGTCCTCACCGTGCTGCCGATGTTCCATGTCGGCGGGCTCAATATCCAGACCACGCCCGCCCTGCAGCTTGGCGCCACCGTGACCTTGCACGCGCGGTTCACACCTGACCACACGCTCGCGGCGATCGCCGCTGATCGCCCCTCCCTCACCCTGCTGGTGCCGGCGACCATTCAGGCGCTGATCGAGCACCCGCAGTGGGCAACGAGCGATCTCACCAGCCTGCGCGCGGTCTCGACCGGCTCGACCCAGGTCCCACAGAAACTGGTCGATGCGATCATGGCGCGCGGCATTCCGGTTCTACAGGTCTACGGCTCGACCGAGACCTGCCCGATTGCGGTCTACACCCGGCTCGCTGGCGACTGGCGCCGGCCGGGATCGGCCGGCCTGCCCGGCCTCGTGTGCGAGGCGAAGATCGTCGACGACGCAGGCGGCGAAGCCGTCGCGGATACGCCCGGCGAAGTCCTGGTGCGCGGGCCCAACGTGTTCTTCGAATATTGGGGCAACGAAGCGGCCTCCCGCGAGGCGCTGCGCGAGGGCTGGTATCATACCGGCGATATCGGCATGCGCGATCCGGACGGACACTTTTTCATCCATGACCGCAAGAAGAACATGATCATTTCCGGCGGCGAGAACATCTATCCGGCCGAGATCGAACGCGTGCTGCTCGACCATCCCGCGATCGCGGAAGCCGCGGTGATCGGACGGCCGGATGCCCGCTGGCAGGAGGTTCCGGTCGCCTTCGTGGTGCGCCGCCGCGGAACCACCATCGACGCCGCCGCCATCGAGACCTTCGTGCTGGCGCAGCTCGCACGCTACAAAGTGCCGCGCGACTACCGTTTCGTCGACAGCCTGCCGCGCAATGCCATGGGCAAGGTGCAGCATTTCCGCCTGAAGGAGATCGCGGAGTGAGGGGCGGCCCGCCCCCTCTCAAGCGTCATGCCCGCGCTTGTCGCGGGCATCCACGTCTTCGTCGATTGTTGGAACAGGGCGTGGATGGCCGGGTCAAGCCCGGCCATGACGATGTGGATGGGACCCCGCTATCAATGTCGCGTTCCACGAGGACCTGATGCGCATCGCCGTCCTGGGAGGAGGAAATGGTTCGTTCGCCGCGGCCGGCGATGGCGCGCTTGCCGGGCACGACGTGCGGCTATGGCGCCGCAATGAATCCGATGTCATCGCCCATCGCGCGCAAGGCAACCGCATCCTGGTCAAGGATTTTCGCGGGCAGCATCCGGCAACACTGGGCCTCGTCACCGCGGACATCGCCGACGCCGTCCGCGATGCGGAGTTGATTCTCTGCCCGCTGCCCGCGACCGCGCAGCCTGACGTCGCGACAGCACTCGCGCCGCATTTGCGCGACGGCCAGGTGGTGTTTCTGCCGCCCGGCACCTTCGGCACCATGGTGATGGCGCAGGCCGCTCACGCCATCGGCAACCGGGCCGAGGTCGCCTATGCCGAAACCGGCACCCTGCCCTGGCTCACCCGCAAGCACGGGCCCCATGAGGTTGCGATCACCATCCGCGCCAAGCGGCTGCCGACCGGGGTGTTTCCGCTGCGTCTGCAACAACACGCGCTCGCCGTCATCGGCGCCGCTTTTCCGGACGCGATCGAGCCGTGCGGCGACTCGCTGTCGGGCGCGCTGATGAATGCCGGCCCGATCATTCATCCTCCGCTCATCACCATGAACGCCGCCCCGCTCGAACATTTCGAACGCTGGGACATCCACAAGGAAGGCACCCAGCCGAGCGTGCGCCGGGTCACCGATCAGCTCGATGCCGAGCGGATTGCGGTGCGTGAAGCGCTCGGCTACCGGGCCCCGCATTTTCCGCTCGCCGATCACTACGCCCGCACCGGCGACGAGTGGATGTACGGTCGCGGCTCCCACGACAAGCTCACCGATTCCGGCGACTGGCGCGAACACATCGTGCTCACCCGGCATCGCTACATGCTGGAAGACGTTTGCATCGGCTTGTCGTTCCTGGTCTCCGTCGCCGAGCTTGCCGGCGTCAAAACCCCGCTCGCCCGGGGCTTCCTTTCAATCGGCGGCGCGATCTGCGGCGCGGATTTCATGTCGACTGGGCGTACGCTCAAGACGATGGGGCTCGGGGATCTCGATCGCCAGGCGCTGCAACACCTGCTCGCCGAGGGTTTCCGTTGACCGCGCGCGCCGCAATTGCCTGCCTCGGCGCCGGCCGCATGGGCCGCGGCATCGCGGTGGTGTTCGCCTATGCCGGCCATCCGGTGTGCCTGATCGATTTCAAACAACGCGCGCCGGCAGAGTTTGCGCGCCTGCGGCAAGACAGCATCGACGAGATCCGCGCCACGCTCCGCACGCTGGCGCAATTCGGACTGTTCAAGACGATAATGGTCGAGGCAATCGCGGCGCGGGTCACGGTGCTGCCGATGGCGGAAGCACAGGCCGCGCTCGCGCACGCCGCGATCATCTTCGAGGGCGTGCCGGAGGTGCTCGACTTCAAGCGCACGGTGCTTGCCCGCGCCTCGCAACTCGCCGGACCGGCATCGATCATCGCCTCCACCACCTCGACGATCCTGGTGGATGAACTCTCGAGCGCAGTCGAACAGCCCTCGCGCTTCCTCAATGCCCACTGGCTCAATCCGGCGTTTCTCATGCCGCTGGTCGAACTCGCACCGGGGGCCAGCACTGATCCCGCCATTGTCGCGCGGGTCAAAACCTTGCTCGAATCCGTCGGCAAGATTCCGGTGGTGTGCGCCGCACGCCCTGGCTACATCGTGCCGCGCATCCAGGCGCTCGCCATGAACGAAGCGGCGCGCATGGTCGAGGAAGGCGTCGCCAGCGCCGAGGATCTCGACAAGGCGATCAAATACGGCTTCGGCATCCGCTTTGCCGTGCTCGGCATGCTGGAATTCATCGACTGGGGCGGCGGCGACATTCTCTATTACGCCAGCCGTTATCTCACCGGCGCATTGAAGAACGAACGCTATGCGGCGCCCGCGATCGTCGAGCGCAACATGCGCGAGGGCCGCATCGGGCTCAAGACTGGTCGGGGATTTCTCGACTACGAGGGGCGCGATCTCGATGCCTATCGGCGCGACAAGCTGAGCGCCTTTGTCGCCCTGCTCGGCCATTTCGGGCTGACCCGGCCGCCGGTGCTGCCGGCAAAAACCAAAAGCAAACCAAGAACCCAGAGCGTCTCTAAGAGCAAACCCAAAAAGCAATCCAAGAAACAGTCCAAGACCCGGCGCGCCCGCCCCAAGCTCAGCCGAAAACGTCCTGCACCTCGCCGGCGCGCACGACCACCGTCCCGTCGATCGTGATGGTCGTGCGCATCACCGGAATATCGAAGTGTCCGGCGGTGTAGCGCCCGGCGAATTCGTTGGCCCCGGTGGAGAACAGGAAATTGCCGGCAACCGCGCGCAATTCGGTGCCGTTGGTATCGCGCTGGCCGTACATCGCGAGCGCCTCGTAGCGCGCCTTGGCATTGAGTCCGAAGCCGACATGAGACACCGCATAGGCCTCGCGGTCGCCCCAGGCGGCGAGATAGCGCCGCATCAGCTCGGCGTCGGTGCCCTCGCCCACGATGTCGGTGACATAGTCTGACTTGATTTTCAGCACCACGTCGTCGGCCAGATAACGCTTGAAGGTGAGATTGATGTCGCCGCGGTCAAGCACCAGGGTGCCGTTCACCGTGTTCTTGGCCGGAAAGCTGACGACGATGCCGCCGGGCCAATGGGCGAGCGTGCCCGGTTTGTCGGTCCAGCCCCACACGCCCACGGTAGTAGCGCCTTGCATGTCGATCGCAAGATCGGTGCCGGCGGCAGATTCCACCCGCATGCTTTTTGCGCCACGCAGCATCTTGGCCGCCGCGCGCACCTTTTTCTCCAGCGCCTCGTCCGGCCGCATGCGCTCGAGCGCTTCCGGATGTTCGTTCGAGATCACCAGGATGCGGGCCTTGCTCTTGAGGATCTCTGGCGTCTCCGGCGCGTGCATCAGGCCTTCCAGCGTGCAATCGACCACAAAGCCGGCATCACCCAGCGCGCGCATGACCGGGGCGAGGCCCCCGATCGCTTCGCTGGCGCCGGTCGAGCGCACCGGCACCGGATGCGGGTTGCGCGGCGTCGGCACGATCAGGTGGAACGGCCGCGCACCGAGCCGCAGCAGCGCGAGTTCGGCGAGATGGACATTGAGCGGGCGCGATTGGGTTTCCGACAGGATCGCGGCGGTGTCGCCCGGCTTGACCGCGCAGCGCGCGAACACCTCGCAGAAGGCGTCGATCCACTTTCCCTCGATGCGATCGGCAAACATCGAATTCTCCCGTTGGTTGACCTCTCTCCGCTGCGGGAAAGGCCGGATCGCGTCAGCGACCCGCACTTGCTTTATCCCTCCTCGGGAAAACCCACCAGCAGCCGGGCGCGTAGCGCATTGAAGCCGGCGTCGAGCAGCAGACCGAGCATCGAGATCATGATCAGCGGCACGAACATGTCGACGGTTTCGAAATTGCGCGCCGCCAACACCAGCAGGTGGCCGAGGCCATCGGTGGAGGTGATCATTTCGGCGAGAAAAACCACGATGCAGGAAATGATCAGGGCGATGCGGCAGCCCGTGAGCACCGAGGGCAGCGCCGCCATCAGCACCACATTGAACAGCACCCGGCGCGCCGAGGCGCCCGCGGCCCGCGCCGACCAGACCAGTTTCGGTTCCACCATGCTGGCGCCTTGATAGGTCGCGAGCAGGATCGGAAACACCGCGTCGACCACCACCAGAGCGATCTTCGACGTGTTCTCGAAGCCGAAGATCAGGATCAGCGCGGGATAGAGCGCGACCTTCGGCACCGGCGCCAGCACGCGCACCAGCGGCCGCGTGATCGCTGCAATCGTTCGGTTGCCGGCCGCGGCGATGCCGATCGCGACGCCAACGATCACGGCGATCGCGAACCCCGAAAACAGCCGGATCAACGTGGTGGCGACGTGCGCGAGAAACGCCGGATTGCCGAGCTGGGTGACGAGGCGCGCGAACACCTTGGCCGGCGCCGGCAGGATCGCGGGCGGCGCGACGCCATAGGCGGAAAGCCCCTGCCACAGTGCCAGGATCATCAGGATCGGGAGCGCGCCGACCAGAAATTCGAGGCTGCGGGTGCGTGTCATCGCGGATCTCATGCGGTCCCGACCGCGATCGCGTGCCGCGGCTCCGCCCACGCCACCAGCCGGCCACGCAGCAGTTCGAACCCCGCATCGAGCACGAAGCCGAGCGCGCCGATGATCACGATCGTGGCGTAGACCGCGTCGTACTGCGCCATGTCGAGCGAGTTGAACAGGATGTTGCCGATGCCCGATTGGCGGACGATCATTTCGCTCGTCACCATGGTGATCAAAGCGAGCACGAGACCGGTGCGAATGCCGACGAAGATCTCCGGCAGCGCCGCCGGAAACACGATGCGCGCGAGCCGCAGCGGCGCGCTCATGCCCATCGCCGCCGCCGACCACAGCATCTTCTCTTCGACCGCGCGGGCGCCCTGGAAGCTGTGATAGATCAGCGGCAGGCTGACCCCGAGAAAGATCACCAGGGTCTTGGCGGCGTCGCCGACGCCGAGCCATAGCATGATGATCGGCATCAATGCGGCTTTCGGCACCGGATAGATCACCATCAGCAGCGGATTGAAAAAGGCGGCAATGAGTCGGCTGCGGCCCATCATCAGGCCGGCCGGAACCGCAAACACCAGCGCCAGCGCGAAGCCGATCGCCATGCGGCGCAAGGAGCTGAGAATATCCAGCAGGGCTTCCGGATCGCCGAGGATGCCGGGAATTGCCCGCAGCGCCGCGTG
>Ga0265340_10001994_pt1 | contig 11683 bp, 8 predicted proteins | sample 4CB225metaG_FD_202082 | JGI IMG/M metagenome (GOLD analysis project Ga0265340, IMG submission 202082) | Rhizosphere microbial communities from Carex aquatilis grown in University of Washington, Seatle, WA, United States - 4-CB2-25 metaG | ecosystem: Host-associated > Plants > Roots > Rhizosphere...
GCCCCGCGCGCGAAGATAAATCCCAGGTAACTCGACCCCTCCGGCAGCGGCTCCAACTTCTGGCCGTGTTCGGCCGAGATGACCACATCCTCGATGCCCTCGATGGCGCGGGCGCCGTCGAGCCCCGCGACGTCCTCATAGATGCCTGCGCGCGGGATTGGAATCATCATCACTCCGCTGGCGGGGCCGTCCAGGCGGTAGCTCGCGACGTCCTCGCCGAGGGCGTGGCGCAGGATCAGCTCCTCCAGCGACACCCCGCCCGAGAAGCGCAGAGCCCGCGCGCACAGCCCCCCGATGGGGCGCGGGGCCGCCTCGAGCATCCAGGCGCCGCGTTCGTTCCAGCGCAGCTCGGCATGTACGGGGCCATGGGTCAAGCCGAGCGCGGTGACGGCGCGCCCGGCGGTCTCGACGATCTGCCGCTGAACCGCTTCGCTCTCACGCGAGGGCGTAACGTAGATGGTCTCCTCGAAGAACGGGCCGTCCAGCGGATCGGGCTTGTCGAACAGCGCCAGCGTGCGCAGCAAGCCGTCCGTGACCAGGCCCTCGATCGCGAATTCGCGCCCGGGGATGAATTCTTCGACCTGGATGAAGCGGTCCTGCTCGTCCCGCCGCATGCGGATCTCGAGGCTGCCGAGCAGTCTCCGGATGCGTTCGAAGGCGGCGACGAATTCCGGCTGGCTGTCAGCGCGAATCACGCCGCGGCTGCCCGAGAGGCCGAGCGGTTTGAGCACGCAGGGGAACGGCGCGCGGCCGGCCGCCTCGAGCGGATCGGAGGCCAGCGGCACGCGGAAGTACGACGGGACGTTCAACCCCGCGGCGCGGAAGCGCTCGCGCGCCAGGTATTTGCTGCGGCAGGCCTCGACGGCAGCCGGCGGATGAAACGGAATATGCAGCCGCTCGGCGGCCTGGGCGGCGAGGAACGCCGGGCGGTCGCCCACCGCGACGATTCCGTCGAAGGGGCCGTTCGCTTCGAGCAGGCGGGCATAACGGCCGGTGTTGTGGAAGCGCACGGTGATGGCGCCGTCCGCCCATGGGTCGTCGAGGCGATGGCACTGGTCGGTGGCGAGGACAGGCTCGGCGCCGGCACGCAGCGCGGCTTGCGCGAACTCGCGGGTCTGGTATCCGGTGGTAGTGGCGAGGATGAGGAGGCGCTTCTTCAATATGCCTTCGCGATCACGGCGCGGCGGTCCACTGGCTCGCCGGTGATGATGCACTTGCCGGGGCCGTCGCATTCGTCAACCAGCGGAATGCAGCGGACCGTGGCCTTGAATTCCTTCAAGCGCGCGTCGCAGGCGGGATCGTCCTTGATGTGCGCCATCACGAATTTGCCGCCACCCTTCTCGGCGGTCACGTCGGCCAGGATCGACTCCACCTCGCCGAGCGAGTTCGCGAGCACGGTGTTGTCCTTCAGCCTCTGCTTCGCTCTCTCGTAAAGGTGGGCCTGCATGGTTTCGAGCGTCGCCGGAATGCGCGCCGCCAGCGAGCCCTGCGGCACCACTTCCTTCACGCCCGTATCGCGGCGCTTCAGCACGGCGTTGCCCGAAGCCAGGTCGCGCGGCCCCAGCTCGACCACCAGCGGCACCCCGCGGCGCTCCCAATAGAAAAACTTGGCTCCCGGCGTCTGGCCCTCGCGATCGTCAACCCGCGCGCCGACTTCCTTGCCGATGCGATGCGCCGCTTCGAGCACCAGCGCCCGCTCCTCGTCCTTGCGGTAGATGGGCACGATCACCACTTTGTCCGGAGCCACGCGCGGCGGCAGCACCAGCCCCTTGTCGTCCGAGTGGCTCATGATGAGGCCACCGATCAGGCGCGTGCTCACACCCCAACTGGTCTGCCAGACGTAATCGAGACGGCCTTCCTTGCTCTGGAACTGCACGTCGAATGCCTTGCCGAAATTCTGGCCGAGGTCGTGGCTGGTGCCCGCCTGGAGCGCCAGGCCGTTCTGCATCATGGCTTCGATCGAGTAGCTGCGCACGGCTCCGGCGAACTTTTCGGCCAGCGACTTCATGCCCTTGATGACGGGCATGGCCATGACGTTCTCAGCCACGTCGGCGTAGACGTCGAGCATCCGCAGGACCTCTTCGAGCGACTCCTCGTGGCTGGCGTGCGCGGTGTGGCCTTCCTGCCAGAGGAATTCGGTGGTCCGCAGAAACAAACGCGTACGCAATTCCCAGCGCACCACGTTGGCCCACTGGTTGAGCAGCATGGGCAGGTCGCGCCAGCTCTGGATCCACTTGCCGAAGAAATGGCCCACGATGGTTTCGGAAGTGGGGCGGATGACGTAGGGCTCTTCCAGCTCCTTGCCGCCGGCGATGGTGACCACGGCCAGTTCGGGCGCAAAGCCCTCGACGTGTTCCGCTTCGCGTTTCAGGAAGCTCTGCGGGATGAGCAGCGGAAAGTAGACGTTCTTGTGGCCGCAGGCCTTGAACCGGTTGTCGAGCTCGCGCTGGAGCACCTCCCAGACCGCGTAACCGTTGGCCTTGATGACCATGCAGCCCTTGACGATCTCGGCGGGCTCCGCCATGTCGCCTTTGAGGACCACGTCCTGGTACCAGGTCGCGAAATCGTCGCTTCGAAGAGTGATCGGAGATTCAGCCATGTGAGTTGGGAATCTCCAGGTTAGCAAAGGGCCGCAGGTTCGCGTGGCGTGGGGCGAACACGGCTGCCGGGGAGCCACCGTGGCGCAGACTCTCAGTCTGCAGCGTCGAGACTCTTCTCGACGCAAGAAAAGCGCCTCGACACGATTGTCGAGGCGGCAGGCAAGAGTGCCCAATGCCACTTAGTTATCCCGGATGCGGACGACCGGAGTGGGGCGGCTCTCCAGAGCCGCGCCGGACGTCTACGTCCGGCTTCCTTCGTTTCAGGAAGTTGGGCGGGGGCGGGCGTGGACGCCCGCTGCAGGACTGGAGTCCTGCCCCACGGTTTCGGCCCGGTCTTGCGAAAACTAAGTGGCATTGGGCAAGAGTGCCTGCGCCACAAATACGGCCCATCGCATCCTATGTGAACCATGCGGGTCTACCGGCCTCCGCCGGGGACCACGGCCGCGGCATCGGCCGCCGGCGCGAAGAGGCGCGACACCAACTCATCGCGCTCCCCGTGCAGTTCCACCACATCGCCGACTTCGACCCGCTCGAACAGGTCCACGATGTCGCGGTTGCGCAGGCGGATGCAGCCGTGCGAGGCGGCGTGCCCGATGGAGCGCGGTGAGTTGGTCCCGTGAATTCCGAAGCCTTTCAGGCTGAGCCCGATCCAGCGCGGGCCGAGCGGATTGTTGGCTCCGGGTCCGACCACTTTGCCAGGGTGATAGTAGGTGGGACTCGAGACCCGGGTTGCGATCTGGAACGTGCCGGTCGGACTGGGGCTTACCGCCGCGCCGACGGCGGTGTCGTAAACCTTCACCACCTGTCCGTCCACGACGAGCGCCAGCTTGCAGTCGGGGATGCTGACCACGATCCGCCTGTCCTCGGCCTGCGCCCTGCTGGCGGCCAACAACAACAGCGCCGCCACCGTCGCCACCTTCGATTCCGTCCCGATCCGCCTCATCGCTTTTTCCTCTCGCCGGGAACAAAGGCACACCGCGGGCCACGAGGCAACTTGCTGGGAATAAAGGGGTTGGGCAACTAAGCGCGGCGTGTGCCCGTGTCAGGGACGACACGTTGTGGAAGGGGGCACACGCCGCGATACCGCTTCAGCTCACTTCGCTTTCGCCACCGGAAACAGCATCTCGGTGGCCTGCGTAGCAGGCCGATCCTCCTCGCCGGTCCAGATCTCCATCGCCGGGCCGGAGGGCAGGTATCCCTGCTCCACAATCGACTTCAAAAAGGCCGACCAGCGCTGGTCGGAATCCTTCGCCCACGGACCCTTCACGACAACGGACGCGGCCAGCCCCACCGGAAGCGACACCACGTGGAATGGCGCCTCGACCTGGGTTCCCGCCGGTACCGGATACCCGGCCTCCCAGTGCTGCTCGGACCAGAAGCGCCCTAGCGGAGGCCCGGAGGGAGCGACGCCCGCCTTCTTCAAATAATCCTCCACCGACTGCACAGCGGCCGGTGTTTGCAGGTACGATCCAGTCATGGGCACGACCACCGCGACCAGTGCGTCTACCTGCTTGATCTGTGCCTGCAAGACCGGAGCATCCGGCGCCTGCGGCTTTCCGTTCGGTATCCCGATCGGCGAATACCCCGCCGGAGGAGTCAGGTCGAACAGCGAGCGGCTGACCTCCCGGTTCACCCGGATGTTCTGGATGTGCATCTGGTGGGCGGGCTTGCCCTGCTCCTGAACGGTGATGTCCACATGGTCGGCCTCTCCGGTTCCGGAGTCGATCCACACATCCAGTGCTTTCATCCCGGGAATGGAACCGTCGGGCGGCTCTTTGGTCGAACGATACCCGACCAGCTTCTTGCCGCCCGTCCATCTTTCGCCCAGCACTTCGTCCGCGGTCTGGGGAAGCGCCCTCAATTGTTCCGCCAGATCGGCCTCTTCGACCTGCTTGCCGCCTTCGGTCAAGTATGTGCGAGTGGCATGGAACAGAACGATCTGTTTGCCGGACGTGCCGTCGCCCCTCACCTCGATGCCCCACGAGCAGTTGAGCCGGCGGTATGCGGGAGCCAGAAAGCTGAAATCGATCGCCACGTACGGCTCCCTGTTCAGGACCACCGTGTACTCGAGCGACTGCGCGCTCCTCAGTTGCCTCGCCGCCGCCGCATACGCGCGGCTCCCGCCGGATTGCTTCGGGATCAGCACCAGCCCTACGGCCGCTAGCACCAGAAGGGCTGCCGTCAGAGCCGCAACCCGCAGCATGGGCAGACCCGTCCAAAACCGGCTGGGCGGCCGTTGCTCCACTCGGGTTCGGAACTCCGCCAGCCTGCCGCGCAGGCGGTCCTCAACTTCAGCCGGAACTTCCATCTGAGTTCTCCTCCGAATCAACTCATCCACGTCGTGGTTTTCATGCATGGCTCGTTTCCTCCTTTGGGACCGCCGGCAGCAGATGAGAGAGCAATGTACGGAGCTTCGTGCGGGCGCGCGCCACGTGTTTGCGGACTGTCGATTCCCGGCAGTCCATGGCCGTGGCGATATCGCCGTAAGGGATTTCCTCGACTGCGTGCATCAGAATGGCCCGCGCCTGATTCTTCGACAGAAGCCCGATGGCTCGAAGCACTTGGGCGTCCTGTTCCGCGCTGGCGATGTTCTGCAGCGCTGACATCGAGGGATCCGGGATGTCCTCCGGGACGGCGACCGCCCCCTGCCACTTCCCCTGGCGCACTTTGCGGCGGAGCACGTCGTGTGCCGCGTTGATGCAGATCTGCAGGATCAGAGCCTGCGGATTCGGGTGTGCAAGGATGCGGTCCCAACGCTTCCAGATCGTAAGCAGGGCTTCCTGGAAGGCGTCTTCGGTGTCGTCAGGATTCCGGCTGATGCGCCAGACAGTGCGCATCATCCGGTCCTCGATGGGCGCGATGAGTTGCTCGTATTCCCGTTGCCGATCGGTCATGAAGTCCTTTCACAATGGGAAACGCTCGCCGGACCTTCTTTGTGGACACGCCCGCAGCACCGAGCCGCGACCGCAAGGGAGCGGACCCTACCGTTTGAGCGGGTCTTCCACCCACGGCGGCGTGGCTTCGAGCAGCCGTCCCATCTCGGGCTCCAGGCGCTCCATGGCCTGCTTCATCTCCCAGGCGACTTGCCGGTAGCTGAAGTGGCCCTTCACGCCGCTACGCAGGCGGCAGATGTACTCGGCCTCGGCGAAATCCATCTTGAACAGGAATCGCGAGCGCGCGCCGAAGGGAACCAGGTAGTGCGCCCCCGGCGAGGGGAGTTCGCGTCCGGCCGCCAGCGCGTCTTCCATTGCGCCGCGGTATTCGCCTTCGACCCCGGCATCGAGGATCGCCTGCGGCACCTCGTAACCCAGGCCGGCGGAGTAGGCCTGGCGATACTGGCGGCAGCGGCGGTGGCGGTGCAGGTCGCGATACGCGCCGATGTCCATCGCGATGTCGTAGACATAGGGCCCGCCGTGGAAGGCGCGCAGCAGTTCGTCGCGCCGCGTACGGGAACCGACGGCCACGTCGATCACCTCGCCGCGCCGGGCCGCGCTCCAGCCCGCGGCTAATTCGTAGAGCTCGCGAAACGAGCGGCTGGTCACGGGATACAGCAGGGTTGCGACCGCCTCGGCGGTGGCATCCTGCGGCCGGAGCAGATCAACGCGGGGCGGCTCGGCTTCCGGCGATGGCGGCAGATTCTCTGCGGCCCACCGCGCCAGATCCGCGCGCGAGGTGCCCAGGTGCGAATCGGGCTCGGTGTGACGCGCCAGCGTGGGGCAGAGCGGCTCGGCGGGAGCGTCCGGATTCCAGGCGCAATCGGGCGGGCGCGCGCACGCCTCCGCGATTTCGAGACCCAGAGTGCGCAGCTCGGCGTACTCGGAGGCCCGCAGCCGCCGCACCTGCTTTTCGAGCGTGCGAATGCTCGCCACCTGGCCGACGTTGGTGGGCACGCCCCAGAACAGCAGGTAGCGCGCCACGTCGAAGGCGCGGGCGGCGAGCGCGCGCTCGTACGCGTCGGCTTTCATGTCATCAGGCCGCGGCAAGCGCCAGCGCAGGTGTTCGGCCACGGTGGTGTGAATCCGCTGGTAGGCCGCGAGCAGGCCGACCGCCGCTTGCTGGTATCTGGCGGCGTCTTCGGCTGAAAACTCTTCGGGAACGATAAAGCCCGCGCGCGAGAAGTCCTGGTAGCGCGACGATTTCGCCTGGCCGTCCCACAGCGGCTCGTCCTCGATCTCGGTAGCGGCCAGCTCCGAGATGCCTTCGAAGCACAGCACCGTGTGGCCCAGATCGGCGATGGAGGCGTGGCCGTACTGAAAGTAAAAATGCTCCAGGAACTTGGCCGAATCGTGCGTGCGCACCCAGTCGAGCGACTCGCGGATGGAATCGGGCGAGCGGCTATAGCGCGCTAGCGCATAGGCGCATTTCTCCGGAGGCATCGGCGCGATACTGAGCACCCGTTGGGGCATAAACCGCTATGGTAGCGCTAACCGCGGGGCGGGCAGAAAAGGCATCGCCGCATGCACGTTGGCGCATGCGGCGATGAGTTGAGGAAAAACAGCCTGGGGCTATTGAGCGATGTCGCCGTAGATCAAACCGCGCCCGTTCATGCCCATGTAGATGCGGCCATAGATGCGGGGATCGGCCACGAAGGTCTGAGCGTTCTCTGGCCCTCCGTAGTTGTGCGCGTCGTCGCTGATGCGGATCCAGGATGCTCCCTTATTGGTGGAGCGGAAGATCCCCTGGAGTCCGTTGTACGTCCCATAGACGAAGAGCGTCTGGTAGGGGTTGCCCGGCGCGGGGGCGCCCAGCGTGATCGTGGTGATGTTCGTCAGCAGGGCGGCCGTGCCGCCGACGTTGACCTTGGTCCAGGTGGCGCCGAAATCGGTGGAGTGGTAAAGTGCCGTGGCCTGCGCCAGCCAGATATCTCCGGCGACAGCGTAATTCGGAACAATCTTCACCGCCGAGGAATGCGGCAGCGTGTTGCTCCTCACAGCCCAGGTATGCCCATCCTCGGTTCCGTCGGATTTATACGTGGAGTAGAAGCCTCCCGCAGTGCCCGAGTTGGAACTGAAGGCGTAGAACACCCTGGAGCGGACCTTGTCGGAGTAGATGGCGCTGAGGCTCGAGGACGTCAGAGAGCCGGCGCCTGTGGTCGGGGTAGCCGTGAAGGTGGTGCCGCCGTTCAGCGAGTACTGCCTGTTGGAGAGGTAAATGACGCTCCCCTCGGCCGAAAGAGCGGTCGAAACCGAAGCGGCCACGGTGGCAGTAAACGGGGTCCATGTCGTTCCTCCGTCCACCGAAGTGGCGCCGTTGGGAGCCGTGTTGCCGGTGCGCACCATGAGGTTGGCGTTCTGCCCGGCCCAGTCCAGCCCCGTGCCGTTGCCGGAGATTGGATTGGTCATCATGGTCGCAGGCGACACGGTGAAATCGTCGTGCCGGAATCCGCCCACGTCGCCGGTTCCGCTCAGCAGGTGAGCGCCGGAAGTCGGGCTGATGAGCCACAGGATCGCGCATTCTTCCACGCCCTGCGCTTCCACGGTATACGTCGGGCCGGTGCCCGGCGTGGTGGCCGCGTCGGCAGATGAAAGGTCGTGCGTGGCGAAGACCGTCGCACCGGTAGCCCACATCATGTGGTTCGAATCGGTCGGATCGATCACCAGCGCGGACATCCACCAGCCGTACTTCGGCTCCGCTCCCCAGGCCAGCCAGGGAGACTTCGTGATCACGCTGAAGGGGAAGAATCCCGTCGCGTGGTCGGTGTCGCCCTGAACCAGCGCGCCCAGATCCTTCCAGGTGGCGCCGGCATCGCGGCTGAGGTATATGGTGTCGATCGGTCCCCAGCGGTCGAAGGTGGAGGTTACAACCGTGTTGGGCTGCTGGGCATCGACGTCGACGCCGACGAACCCGCCTTGACAACCGCTGCACGCGAAGTTGATGGCGCCGGGAGGCGTGATGTTGGTCCAGGTGCCGGTGTTCAGATCCAGCTTCCAGACTTCGCCGTTCAACATGTTGTTCGGGCCGGCCTCGTCACCAATGGTGAGGTACAGGATGCCCTTGCTGTTGATAACCGCCTTCTGCGGCTTGCGGGTCACGGTTGGATTCGAGACGGTCGGGTGCACGAAGACTCCGCTCGGCTGGCCCGGAACCAGAGCCCAGGTGGTGCCGTCGTCCGTCGATTCGTAGAGGCCGCCCGCTTGCAGGTTACTAACGAAAACACGGCCTGAGTGGAAGCGGTCGAACACCACGAATCCCAGTCCGGGATCCGAGGTGGTTTTGACGGGGAAGCTGGGCGATTGCGCCCAGGTCTGGCCGCGGTCTTCGCTGACATAGAGGCCGTTCCGTCGCGTGGCGAAAAACAGCTCGTTGGTCCTGAACGGATTCACCGCCAGGCGCTCGCCCTCGGAGCGGCCGTTGCCGTTCGAGGTCAGCGTCGTCGCGATCGGTGCAGGCAGCGCATAGAACTGGAAGGTCGCGCCACGGTTGGTCGAAGCCAGTATGTAGGCCTGATTGCCGGTGTACATTCCGGTCGCGATGTAGAGTCTGTTGGCGTCGGTCGGATCGAGCGCGATGCTCTCCGGTCCGAGCCAGCTGCTGTAGTGGTTCGCGTCCGTGAAGTCCAGAAGCGGAATCCACTTATCGTTTACGTTGTCCCACCGGTAGGCGCCGCCCATGTCGGTCCGGATGTAAAACAGGCCCGGCTCCGTCGGGTGGGCGATGATGTTGGGGATGTAGCCGCCCGCCATGATGGTGACGGGGTTGTATGTGTATGCCTGGGACGTCGGCGTCAGCGGCGGCAGGCCCGCATAGGCCGTCAGAGCCCCAAGACAGACTGCCAGAGCTACAACCGCAGCACGTAGGACATTTCTGTTTCTGCTTCTCATAGTTGCTCCTTGGACAGCTTGCGGCGCCGCCAGCTAAAGCTGCCCAGCGCCAGAAGGCCCATACCCATGAAGCCGAAAGTGACCGGCTCCGGAACGGCCTCGAGGGCCACGGAGCCGAACGTGCCGCCGCCAAAGATGTTGCCATAAGCGGGGTCGTTAGCCGGCAGATGGCTGACCTGGATGGAAATCACGTCGCCCTTGTTCACTTTGAAGGCCGCAGTGCTATACAGACCCGACCAGTAGACCTGATCGAAGGTCGCAAAATTGGCGCTTTGATCTGCGCCGGCCAACCCCAGGGTGTCCCAATCGGACACCACCGATGAGCTGAGCGCTTCAACCCCGTTCACAAAGATGTTGAACTGGTCCGAGACCGGTCCCCACGCGGTCAGACGAACGGTCTCCGCGATGCTCGCCGTGTACGACGTCGCGAAAGTGTTGCCTGGCACCATGTACTCGACCTGGTACTGCCATCCGATGGCTTTGGTTAGTGTAGTGGCCGACGCGACGGACACGCACAGCAGCGGCGCGGCGACCACAAAAAGCGCATACTTGATCAACTTACTCGTCAAAACTCACCTCACCTCTACGCCTGCCAGGCCCTAGGCAGAGTCGGGCGGCATAGGTATTAAATTCCTGACCGGCATTAGTATACAACGGCCTGAATTTCCGGTATCTTACGAAGGCCTGGCGCTAAGGAGGAGGCGGGGATCAATTACTCAAGTGGGGGCAGCTCCGCATCCCGCTGTGGGGTGTCGGCAGTGGTCCCCACAGCGACGGTCGCACGACCGCGGAACACATGGCGAGCGGCCGTATGATACTGATTTCATGGGAACGTTTCCACGGCTCGCTCAACTACAGGAATCCAATCCGCGACCGAGGCTGCCGCTAGCCCGCTGCAGCCCGCGCCGAAGGCTACATTAATCTACGAAGCCGCGCCGGCGCCCACGGCCTCCGCCCTGAGGCGCAAGAGGTATCAAACATATTAAGATAAAAATCTATTTTGCTTTGTAACTCTTGCGAAGCATTACCAGTAAGTTATGCGCGAGGCCGGCCGATCCAGCCGGTCCGTTCCGGTCGGGCTCGGCGGCCACGGGACCCGGCCCACTCACCGCCTAGAAGGTATTAAGGCCGCTTTACATTAATCTGAAAAAGATCCCGCTGCCCGCGCCGACGCTCCGCCTTGGGGGGCCTCCCGGCCAGTACGCATCCGAGGTCTACCGGGGGCTGCCCGGATCGCAGTCGAGGTCTTCCTGTGGCACCCAGCCCGTATCGCCCGGCCTTTCGACCTTGCGCCACCCTCCCAGCGTTCCCACCAACCGGACGGGGTCGCCGCGCGTGAGGATGTAGTTCAGCTTGTCGGCTTCCTGCCGCCCGGCAGACGGCTTGGCGAAGACGAAGACAATGTCCTTCCGCGCCTTGCAACTCCCGCTCGCTGGCGTCATACGCTTCTCCGTTTCAGGATCTCCCACCACGAAGCAGAACACGGCGCCTTCGCGGACGACGGCTCTCCCGATCTCGATGGCGCGGTCGTCGAAGGCCCTCAGTCCCAGGCAGGTGCATCTGCCCGGCGGCAGGCTGACTTCAGCCGCGGCATCGCCGGTCTTGATCGTCTTCAACGGAACAGGGCTTCGTTGGCCCTGAACGACCAACTCATAGGAGGCCGCCCCAGGCAGCGGGTCCCAGGCGATCCGAACCTGCGCGGCCGAGAGGAACTGGCCCGCCTTCGGAGCGGTAAAACGCAACTGCTTGACCACATGGATCAGCATCGGGACGCCGCGTTTCGCATCGTCCGAAACTCTCTGGATAACGTCGAGCGCCTCCTCGCCCGTAAAGCCCTGGACCAGGATCACGTAGTCCTTGGTCAAGTCGACGCCGTGGAACGTGAACGTCCCGTCGCCGGCTGTCGTTGTGTCAGGGCCGGGCGGAATGCCGAACTGAACCCCGCGCCAGTCGTGCGCCAGCCGTACGCTGAGGGCCGGCGCGGGCTTCGAGCCGTACACGGCGCGTCCCTGAATCGTTCCCAAGTGTGCCGCGCCCGACTGCAGCGCCAGTATCAAAGCGATTTGAGCGAACATGCCAGCCTCGATTCTACGTCAGCATTTAACGAAACGGGATCGGCCACAAACTCCGCTCCAGGTCCCGCAGTACCCTAGGCCGCAGTACCGTACGGCCTTGTCAAACTCGGAAGATGTGATGAAGACTGTATTGAGCTGTGCGCATCTCCCCGAGCCTTGTCTGCCTCGCCTGGGCCGCGGTGATTCC
>Ga0265340_10001995_pt1 | contig 11681 bp, 10 predicted proteins | sample 4CB225metaG_FD_202082 | JGI IMG/M metagenome (GOLD analysis project Ga0265340, IMG submission 202082) | Rhizosphere microbial communities from Carex aquatilis grown in University of Washington, Seatle, WA, United States - 4-CB2-25 metaG | ecosystem: Host-associated > Plants > Roots >...
AGCGCCAGATTGACCGCAACCGTCGATTTGCCGACGCCACCCTTGCCGCTGGCCACCGCAATGATCGCACCGACGCCGGGGATGCCCGCCTGCGGCGCCGGACCGTGCTGATGCTCGCCATGCCCGCGTTGACGCGGGGCTGCTTGCGGGCCGCCTTGATGGGCGGTCAGGACCGCGGTTACCGACAGCACGCCTGGGAGGGCATGCACCGCCTCTTCGCAAGCTTTTCGCAACGGCTCGGCACCGCGCCCGCGAGAGGCTGGGACTTCCAGCGCGAAACCGACATGGCCGCCTTTAACCACCAGGCCTTGGATCAGGTCTTCCTGCACGACACTACGCCCGCTGACCGGATCGATCACGTCGTCGAGCGCCTTCAGAACGCCGTCTCTTGTCGCTTGCGCCATGGTTTGCGCCTTAAGGTGGATGCTCATATAACCGCGCGGCAGCAGAACACAAGAAATCGGGTCGAGAATGCCTTGGGGCAATCAAAGCGGCGGCGGTTCCGGCAACCAGCCGGGCAGGGGCCCTTGGAGCAACGGCCCCTCCAATGGCGGGGTTAGGCCGCCGGACTTCGAAGAACTGCTGCGGCGCGCCCGGGAAAGCCTAAAGCGCTATCTGCCGGGCGGCGGGCTCGGCCGGGGCGGCATGGCGGTGGCGGGCCTGGCGCTGCTCGGCCTGTGGCTGCTCAGCGGTTTCTACATCGTCAGCCCTTACGAGCAGGGCGTAGTTTTGCGCTTCGGCAAATTCGTTCAGCACACCAACTCGGGCATCAATTACCATCTGCCATGGCCGATCGAGACCGCCTATACCCCGGAAGTCACGCGCCAGAAGCAGATCAACATCGGCTACAAGGTCAATCCGGACAACAGCAATCAGTCGGAAGACGTGCCCGACGAAAGTCTGATGCTGACCGGCGACGAAAACATCGTCGATGTGAACTTCACGGTCTATTGGCAGATCAAGGACGCCAACGCTTATCTGTTCAACGTCGATCACCCGGACGACGCGATCAAAGCGGTCGCCGAAAGCGCCATGCGCGAGGTCGTGGGCCAGGAGCACATGGAGCGCATCCAAACCTCCGGCCGCGAACAAATTCAGCTGCGCGTACTCAAGCTAATGCAGCAGGCGCTCGACTCCTACAATGCCGGGGTCATCGTCACCGACGTGAAGATGCAGAAAGCCGATCCGCCGCTCGACGTGCGCGATGCCTATCTCGACGTGCAAAAGGCGCTGGCCGATCAGGACCGCAAACGCAACGAAGCCGAGGCTTATAACAACACGATTATCCCGCAGGCGCGCGGCGAGGCGGCTCATATCGTTCAGGATGCCGAAGCCTATCGCCAGCAGGCGATCGCCGAAGCGAGCGGCGAAGCCAAGCGCTTCATCTCGGTCTATCAGGAATACAAGAAGGCGCCCGAGGTCACACGCCGGCGCATCTATCTGGAAACGATGAGTCAGGTGTTGGCGCCGATGAACAAGGTGATTGTCGACGATGCGGCCAAGGGCGTCGTGCCCTATTTCCAGTTGCCTGCGTTGCAAAGGACCTTGCCGGCGCAGCCTAATGCGCGCGCCTCGACGCAAGGCAACGAACCGACCACGCCGCAGGCGACCAGTCAGGGGAGCGGGCCATGAACAACCGCACCTTCGGCATCGCCGCCGCCGCCTCTGCGCTCGTGGTGATCGGCATTCTGTTTTCCTGCGTCTATACCGTCTATCAGACCCAGCAGGCGCTGATCGTCCAGTTCGGCGCGCCGCAAGCGGTCAACGGCGATCCTGGACTGCATTTCAAGCTGCCCTGGCAGCAGGCTTATTTTTTCGAACGGCGGCTGCTGAACCTCGACGCCAAAAGCGAGGAAGTGATCGCGCTCGACAAGAAACGGATTCAGGTCGACGCCTTCGCCCGCTGGCGCATCATCGATCCGCTGTTGTTCTACAAGACGCTGTATAATCAGGACCAGGCGACGGCGCGCCTGACGCCGATCCTGTCCTCGAATATCCGCCGCGTGCTGGGTTCGCAGAATTTCGCCGCCATGCTGTCGGCGCGCCGCTCCGAACTGATGCACGAAATCCGCGATAACATGAATCAGGACGTGAAGGACTTCGGCATTGTGGTGGCCGACGTGCGCATTCGCAGCGCCGATCTGCCGCCGGAAAACAACGTCGCGATCTATCAGCGGATGCAGAAGGAACGTCAGCGCGAAGCGGCCGAGTTCCGCGCCGAAGGCGACGAAACCGGCCAGCGCATCCGCGCCCGCGCGGAGCGCGAAGTCACTGTCATCAAAGCCGAGGCAACGCGCGAAGCGTCGATTCTGCGCGGCACCGGCGAAGCGGAGAAGACGCGCATCCTGGCCGAGGCTTATAGCCAGGACCCGAGCTTCTTCGCCTTCTACCGATCGATGCAGGCCTATCGCGAGGCGCTACCCGGCGAGAACACGACCGTCGTCCTCTCGCCCAAGAGCGACTTCTTCAAATACTTCGGAGAGGGCCCGGGCGCCTCCGGTGGGCGGAAGTAGAAGTTGGGCTTAATTGAAGCGAACTAGAATCGGTTGATGCCATTTCTTTCCTCCCCCGTTCACGGGGAGGTGGTCCGGAGGACCGGAGGGGGCATGCGCGATCTCGAACGAAGATCAATCAAGCGCGCAAAGGTGCTTCGCCGCCGAATGACCGATGCCGAAGTGATCCTCTGGTCACGCTTGCGTAGACGTTCCTTCGGTGAATTCCGATTCCGCAGACAGCATCCCATCGGCCCCTATATTGCAGACTTTGCATGTCCATTGCAGCGTCTCATTGTCGAAGTGGACGGCGGCACGCACTCGACGAATACCGAGTTATCCCATGATCGCCGCCGTGATGCTTATTTGACATCACGCGGTTGGCGGGTGTTTCGGGTGACGAACGACGACGTCTACAAACGTATCGACATCGTGCTCGAAGGCATCTGCCTGCATATGCCCCCTCCCCGCCCTGGGGGCGGACCTCCCCCGTAAACGGGGGAGGAAGCAACGAAATGGCCTCTTCTGTGCCGCTTTCCTCCCCCTTATAAGGGGGAGGTGGTTTGCACAGCAAACCGGAGGGGGCATGCACCTATCCCCTTTGATATCTCTGCATTCCCAATCACTTACGCCATCTTATCCCCGCTCGGCGGAACCGCCGTATAATGCGCCGGTGCCGGTTTGCTTCGGCCGGCCGCAAAGAGATTTGGGGGATAAGGGGGAGGCCCCCCAGGGAAGCTCGAAAACAACCTTCGAACGAAAATGTAATAATATGAATGAGTTACAGAAAATCAGACCAGTGCTACGGACCAAAAGCCGGGGCGGTGCGCCGACGGGAAACTCCAACGCCTTGAAGTGGGGCGTCCACACGGCGGAATCGCGTGCTCGGCGAGCCCGCGTGCGAACCTTCGTGGCCCATGCGCGGCAGACAATCGCGCAAGCCTTATCCGAACTCGCGTCGCAGGAAAGATAATCGTGCCGCCCTATTTGCTACATAGTCTGATCGCATATGCTGGCGCGGGGATATTTTATGCGTCGGCGGCCATGCGTTTGCGAAGTTTGGATTTGAAGCCGATTCTGTGCGGCGCGCTGCTGGCGGCTTGCATGGCGCTGGCGCCGTTCGCGGCTGATGCGCGCGGGGCGCCGGATTCCTTTGCCGATCTCTCTGCCAAGCTGCTGCCCACGGTCGTCAACATCGCCACGACCCAGACCCTGAAAGCGAACCAGAAATCGCCGCTGACCGATTTGCCGCCCGGTTCGCCGCTGGAGGATCTGTTCAAGAATTTCCTGGGGCCGAAATCGAATCTTCCCCGTCATGTCACCTCGCTCGGCTCCGGCTTCATCGTCGATCCGGCCGGGCTGATCGTGACCAACAATCATGTGATCGAGAATGCCGAGCAAATCACGGTAACGCTCAACGACGGCACGTCATTGGCCGCAAAGCTCGTCGGGCGCGACGAGAAGACCGATCTGGCGCTGCTCAAGGTCAATCCGCGCAAGCCGCTTCCTGCGGCGCATTTCGGCGACTCCGACAAGGCGCGGGTCGGCGATTGGGTGATCGCCATCGGCAATCCGTTTGGGCTGGGCTCGACCGTCACTGCGGGTATCGTCTCGGCGCGCAACCGCGACATCGAGGCGGGGCCTTATGACGATTTCATCCAGACCGACGCGCCGATCAACCGAGGCAATTCCGGCGGCCCGCTGTTCGACATGGACGGCGACGTGGTGGGGGTGAATTCGGCGATCTTCTCGCCGACCGGCGGCTCCGTCGGCATCGGCTTTTCGATCCCCTCAAATCTCGTGCGCGACGTCGTCGGCCAGCTGCGCCAGTTCGCTTCGGTGCGCCGCGGCTGGGTGGGGGTGCGCATTCAGCCGGTGACGGAAGACATCGCCGAAGGCATGGGCTTGCCGTCGAGTGCGGGGGCCCTGGTCACGGACGTGACGGCGAACGGCCCCGCCGCCAAGACAGGTATCCGCAACGGCGATTTGGTCGTCGGCTTCGACGGCAAGAAGATCGGCGATTCGCGCGCGCTTTCGCGCATCGTCGCCGACACCCAGATCGGCAAGACGGTGAACGTCGATTTGCTGCGCAAGGGAAAGAAACTCTCGGTGCGTCTCACCGTGTTGCGTCTCAACGAAGGCAAGCCGGCCGCGCCCTCCAGGCCTGCGCCGTCGCCGTCCAAGCCGAAGAACAAGGTTTCGCAGCTCGGTTTGTCGCTGTCGCCGCTCGACGGCGACGCGCGCGCCGAATTCAAGCTGCCCGGCGGCTTGCAGGGCGTTGTCGTCACCGAAGTGACGCCCGACAGTCTCGCGGACGAGAAGAATCTACGTTCCCGCGACGTGATCGTCTCGGTGCAGGACCAGCCCGTACGTACCCCCGACGATGTCGAGCGCCGTATCGCTGCCGATGCCAAGGCCGGAAAGAAGGTCGAGATTTTTCTCATCAACCGCGAAGGCACTCTGACCTTCGTCGCGCTTAGGCTGATTTGAATTCTTCGTCGCGATAGCCCTGCAGATAGAGCAGTCCGCGCAGATCGCCATGCACGATGCTGGCGCCTGCCGCAGCGGCCACAACCGGCTTCGCGTGATAGGCAACACCGAGACCGGCGCGCTGAATCATCGCCAGATCGTTGGCGCCGTCGCCGACCGCCAGCGCGTCCTCCGCCTGCAAGCCGAGCCGTACCAGAGCGCGTTCCAGCGCCTCCAGTTTCGCCTGCTTGCCCAGGATCGGTTCGCGCACTTCGCCGGTCAGGACTTTGCCGTCGTCGAGCAGCACGTTGGACTGATGCTCGTCGAAGCCCGCTGCCGCCGCCACCCGCGACGTGAAATAGGTGAAACCGCCCGAAACCAGCAGCGTGTAGGCGCCGTGCGCCTTCATCGTGGCGGCCAGCTCCTTGGCGCCGGGGTTTAGCCGCACGCGCTCGCGCCAGACGCGCTCCAAGGCATCCAGCGGCAGTCCCTTGAGCAGCGCCACGCGCTCGCGTAACGCGCCCGCGAACGCGATCTCGCCGCGCATGGCGCGGTCGGTGATCGCCGAGACCTTCTCCTTCAAGCCGGCCATGCCGGCCAGCTCATCGAGGCACTCGCAGCCGATGATGGTCGAGTCCATGTCTGCGACGAGCAGCCGCTTGCGCCGGTTCGCCGTCGTCACCACATTGATGTCGGCGGCGGCGCCCGCGGCGACCGCGCGCGCCCCGGTAAGGACCGTGTTCGGGTCGCCCTCGATGGGTAGATCGAATGCTCGCGATGGTGAAAGCCAGTGTGGCTCTGCGCCGAAGGTGCGCATTTTCTCCGCCAGAAGTCCGGCGTCTTCTGCGATAACATTCAGCACATGGGAGAATCGCTCGGCCACACCGCCATCCCCTTCGATGCCGTGCTTATTGCAGGGCCGACCGCGAGCGGCAAGTCGGCATCCGCGCTGGCGCTGGCTGAGGCCGTCGGCGGGGTCGTCGTCAATGCCGACTCGATGCAGGTCTATCGCGAGATCCGCATTCTCTCCGCCCGTCCCTCCGATGCCGACATGGCGCGTGTCCCGCATCTGCTGTACGGCCACGTCGGCGCCTCCGAGCGCTATTCGGTGGGCCGTTATCAAACCGATGCCATTGCCGCGCTGGCCGAGGCGCGGGCGCAGCACCGTCTGCCGATCTTCACGGGCGGCACTGGGCTCTACTTCGCCGCGCTTACGGAAGGTCTCGCCGATATTCCGACCGTGCCCGGCAGCGTCCGCAAGGAGACGCGCGACAAGCTCGATGCGCTCGGGGTTTCGGGACTGCACGCCGAGCTCGCGGCGCGCGATCCGCTGACCTCCGCGCAGCTTCGTCCGACCGACACCCAGCGCGTCCTGCGCGCCTATGAGGTCTTCGAGGCGACGGGCCGCCCGCTCGCAAGCTGGCAGCAGGAGGCGGGCACTCCGGTGCTGGCGGGCCTCCGCCTCGCCAGGTTCGTCCTAGAGGTGCCGCGGCATGAGCTGCGTGAGCGCATCGAGGCAAGGTTTAGGGCGATGCTGGCGACCGGGGCGTGCGCCGAAGCCGCGGCGCTGTCCGGCCTCGACCCTACCCTCCCGGCGGCGAAAATCCTCGGCCTGCGCGAGCTGCGCGCACTGGACCAGGGTCTTATGTCCGAAGTCGATGTCGTCAGTGCTGCCGTGACCGCCACCCGTCAGTTCGCCAAGCGGCAAATGACCTGGTTCCGACACCGCATGGCGGAATGGACCTGGATAAACGCCGGAGCGGAACGCAATAATATGTCTGTAATGCGACATTTTCTCTCATGAAATTGCTTGACGACGAATCTCCTGCCCCGTAGTTTGCAGCCGTTGAACGAGGCAAAACAGTGAAAACCGTGCTCGTACTTAGCGACAGGCTGCCTGCCGGACGGGACTGACCCGTTTCCCGGTAATGGCGGTCTGATGAACAAGGGGCGGCAACGCCCCTTTCGCGTTTCTGGTGCTCAGCAAAGGATGTCCGAGATGGACAAGGATGATTCGAACTACACAAAACCTCCGGCGCGCGCCGTCGAAATGTCGGGCGCGGAAATGGTGATCGCCGCCCTGAAGGATCAGGGCGTCACCCATATATTCGGCTATCCTGGAGGCGCAGTACTGCCAATCTACGACGCGCTTTTCGCCGCCAGCGATATCGTCCATGTCCTCGTGCGCCACGAACAGGGTGCGGTCCACGCCGCAGAGGGTTATGCGCGCTCCACCGGCAAGCCCGGAGTGGTTCTTGTGACCAGCGGCCCGGGCGCCACCAACGCTGTGACCGGCATTACGGATGCACTGATGGATTCGATTCCGCTTGTCGTGCTCACCGGCCAGGTTGCAACCCATCTGATCGGCAACGATGCGTTTCAGGAATGCGATACGGTCGGCATCACGCGCCCTTGCACCAAGCACAATTGGCTTGTGAAGGACATCAACGATCTTGCCCGCGTGGTGCATGAAGCGTTCCAGATCGCGACCACGGGCCGGCCCGGTCCGGTCGTCGTCGATATCCCGAAAGACATCCAGTTCAAGAAGGGGCCGTATGTCGGCCCCGCCAATGTCGCGCATCGTACCTATCGCCCGAAGATCGAACCGGACGCAAACGCCATTGAACAAGCCGTGGCGATGATGGCCGGCGCCAAACGGCCAGTCTTCTACACCGGCGGCGGCATCATCAACGCGGGCCCGGAGGCCAGCGTTTTGTTGCGCGAGCTGGTCGAACTCACCAGCTTTCCCATCACCTCCACGCTGATGGGGCTGGGCGCCTATCCGGCGTCGGGTAAGAACTGGCTCGGCATGCTGGGCATGCACGGCACCTACGAAGCCAACAACGCAATGCACGATTGCGATGTGATGATCTGCCTGGGCGCGCGTTTCGACGACCGCGTCACTGGCCGCGTCGACGCCTTTTCGCCAGGCTCGAAGAAGATTCATCTTGATATCGACGCCTCGCAGATCAACAAGAACGTGCGCGTTGATCTGCCTATCGTTGCTGATGCCGCCAAGGCGCTGCGCGAGATGGTGCGCGTATGGAAAGCGCGCAAATGCAAGGCCGACAAGGTCGCCTTGGCCGAATGGTGGGCGCAGATCGACCGCTGGCGGGAAAAGCGCTCACTCGACTACAAGCACTCGTCCACACTGATCAAACCGCAATACGCCATCGACCGCCTCTACGAACTGACTCGCGGGCGTGATGTTTACATCACCACCGAGGTCGGCCAGCATCAGATGTGGGCGGCACAGCGCTTCAAATTCGAAGAGCCGAAGCGTTGGATGACCTCGGGCGGGCTCGGCACCATGGGGTACGGTCTTCCCGCCGCAATCGGCGTGCAGATCGCACACCCCGATTCGCTCGTCATCGACATCGCCGGCGAGGCCAGCGTTCAGATGACGATGCAGGAAATGTCGACGGCCGTGCAGTATAATCTGCCGGTGAAGATTTTTATTCTTAACAACCGCTACATGGGCATGGTGCGCCAGTGGCAGCAATTGCTGCACGGTGCGCGTTATTCGCACTCCTATTCGGAAGCGTTGCCCGATTTCGTACGGCTGGCGGAAGCGTTTGGCGGCGTCGGCCTGCGCGCCGAGACACCGGGCGAACTCGATGCCAAGATCATGGAAATGATCGATGTGCGCAGGCCGGTGTTGTTCGATTGCCGCGTCGACCAGATGGAGAATTGTTATCCAATGATCCCGTCGGGCGCTGCGCACAATCAGATGATCCTCTGCGATGCCGAAGAGGAAACCACCACGGTCAGCGATGCCGGAAAGATGTTGGTCTGATGCGCTATCTCTACGTCAAATGGCTGCACAAGGACCCCGGGGCACCGGTTCACATCTATAGCGAAGTGGGCGACGACTCCTACGAGCGCCGCAAGGTCGAGATCTACGCCGACGGCCGCCGCGGCTTCGCCGACAGCAGCGAGGAAGCGGGCGGCACCGTACTCGGTAGCATGCCCGTCCCCTCGCTCAAGGAAATCGCGGCGCAACCGGAATACGAGCCGCGAGAGATTCCGCAGGAAGAATTCCAGAGAATTTGGCTGAAACGCAGATGAACTCGCAAATCGAACGTCACACCATCGCAGTTCTGGTCGACAACGAGGCCGGCGTTCTGGCTCGCGTCATAGGCCTGTTCTCGGGCCGCGGCTACAATATCGAAAGTCTCACAGTGGCCGAGGTCGATCCCGCGCAGCACACCTCGCGTATCACCATCGTCACCACCGGCACCCCGGAGGTGCTGGAGCAGATTCGCGCCCAGCTGGCGCGCATCGTGCCCGTGCACAAAGTGATCGACTGGACCCTCGAAAAGCCCGGCATCGAGCGCGAAATGGCCCTGGTGAAAGTCGCCGGCACCGGCGAGAAGAGAGTCGAGGCCCTGCGCATGGCAGACGCCTTCCGCGCCCGGCCCATCGATACGACTCATACCAGCTTTATTTTCGAAATTACCGGCGCGCCGAACAAGATCGATTCCTTCATCGACCTGATGCGCCCGCTGGGTCTGGTGGAAGTCTCGCGTACCGGCGTCGCTGCGATCTCTCGCGGCCCGGAGGCGATGTGACCATAAAACCTTGTCATGGCCGGGCAGCGAGGCCGCAGGCAGAAGCGCGACCCGGCCACCCAGCCTTTTTCCTATGGCCGGGCTTGACCCGGCCATCAGGTCGGGAGCATTTGCGCGCCACCTCTTGCACCATTGGCGAAATGAGGGAAGTTGCCCGATGTGGGATTTTCTGTTCGGGTTGGCGCTCGAAGCGGTAACTTGGATCCCATCCCGACGGTGGCAGCTGTTTCTCGCAGCGTTGATGGGCGTGTTTGTGGCAGTGCTAATGATCGTCGGGTTCGTGTACTTCGTTCGCGCCCTGCATTGAAACTAGGAAGTAAGGAAGAAACCCATGCGCGTCTACTACGATCGGGATGCCGATCTGAAATTCATCACTGGCAAAAAAGTCGCTGTCATCGGCTTCGGTTCGCAAGGCCATGCCCATGCGCTGAACATGCGCGACAGCGGGGTGAAGGATGTCGTTATTGCAGCCCGCCCCGGCGCCAGCGCCAATAAGGCGGATGCTGCGGGCTTTAAGGTAATGTCAGCCTCCGATGCCGCCAAATGGGCCGACTGCATGATGATGGTGACGCCAGACGAGCTTCAGGCCGACATCTATAAGAACGATCTTGCCGCCAATATGAAACAAGGCGCGGCGCTGTTCTTCGCCCACGGCTTCAACGTGCATTTCCGTCTGATCGAGCCACGCAAGGACCTCGACATCCTGATGGTCGCACCCAAAGGCCCCGGCCACACGGTACGCAGCGAATATCAACGCGGCGGCGGCGTGCCTTGCCTAATCGCAGTGCATCATGATGGCAGCGGCAACGCGCACGACCTCGGCCTGGCTTATGCGTCCGCCATCGGCGGCGGCCGCGCCGGCATCATTGAGACCACGTTCCGCGAGGAATGCGAGACCGATCTGTTTGGCGAGCAGGTGGTGTTGTGCGGTGGACTGGTGGAACTCATCCGCGGTGGCTTCGAGACTTTGGTGGAAGCGGGCTACGCGCCCGAGATGGCCTATTTCGAGTGCCTGCACGAGGTCAAGCTGATCGTCGACCTGATCTACGAGGGCGGCATCGCCAATATGAATTATTCCATCTCCAATACCGCGGAGTACGGCGAATACATCACCGGCCCGCGCGTTGTTACGACCGAGACCAAGAAGGAAATGAAGCGCGTGCTCGACGACATTCAGTCGGGCCGCTTCGCCCGCGACTGGGTGCTGGAAAACAAGGCCGGCCAGCCGTCGTTCAAGGCGACGCGAGCGCGGAACGCCGCACATCCTATCGAGGACGTCGGTGCCAAGCTTCGCGCCATGATGCCCTGGATTGCAAAGAACAAACTCGTGGATCAGGCAAAAAACTGACGCAAAAAAATCTCGCTCGCCAGACCGAAGCTGCAGCCGCTGGCGGATGTGTTGGCATCGCTGAAGATCTCTCTCATCGGATTATTCGAACGAGGCAGGATCGGATGTCAGTGAGATTCAAGCAGCGGGCTTTCCTGTGTTTTCCCTAAATCAGGATGCCGGCCGCTATTCGACATCCATCATTCTGGTATTTCGCGGGTCTTCCAAACGCTACTCGGTGCACCTCAGTTGGCTGTAGCCCCGACCGCGGCCGGAAGCATGGAACCGGCGACGAAACATTAACGGGGCGTTTGACGCCCAAAAGCCCAGTACGGACGACCAGATCCCAGCGTGGCTTTTTATCATTCGTGGATGACTCTTGCGTCAAAATCTGACGCGCCCGTCCCTGCCGTTACAATAGATCTTGGCAGCGAGCTCGCGCGCAACATGTTCGCGGTGCTTAACTTGGTGACCGTTGTGGTGACCATCGCATTCATCTGCCGCAGTGTTTAACGACCAGGCCAACAGTACTTCGATCGCCCGGCAGAAATGACTGTCCCGGCTTCCGCCGACACAACGCCCGCTGCACGCTGAGCGCACACTGGCCACTAGACCTGGTTCGGCCTATCTGGCATCAATGCGCTTGGTGTCGCCATTTATCCACGGGCATCGCTCAGATCTGAGCCGAGGCTCATTATGTGTACCACAAGCGCTCTCATCTTCTGTTTCAGCAACATCGCGCCGGATGAAATTGCTGGCAAGCGCGTGCTCGAGGTCGGCTCTGCTAATGTCAACGGGTCGGTTCGACAGGTTCTGAAGGGC
>Ga0265340_10001996_pt1 | contig 11675 bp, 10 predicted proteins | sample 4CB225metaG_FD_202082 | JGI IMG/M metagenome (GOLD analysis project Ga0265340, IMG submission 202082) | Rhizosphere microbial communities from Carex aquatilis grown in University of Washington, Seatle, WA, United States - 4-CB2-25 metaG | ecosystem: Host-associated > Plants > Roots >...
AAGGCCTTCATTCTCGCTGTGAACTGTTTGCATCCGGCAGGTACGTGTTTTTGCGTATCGATGGAGACTGGACCGCGAGTAAAAGAAGGTTTCGACCTTTCCCTTACCGAACTCGATGATGTTTTCTTGTTGACGATCGGCTCAGAAATGGCTCGCGAATTAATGGCGGCCATACCTTTTGAACTTGCGAGCGCTTTCTTATTAAGCAATGCAGAGCGTGGTATCGAACGTGCATCGCAGGAAATGGGTCGAACCCTTGATACTGGTGATCTCCCTGAAGTGATTTTGGATAATCTCGATAATCCTTACTGGCAGGAAATCGCCAAGCGCTGCTTAAGTTGTACAAATTGCACCCAAGTTTGTCCAACTTGTTTTTGCTGGGATGCTGTAGATCAAATGAATTTAAGCGGCAATGAGACCCGCCGTGAGCGAGTTTGGGACTCTTGTTTCAACCCGGGATACTCATACCAGGCAGGCGGGAACACGCGGCCGACGATTAGTTCACGATATCGCCAATGGTTGTCTCATAAAATGGGAACGTGGAAACAGCAATACGGAACCTTCGGCTGTGTAGGTTGTGGACGCTGTATCACTTGGTGTCCCGCTGAAATAGACTTGACCAGAGAAATTTCCGCACTCCGGAAGGAATCACAAAAATGACTACACCACAATTAATGAAACCAGCTGCAATCCACCCAGAACGTCTCCTTGAGCCGTGCTGGGCCGAAGTGACTGCAATCACAACGGAAATTAAGGGAGTATCAACCTACTGGTTAAAATTCAAAGATCCTTCTATTCAAAGCACCTATACTTTCCTTCCTGGTCAATTCAACATGGTTTACATACCGGGTTTCGGGGAAGCTGCAATATCGATAAGTTCAGACCCAATTGACCGTTCCACTCTCGGACACACGATACGGTTCGCCGGAAACGTAACTCATGCTGTAAGTCGTCTGAAAGTAGGGGACACGCTTGGTCTGCGAGGTCCATTTGGCACGAGTTGGCCAATGAAAGAATTGGAAGGGAAGGACGTATTTATCGCTTGCGGAGGTATAGGCCTTCCGCCACTCCGGCCGGCACTTTATCACATAATTCGAAATCGCGAGAAATATGGCAAGGTAACGGTTTTGTATGGCGCCCGCGTTCCCGCGGATCTCATGTACACCTCTGAATATGAGGCTTGGCGAAAAGCAGATATCAATATCGAAGTGACTGTCGATCGCGGGGATACAACCTGGAACGGACGAGTCGGCGTGGTGCCTATGTGGTTTTATCAGTTTCGAATGGATCCACATAAAACCGCTATGTTAACTTGCGGTCCTGAGATCATGATCCGATTTGTGATTTATGAAGCTCTCGCGCGTCGCATCCCGGTTGATAACATTTTTGTTTCACTGGAGCGCAACATGAAATGCGGCCAGGGTTCATGTGGACACTGCCAGTTAGGACCATACTTTATTTGCAAAGACGGGCCTATCTTCCCTTTTAACGCCCTTCAGCCCTTCTTCAACGTGGAGGAGTTCTAATGCCTACCTCAAAACCAACAGTTGCTGTTTATAAATTTTCGTCTTGTGATGGATGCCAGCTTTCGCTCTTGAACATGGAAGACGAATTACTGGATTTAGCAAACGCAGTTGAGATCGCCTTCTTCCTTGAAGCGACCCGCGCTTCTCAACCCGGACCCTATGATATTGCGCTTGTCGAGGGTTCCGTAACAACGGAACACGAAGTCGAGCGGATAAAAGAAATACGAAGTCAGGCAAAGATATTAATAGCACTCGGCACATGTGCTACTGCAGGTGGTATCCAGGCATTAAGGAATTTCGCGGATGCAGATGAGTATGCCAAAGTCGTTTATGACCATCCGGAATTCTTGCATTATCTAAAGACCTCGAAACCGATGTCCGAATATGTTGCTGTAGATATGGAGCTATGGGGTTGTCCGGTCAACAAGACCCAGGTGATTGAAGTAATTGTTTCCCTGCTCAACAACCGAAAACCCAATTTACCGAATTATCCGGTTTGCCTGGAATGCAAACGCCGCGGGACAATTTGTGTGCTTGTAGATAAAGGCATTCCCTGCCTTGGTCCAGGTACCGTAGCCGGCTGTGGTGCAATATGTCCGGCTTACGGACGAGGCTGCTACGGCTGTTTTGGCCCCGCACATCAAATGAACTTTAATTCTCTCTCAGAGATCAATCAAAGATTGGAACGTTATCCGGGTGAAGCTGCTCGTTTGTTCCGTGGTATCAGCGGCTACGCTCCGGATTTCCGCGAAACAGCCGACGCCATTCTGTCCGCTCCAAAGGAGACAAAATGAAGACGATTGAAGTCCCGGCCTTGGCCCGGGTGGAAGGTGAAGGTGGTTTGTACATTGGCCTTCAAGATGGCAAAGCAGTGGAAATCCGCCTGGATATATATGAGCCGCCTCGATTCTTTGAAGGGTTCTTACACAATCGCTTTATACAGGAAATACCCGATATTACTGCCCGAATCTGCGGTATTTGCCCTGTCGCCTATCAAATGAGTTCGGCTTTCGCTATCGAAAATGCTTTGGGCGTCAAGATAAGCCCTGATGCGCGTGCCCTTCGTCGTCTGATGTACTGCGGTGAATATATAGAAAGTCATGCTTTACATATTTATATGCTGCAAGCTCCCGATTTATTTGGTAAAGAATCGGCATTTGAACTTGCTGCCATCGCTCCTGATGTGGTCAAGAACGCCTTGCGGCTGAAGAAGATTGGCAATGAGATATTGAAAGCCATCGGTGGACGTTCGGTACATCCGGTAAATGTTTGCATTGGCGGTTTCTACAGTTGGCCGGAAGCCGCTCCGATCCGTGCGCTGCTCCCTGATTTGGAATGGGGATTGCAGACGGCGATTGATTGTGTCAAGTGGGCTATGACGCTTCCTTATCCCGAACTTGAGATCGACTACGAGTTTGTTGCTCTTCACCATCCGGATGAGTATGGTGTGATCGAAGGCGAGATTTGGTCCTCAAAAGGCTCCAAGCTTTCCATCGCTGATTACGAAAAGGGTTACATCGAAGAACATGTAAAACGCTCTAACGCATTACACGGTCGCACGATAGATGGGAACACATATCTTGTCGGCCCGCTGTCGCGACTCAACTTAAATCACGAACAGTTACTCCCGGCTGCAAAAAAAGCACTCAAAGATTCCAAACTGAAATTGCCCCTCAAAAATCCGTATAAATCGCTGATTGCACGCGCCATAGAATTAGTTCAATTCTATGAAGAAGCCATCCAACTCGTCAAAAGCTACAAACCCCAAGGTCCGGCACATGTCGAATTAAAACTAAAGGCCGGAGAAGGTGCGGGTGCTACCGAAGCGCCGCGCGGTCTTTTGTATCATCGCTACAAAATAGACGAGAATGGTTTTGTACAATTTGCAAAGATCACGCCCCCTACCGCGCAAAACCTGCCGCGTATCGAAGCCGATCTGCTTGCTATGGCTCCAAAGATCGTAAAGATGCCGGAAGCGGAAGCCACACTCACGGCAGAGCATCTGGTGCGGGCTTATGATCCTTGCATCTCTTGCGCTACTCACTTCTTAAAATTAAAAGTGGAAGAGGTGAAGTAAGGATGATGATCGCGGTGATCGGTATCGGCCAGAGCCTTCGCGGTGACGATGCTGTCGGTTTGGAGGCTGTTCGTCAATGGCAGGAAAACTATCCCGATACCGCCAAGCGGTCTGATATCAAGGTGGACGTGAGTGAGTTACCTGGTCTGGCCCTCCTTGATTTGCTCGATGGAATGGAAGCTGCTATTCTGGTGGATGCTGTAAAATGTTATTCAGTTCCCGGAACCATACACACTCTTCTCCCGGAGCAGCTTGCCGCCTTTACAAGCGATACAAAATCCGCCCATGGCTGGGGTGTTGCTGAGACGCTTCAGTTAGCTCGAATGTTGAATCCAGATCGACGGACCATCCCAATTCAGTTAATTGGCATAGAAGCCGGGCAAATGGAGATGGGCAGCGGATTGAGTGAAAAACTGAAGCAAGCCTTACCGCGGGTCTGTGAAGCAATTCAAAATGAAGTTCAAACATTACTCGCGATCTAACAAGTAAAGTTTCATGGAATTAAATAGTGAGGGTTGTGGTGAATTCACCACAACCCTCACTATTTAATTCCATGATGGCCGATCGGTTCAGTCATTATGCCAGTTATTTCATGACCCCTATTTTCTTCAAATTCTCCTCCAAAAAATCGAGGGTGGCCGGTTTGATGATCATGGCATTCGCCCCTCCCTTCATAACCCGTGCCCGGGTTTCAGGTTGATCATCCGACGTGATAACAACAACAGGTACCGGCATCAACCTTGGTTCCCGTCTCAGGTATGCAAGAATTTCAAGGCCGTCGACGCCAGGCATGTTTATGTCCAGCAGAATTAATCCCGGTGTAAAACCGCTCAACAGAGACATCGCCGCGCTGGCTCCATAGGCCACCCGCGTGGGTATGTCCAGTACGGTCAGCATCTGATGCAGGGCATCAGCTGTCGAGCGGTTATCGTCAATGATTATTGCGTCGTTCATGGTTCCTCCAAAATCAGATTACCCGATATGGAAATGTCATATCCTTTTAATGTTGTGACAGCCTCACGGAAATCGCGCTGTTTTATTACTTTAAAAAGAGGCGCAAGTAATTCCCCGTCGGAAAATTCTTTTGGTATGACCAAATCATATCGCTCTTGAAATAATGGGACAAAATCCAAGTCAAGTGCCTGCGCTGCAGCCGCAATGCCAAGTCCACAATCAGCACGTCCTGATAAAACTGCTGCTGCAATATTGAGGTGTGTATATTCTTCTTGATTGTACCCTCGAATCGATTCGGGAGAAATGCCGGATGATTGTAAATAATAATCCAAAAGCACTCGCGTACCCGCGCCCCGCTGTCGGTTTACAAATTCGACATCAGAACGGCTCAGGTCCTGCAGTGTTTCTACCCGCTTTGGGTTTCCTCTCAGGACCATCAAGCCCTGTTCCCGTTTGGCAAGTGCTATTAACATTACCGGAATTCCCGGCATATACTTCCGGATGTAAGGTATGTTGTATTCACCAGTTTGTGGATCTAATAAATGCGATCCCGCTAAATGCGCCTCTCTTCGGTTAAGCGCAACCAATCCTCCCTGTGAGCCGACATTAGCCGAAATAAAACGCCGATCGTGCTTTGATAAAAACTCAGCAAGCAGGTCGAGAATAAGGTCGTGTGAGCCAATGCAAAAAATTGTATGTTCGAGTTCCGACTTACTTCGATATAACTTTACAGTGACTTCGTCACCCGCCTCAAGACCTTGCGTGCCAGGATGCAGGACTACCAGGCCATCCGCCTGGACAAGCGACGTGATGACCCCAGCCCCACGGGCAAGTGGAGCCGCCAGCATTCTATCTCCGACTTTTCCAACCACAACTCTGATGTAATCCTCATCACCTGAAGGCGATGTAATTTTGCGCGTTATTTGAGCTGTTTCAGTTTGTAAATATTTTACCTGGCGTCCAAGCCACTTCGCCAATATTGGTTCAGCGAAGATTTCGATCGTCAAAGCTGCAGATACCGGGAAACCAGGGACCCCTATGATTGGGATTGCGGGTTTTAAAATCTCATTTACCGCGTTTCCGCTTGAACACCGGGTTTGTAACTTTTTTCTTTCGACTAATCCTAAAATCACCGGATGCCCTGGTCGTACCGCCACTCCATGGACGAGGAGAGTACCAAGTTCGTCTATTACCTTTGCTGAATAATCGTCCGCTCCTGCCGAAGAACCTGCATTTAGGAGGATTAAATCGTAATTCCTCGCAGCATCTTCAACGCTTTGACATATTAAGTCAAAATCATCTTTTATTATGGGAAACCGCGTGGGCTCACCGCCCATCGCCTTTATTTGAGCCGCGATCACGAGCGAGTTGTATTCTAAAATACCCCCGGCTTCAAGTTTTGAGCCAATGGGGACAAGCTCCGTACCAGTTGGTATGATTGCCACCCTTGGTTTGCACGCAACCTTGATTTGATCATACCCTGATGCTGCGATAGCACCCAAATCTACTGGACGCAAAATCTGTCCTGTTGGAATAACTAGTTGTGTTGCAATAATGTCTTCGCCTAGCGGACGCACATGACTCCAGGGCGTAACTGCCGCACGTATACGGATCGACTCTGGCCTGCGGATTTCTCGAGTTATAGCTCCGTTATGATCGAGTGATTCAATATTCTCGATCGGTATGACGGCATTCGCCCAGATGGGTAAAGGATCCCCCGTATCGATATATTTCGCTTTAATTGATAAACCGGTTTTTGGATCTCTTGGCTCAACAGCAACTGAGATAACGATCGGAGATGCCGGTTGTGCACTATTTGTGTCTTCAGCCCGCACGGCAAAGCCATCCATCGCAGATGCGTGGTAATGGGGTGAAGAAATTTTTGCCCAGATCGTTTCGGCCGATACGCGCCCAAGAGCGTTTTCATCGAGACGAATAGTTTCTACTCTAAGTACTCCCCAGATACCAACTGATTTTAATGCGGATTCCAGGCGGGTTTGTGCTTCCGGGAGAGGGATATCGTTTAGGTATAGAGACACTTTAAAATTATATCAGGAGGGTAAAAGGAAAATTTATTAACTGATATACCCGCTCATAGTAATATCACTTCGACTCTCTCGCCTACGCTAATACCGGTTTTATCTGGTGAAATCCTTAATAGCCCATCTGCATTGATAAGCGTAAATATCAAATTGCTTTTTCCAAATATGGGTTCTGCTTGCCAAACATCAATAGATTCTGGCGGTTGGTTTTTATCCGAGGAGAGGTCAATGGATTTGGGAATTGGCGTAAGTTTCACGGGCCACCAATCTTCCCGCCCCGCCTGTGAAGGCAGGTTTACAGTTAATCTTGCGAATATGTAAGGAAGCCCGGTTGATCTTGGCGAGGTATTTTCCGGCAACCCCAATAATTTCCCTATAACCGGTATTACAAACAAATACCCATTTATAAGTGCGCTAACAGGGTTGCCCGGCAGCCCGATCACTGCCTTTCCCGAACATATCCCTAAAATAGTAGGCTTCCCTGGCTTTGTATTAATGCCATGAACGATTACGCCAGGATCTCCTAGCGAACTGATCACCTCTGCCGTCATATCACGTGTACTGGCCGAAGATCCAGCTGTAATTACTACAGCATCACATTCCACCAACGCTCTCGCAGCGCATTCTTTCAATAGTGCCATTTGATCTGGAACTATCCCATAAAATACAGGTTCACCGCCCGAGTTAGCCACTAATGCAGATAGAGTATACGAGTTTACATCACGCACCTGACCAGGGAGTGTCTGGTTATTTGGATCCACAATTTCATCCCCTGAGGAAATTATGCCTACTCGCGGCTTTTTGGCTACGCGCAGCGATAGAATACCGAGGGCAAAAAGCCCGCCAATCTCGGGCGGTCGTATCCTTCGGCCTTTGGATAAGACAACCGTTTCTGCAATCACATCTTCGCCGACAAGTATTACATTTTCTCCAACTGCCACTGGCCGCAGAATCTCAATTTCGTTATCAAGTCGATGACTTCCGCGTTCGTCGAAGATCTGGTTTTCTCCGTTCATCTGCTCCCCCGCCTGTTTGTGCTTTATTTCTTGGGTATTTTCCAACATTACGACAGCATCAGCACCCTTTGGCATCATACCCCCGGTATGGATCAAGACACATTGCCCGGTTTTCAACTCATATGATGATGTATCGCCCATCGGTATTTCGCCGATAAGATTTAAGTATGCGGGCATCGAGTTTGTCGCTCCAAATGTATCCCCCGACCTAACACCATAGCCATCAACAGATGAGCGTGGAAATTCAGGTAGTGAATGAGGCGCTATGATCTCCTCCGCCGAAACCCGGCCCATTGAAAGTGAAGTGTCAATTATTTCGGTGTTTATAAAATAGGCAGCCCCATCGGAATTGAATGGAACCGGAAGAAGGGAGAGCAAAAGTTTTCTAGCTTCATCTGGAGGAACAAGTTGAAGGAACTGGGACATTTAACGTAGCCAGAATGTCAATGTCAAAAAATATACTGTCATTCCGAAAATAGAAATAGCATTGGCAGTTAATAGGTTCCAGATCGGCTTTGCGCCTAACGCAATGTTTCGAAGGAAATAAATTTGGAGGAAGGCAAATGGAATCGTGAGAAATGCAGGCCACATTAATCTCAAAGAAAAACCGAATAATGGTTCAAACGCAAAAAGAACATATGCCATGATCACGAGGCCATGATGTAAAGGTACTGCGCGTTCCCAGCCCATCCGAACAAGTAGGGTTTGCCGCGCGTATTTAAGGTCCTCCGAATAGGAAGGAAAATCAAGGGCCAGGATGCACGCCAGAGCAAGAAATGTGACGGGAACAACCGTGACGTTTAACAACCGATGATATCCACCGCTTTGAAGAATAAAGGATATCGAGGGTATAAAAAAACCCAATTGGAAAGCCAACAATACTTCGCCATAGCCTTTATCGATAAGCCTCAGTGGAGGGACGGAATAAATGAGTATAACAAGGAGTGAAAGTGCAAGATAGAACCAGGTCGACGATGCGGGATGGCCTTCTTTTAATAGAAGGAAGACAATTACGGCAATGACAGTAAGCCCGGCGATTGAAACAAACAAGGAGGCATCATGGACGGCCTTGCGATTTCCAATCGTCTCACCCACAATGATGGGTTCATTAATTGGGCGAAAAACTTCAACCAATAGATCCATGCTCATCTGCGCCAAAACCGCACCAATTAATCCAAGCCAAAAGGCTTGAAGAATGATAGGATGTCCAAGATACTTGGCAACTCCGGCGCCGAGAAAATATGTTAACGCGGCGAGCAATAGATAAAGCGGACGAGAGAGGCGAAGGATTTTAATGAGTTGCTGCATTGTCTTAAGAAAGTAGATTCGTGTTGAAATGTTATTGAATCGGTTTTTTGAGCTATTCGATCCTTAATTTGCCTTATCCAAAAACTCATTTAATCTCGATATAGCTTTAGGAAGGTTCTTCCGACCTATCCCAAGACGGAAATGGTTGGCATAATCGTCGTATACGGAGCCAGGCAAAAGCAAAACGCCAGCTTTCCGGACAAGTTCATCGCAAAAAGATTCTACATCACCGGCAAGGTACCTGGGAAAAGCCATAGAACCAGCCTTCGGACGAATCCAGGAAAATTGTTCGCCATGATCTTGGATGAATCCATCCAATAGCGAGAGATTCTCCTTAATGAAAAGAAGATTTCTTTCCGCCAATTTTCGATGGTTTCTTATCGCAACTTCCGCCAAAAACTCGCTTGGAGCAGAATTACAAATCGTAGTGTAGTCCTTCAGAGTCGCCATGCCATTATAGACTCGCTTGTTCTTCGTAGCAATCCAACCGATTCGCAAACCAGCTAGGCCGTAAGTCTTGGAGGTTACCCCTAACGAAATATTAAATTCATCTCCATCGCAAGCAGCCGGTAAACGACTTGAAGGATCATACTCTGATTCACGATAGACTTCATCCGAAAATATAAGTAGATTGTTTTCGGCCGCGAATTGTTGCACAGACCTAAAGTCCCTTTTCGACATCAAAAAACCTGTTGGGTTGTGAGGCGTGTTTATAACGATTAACTTCGTATTATTTCGCAACAGTTTGGGTAGATCATCAAGGTCAAGCGCCCAATTATTTTCTTCACGAGCCACCCACGAACTTATATCACAACCTATACCGCGCGCCACTTCTGACAAGGATTGGTATCCCGGATAATGGACAATAACATGGTCACCTGGCTTGAGGATCGCCTGCATAAAAAGAAAGATCGCTTCACCCGCCCCCGTATGGACAAGCACTTCTTCCGGTCTAATAGTTTCGTACAGTTTACAAATTTCATTACGCAAGCCGAAATTACCCTGCGAATCCGTGTACCCTAACCACACTTGTTGAAACTTCTCAATTGCATCTGGTTCAAAAGCTAACAAATCAGCGATTGACATGGCTTCGCAATCTGAGCTGCAAAGCAAATACTCTGTCGTGAATTCGTATTTGGCAAAATATCGTTCAAGCTTGAAATCTGGTAGTTGCATAATTCCTTTTAACGAAATTTGTATCGTTTTAATAAAACGGGTAAAGTTATTAATTAAACAGCGTTAACTTTCTTTATTGATTTAACGCCTTTTTGATATCGCGATAATGTATTTGATCATGTAAATATACCATTTTGATCATTTCGCGCAATGTGGTTTGGCCAAGGAATGGATGACGTCCTGTTTTTTCTAAATCCGAATCGGCGATATTTAAGACCCACACAACCATTTCTTCGCGTATAGATTTGAATCGTTGAAGCAATTCCTGGACCCCTAACTCCTTTGTTTTTTCCTGCTGCCTGGCGTTGTAGCGGTCAATTACAAAATCATCGGTTACGCCATCGCCGCCTTGATGGATATTTTCGAATAACTTCACGAAGGCGCGCTCAGACGTCACAAGATGGGAAAGTATATTCCGGACCGTCCATGTGTTATCCTCTGTATAAACATTAATTGACCATTGTTCATCCCTCAGGCTATCGAAATATTTAACAATCTTCTCGCCTTCCTGTTTTAATTTATCAGCCAGCAGGGAAGTTTCAGTCATTCTCCCTCCGATTAAGGTTGATAACTCGCATAATTTATGGACTTCTTTCCACTAACATACCAATAATAATTTTTCATTGTTGAAATATCATGAATAATTTTTTCGCTGTCGGCGAAATCATCTCTCACATAGTAATAATGGGTTTCATATGGGCTGTCACCGAATGCGGCTGCGAGCACATATCCATTTTTTTCTGCATAATCCTTCAAGGTGATCGTCATTCGAAACCATCTCTGTGAAAGATTTTTCTCTGTCAATTTGGGGGGAATGAGCGGCGAGAAATATGCATGAAATACAATCAAATTGGGCTTATATTGATTGAGATAATCATCGGTTATCTCTCCATGATGGGCAATCCACTCATCGTTAAGCCCCCAAGCGTCGATGGCATTCCAATTCGAATAAAACGGAAGCAGCCCGGCTTCACTTGTAGCAATTACATAACCTTTGCCTTGATAATTAGATAGGTATTGAGCAACTTCATAGCGTCCATCAGCTTCGTAGGCGACCTCACAGGAATTTTGAGCGCTTGTAAGTACACAGCTTTGCGATATGGAATATTCAAGGATACCAAATACCAAGGCTAACCCTGTGAGCATCCACACGATACGGCCGCGTACTTGAATAGGCTTTACCGTCGAAATATTCATTTCCTTCCCCAGGCCACCTACTAGTGGGTACCAACAAAGAAGGACCATCGGCCATAAGGCGTATTGGAATCTTCCACCAAAGTTGGTCTCATTGGAAACCAGGATAAATGACGCCGCGAATAACAGTATGGGAAAAAGGAAAGCGATAGTCAGGCGCGATTTCTCTTTGGTCCGAAATCCCAATAAAAATGCCAGCATAAAGGGTCCCCCAAAACGAAAGAGGTTGCTCAACGACTCCCAAAACGAATCCCAATATAATAAGCCTCCACCTTTCGCGTAGAACGGATTCGGTAATGGATAACCAAAATAACTCCAATGCCAAAAGAAATAAATCCCACCTAAAACAAAAAATACAGAAGTGAATATCACAATTGTATTT
>Ga0265340_10001998_pt1 | contig 11669 bp, 7 predicted proteins | sample 4CB225metaG_FD_202082 | JGI IMG/M metagenome (GOLD analysis project Ga0265340, IMG submission 202082) | Rhizosphere microbial communities from Carex aquatilis grown in University of Washington, Seatle, WA, United States - 4-CB2-25 metaG | ecosystem: Host-associated > Plants > Roots > Rhizosphere...
ATGACCGCGGAGTGGCCCAGCCCGTTGAACTCGACCATGGCCGCGGCGTAGTCGAAACCTTCGGCGGTGCTGCCGGCCCGCAGCACGGCCAGCACCGGGCAGAGCTTCGCGCGGGTCAGCGGCTCCTCCGGGCCGACGGCCGGGACCTCGACCAGGATGATCGAGGTGTCCTCGGGCACCTCGAAACCGGCTTGCTCGGCGATCCAGTGCGGTGAGCGCCCGACCACGGCCGGGTTGAGTTTGGCTTCGTCGTCATCGGTTCCACCGGCGGCCGGGCCGAAGATGAACTTCTCGAGCTGGGCCTTCTGCTCGGCGGTGGCCAGGTGGGCGTGCAGCCGGGCGAACTGGGCCAGTGCTTCGGTGTAGATGGCGTCGTCCAGAATAACGGCTTGCTCGCTGGCGCAGACCATGCCGTTGTCGAAGGCTTTCGACAGCACGACGTCGTTGACCGCCCGGCCGATTTTGGCATCCTCGTGGATGTACGCGGGTACGTTCCCGGCCCCGACCCCGATGGCCGGCTTGCCCGCCGAGTAGGCCGCCCTCACCAGCGCGTTCCCGCCGGTGGCCAGGATCAGGGAGACGCCGTCGTGGTGCATCAGCGCACTGGTCGCGGCCGCCGACGGCTGGGTTATCCACTGCACGCAGTCGGCGGGAGCGCCGGCCTCGATCGCGGCGTCCCGCACCGTGCGGGCGGCTTCGACGCTGCACCGCTGGGCGGCCGGGTGGAAGGCGAAGATGATCGGGTTGCGGGTCTTCAGGGCCAGCAGCGCCTTGAAAATCACCGTCGAAGTGGGGTTCGTGACCGGCGTGATCCCGGCGATGACGCCGACCGGCTCGGCGATCTCGACGATCCCGTCGAGATCGTCCCGGGAGATCACGCCAACCGTCCGGGCGGTGCTCATGGAGTGCGTGACGTGCTCGCCGGCGAACATGTTCTTCACCGCTTTGTCCTCAAAAACCCCCCGGCCGGTCTCGGCGACCGCGAGCTGGGCGAGTTCCCCGTGCCGGGACAGCGCGGCGACGGAGGCCTTCTTGACGATCAGGTCGATCTGTTCCTGGGTGAAAGGGTCGTACCGGGCCAGACAGGCCAGGGCCGCCCGGACCAGCGGGTCGATCTCGCTCGCCGCCGGTTCGGGGTCCGGCGATGGGGCCGCGGTGGATGGCAACGACAAGGACTCATCGTTCGGCACAGTGCCACTCCTCTTGCGTTTTCTCGTCGATGCCGGTCTCACCTTTGACCCCGGGCCACTCGCACTGTGTCACCGGCCGACGGAGGGTCCCTATGGTCGAAGGTCCCCCATCCGCTGGTCTTTCTCCCCGTTGGGCTTCGCCTTAATAGTTACGCAGAGTTAGAGTTGAGGCCTTTGAGATATTGTTCCAGGCCGGCCACAACGAGGTCGTGATCCTCCGCCTGTGGCAGCCCGGAGACGGCGACCGTGCCGACCACGCCGACGCGTTTGACGATCACCGGGAAGGCTCCGCCGTGCGCGGCGAATCGGTCCGGATCGAGCCGGAAACGTTCCTCGAAAGTGCTTCCCGCGGCGGCGGCGCGCCGGCCGACCAGATAGGACGAGCAGCCGAATCGGTCGACGACGGCGGTTTTGCGCTTAATCCAGGCATCGTTGTCGGCACAGGTGCCCGGCAGGGCGTAGTGGAACAACTGCTGACCGTTGCGACGCAGATCCACCGTGACCGGGGCCCGCCGGGCGACCGCCAGTTCGACCAGCACGATGCCCAGTTGCCAGGCGTCGTCGTTGTCGAAACCGGGCAGCCGTAAACGCCGCTCGTGCTCCTCGAGGGTGGCGATCAGGTCGGCCAGAGGTGAGCCGGCCGGGGCTGGGTTGGAATCCATTGGCCCAGTATCCGTCCGGCAGCCGGCCGATCACCCCGGACACGATCAATCGACGCCGATGTCCTCGTTCCAGAGGTCGGGCTGGTCGACGATGAAATCCTGGAGCAGCGTGGCGCAGTTCAGGTCGTCCAGAACGGTCACCTGGAAGCCGAGACCGGCCAGCCAGTCGTGACCGCCGAAGAAGTTCCGGGCCTCCCCGATCAGCAGCCGGGGGATGGCGAACTGGCGGACCAGCCCGCTGCAGTACCAGCAGGGCGACAATGTGGTCACCATCGTGGTACCGGCGTAACTGCGCTGCCGACCGGCGGCCCGGAAGGCTGCCGTCTCGGCGTGCATTGACGGGTCGCCGTCCTGCACCCGGCGATTATGGCCGCGGCCGAGCAGCGTGCCCTGATCCGAGAACAGGGCGGCACCGATCGGGATGCCGCCTTCGGCCAGCCCGAGCCGGGCCTCATCCAGGGCAACAGCGAGCATCGCATCGAAATCCACGTCGGTCATGGCTACAGCCTGCCGTACCCGCGCGCACCCTGCGGATGCGGTCCGGGCTCGCCGACTACAGCCTGGCGCACGGAAATTCCGTTGAGGAATCGGGCTCCGTACCGCAGGCTCGGGAGTCCACCCCTTTCTGAGGAAACCATCCATGCCTCTGCTCCGGGACCTGTGGGTCACTTCGCCTCGCCGCTGTGTGGTGGTGGCGGTGCTGATCGTGTTCGGCGCCGCCGGTCAGGCAGCCGCGTCGGCCCTGGCCGGTCCGGTGCTGGTGCAACACTCGACCGGCTTGTTCATCGCCCTGGTGGTGGCGCTGGTCGCGACCGTGTTCGGGGACCTCGTGGTCAACCTGATCGCGGCCGGGCTGAGCGCCGACTGGTCGGCCGCGGTGCGCCGCCGGTTGTGCCGGGTGGCCCTGTCCCAGGACCTGCCGACCCTGGAGAGCACCCCGGTCGGGGAGTTGCTGGACCGGATCGACGGCGACGTCTACCAGGTCGCCTCCGAATTACGCGGCAGCGGCCTGCGGATCGCCCAGTCGCTGGCGGTGGCGCTGCTGTCGATCCTGATCGCGCTGGTGGTCTGGTGGCCGGCCGGAGCCGGAATGCTCGGGCTCACCGTGGTCCTGGTGGCCGCACTGGCCGGGCCGACCCGGCGGATCGCCCCGGCCCGGATGGGGGAGGAGGAGGCCTGGTCCGATCTGGCCGCCGTGATGGAAGAGTCCATCCACGGCCAGGACGACGTCCGGACCAGCCTGGCCCGGCCCTACGTGCTGAGCCTGTTCGCCCGGCGGGCCAGCCAGGTGCTGGCCCGGGGGCGAACCGTCTGGGCCCTGTCGGCGCAGGTCACCACGATCGCCGCGGCCACGATCCGGACCGGCATCGTCGCGGTCGTGATCGGCGGGGCCTGGGCCCTGAGCACGGGCCGGATCGACGGCGCCCGGTTCACCTCGGTCTGGCTGCTGGTCATCGCCTACGGCGGAACGGTCGACCACGTCAGCCGGATGGTGCCGCATCTGCAGGAGGGCCTCGGGGCCTGGGCCCGGGTGCAGTTGCTCGCCGCCGCCCGGCAAGAGCCGACCGGTGGCCGTCAGCCGGTCGAGGGTGATCTCACCGTGCGCGGCCTGACCTTCCGCTACGAATCGGTTCGTTCCCCCGGCCGGGAGGACGGGCGGCGGCCGGCTCTGCGGGACATCCACCTGACCTTCCGGGCCGGCCGGTCCTATGCCCTGGTCGGGCGGACCGGGTCGGGGAAATCCACCCTGGCCAAAGTGCTCACCCGGGCCGTCGACGTGCCCCGGGGCACCGTCGGCCTGGGTGGGATCGACCTGATGGACCTGGACGTCGAGAGCCTGCGCCGCTGGGTCGGCGTCGTCCCGCAGCGCACCGACGTGCTGGCCGGGACCCTGGCCGAGAACATCGCCCTGTTCGATCCGGACCTGCTGGAACCGGCGGCCCGGGCGTTGGCCGAGCTCGGCCTGAGCTCGTGGGTGGCCAGTCTTCCGGACGGGCTGGCGACCCGGCTCGGCGAGGGTGGGTACGTGTTGTCGGCCGGGCAGGAGCAACTGGTCGCGTTCGGCCGGATCCTGGTCCGCGACCCCCACGTGGTGATCCTGGACGAGGCCACCGCCCGGATGGATCCGGTCACCGAGGCCCGGGTCCAGCAGGCGTCCGCGCGGTTGCTGCGCGGGCGGATCGGCATCGTGATCGCGCACCGGCTGTCGTCGGTGCGCAACTGTGACGAGGTCGTGGTCATGGCCGACGGCGAGGTGGTCGAGTCCGGGGCGCTCGAGCGGTCCCAGCGATTCGCCCAGTTGCTGGCCAGCAGCCAGCACGCGGTGCCCCGGCCGTCCCCGCCCCCGGACGCCCGGGCCGGCAATGCCCCGGGCCGGGCCGACCCGCCGCCGCTGCCGAGCCTGGCCCCGGCCCGGACCCTGTACGAGATCTTCCGGCTGGCCCGGAACGACCCCCGGTTCGGACTCGGGTCGGTGGCCGTGTTCGCGGTCGCGATCGTGCTCGGGCTCGACGGGTCGGCGCTGCCCTGGCTGTGGGCGGATCTGGTGGACGGGTCCGGGAGCCTGTTCTGGCCGGTCGCCGGGATCGTCGCCGGGCTGCTGGTGACCATTCCGGCGCCGTACTTCACCGACCGCTGGTTTCCGGAGTGGTGGGTCCGGCAGATGCTGCGGATCAGCCTGCGCCTGGTCTACGGCCAGACCGGGCCGCGCCGGGAGAGCACGCACACCCCGGCCGAGGTGATCGCTCAGGGCGGGGACACCGAGCGGGTCGTGCAACTGGCCGACAACATGATCGACCAGTTCGTCTGCCTGGTCTTCCTGGTGTCGATGACCTTGGTGTCGGGGACGCTCGTGCCGGCCCTGTTCTTCGCCGGCACCATGCTCCTGTCCGGGCTGGCCGCGACCGGTTTCGGACCGTTGCTGGAGCGTTCGGCCCGCCGCACGGTGGCGGCCCGGGCGGGGTTCGCCACCGCCCTGGTGTCCGGGTTGTCGGCGGCCCGGACGGTGAAGCTGGCCGGGGCGACCGAAGCGGTGCTGGCCCACCTGGCCCGGCTGGACCGGGTCCGCAGCGACCGGCAGCGCCGGGAGATCGGCGTGCAGGTCTGGGCCCGCTCGACACCGTCCCTGGCCGCGGGGCTGCTGCCGATCGGAGCCTGGGCGCTGTACCTGACCGGTGGATTGTCCGCCGGGGCGACCCTGGTGGCGGTCTCGACCCTGGGCGCGGCCCGCTGGTTCGCCTGGACCACGGCCTCGCTGATCTCCCAGTTGCCTTCGGCCCGGGTCTGGACCCGGCGGACGGTGGCCATGTCCGGGGTCGGTGCCTACTCCGAGGCCGTGCCCGGGGTGGACCTGTCGGCCGGTTCGGCGCCCGCCCCGGCGGCCCCGGCCCGGCATCCGCTGCGCCGGCTCGACCTGGTCGGATTCAGCGCCGTCCACGAGGACGGCATGGTCGGGGCCCGGCAGATCGACCTGACCGTGCACCGCGGCCAGTTGGTCCTGGTGGTCGGGCCGGTGGGCGCGGGAAAATCCTCGTTCCTGCGGGCCCTGGCCGGGATCGTGCATCACACCGGAGCCTTGCGCTGGAACGACGAACTGGTCACCGAACCGGAGTTGTTCCTGCGCCCGAACCAGGTCGGCTACGTCGGCCAGTTGCCCCGGGTGCTGTCCGGGACGATCGCCGACAACATCAGCCTCGGGCACCAGGTGGATGCCCTCGGTGCGGTCTCGACGGCCCAGCTCGAGCACGATCTCGCCGGTCCGGGGGGCGGGATGCAACTGCTGATCGGGCACAAGGGCAGCCAGCTCTCGGGCGGTCAGCTCCAGCGGCTGGCCCTGGCCCGGGCGCTGGCGCCCCGCACCGAACTACTGATCGCCGACGACGTGTCCTCCGCGCTCGACGTCAATACCGAACTTGATCTCTGGCGGGCTCTGCGGGCCCATGGGGTGACCGTGATCGGATCGACGTCGAAACGGGCGGCGCTGGTCCAGGCCGATCATGTGGTCGTGCTGCTCGGCGGGGAAGCGGTCGCCCAGGGCCCCTGGTGTGACCTGGAGGACCGCTGGTCCCACCTAGCCGGCTGAGGAGAGGGTCCGGGGTTTGAGGATCTTGACCAGGAGCAGGTAGACGAGGGCCGAGACGGCGAAACCGACCAGCAGGGTCAGGTCACCGATCGAGCCGTGCGCGGTGACCATCGGGCCGGTGTACTTCGTCTGGTCCGAGAACAGCCAGATCGACAGCACCATGCCCAGCAGCATCGCGATCGGCCCGGTCAGGTTCACGTAGCCGCGGTCGATCACGACCTCGTCGACGCTGTCGATCGAGCCGATGCCGGCAAGAGAGCGCAGGCGCAACAGCCGGTCGGTCAGCACCACGCCCAGCCAGGGGGCGATCCAGTAGGCGATCACCAGCAGGAAGGCCTCGTAGCTCTCACCCGCGTCCTTCAGCCCGTGCCAGGCCAGCGCGAGGCCGACGGCGCCGAACCCGAGGGCGACGATGGCCCGGCGCAGGGCCAGCGGCAGCTTGACCCCCATCGCCAGGAAGGACATCGCCCCGGAGTAGATGTTCAGCGCGTTCGCGGCCACCGCGCCGAGCGCGATCCCGAGCAGCACCAGGTTGCCGATCCAGTGCGGCATCACCCCGGTGAAGTCCGCGGTCGGGTTCTTCGTGGTCTTGTCCCCGACCGTGACCGCCGCCGCACCAATGATCATCAGAGCGGTGCAGGACAGGAAGTCGCCGAGCCCGGCCATCAGGCCGACCCGGGCTCGCCCGATGCCGGCCGGCAGGTAACGGGTGTAGTCGGTGGCGTAGGGGTTCCAGCCGGCCGCGTAACCGAAGGCCGCGCTGAAGGTCAGGGTGAAACCGGCGAACCCGCCGACCCCGGTCGGATCGGCGGCCGCCCCCAGATGCGCCTTGCCGAACACCGCGACCGCGCCGAGCACGAACACCACCAGGAGAACCGGGAAGGCGAACCGCTCGAAGGCGTGCACCAGGTTGTGCCCGAAGAACGCGACCACCACCTCGACCGCGACCACGATCAGCAGGCTGAGCTTGGCCGACCATCCGGTCAGCGCGGCCAGGGCCAGAGCCCCGCTGACACTGTTCACGGCGAACCAGCCGACCCCGGCCATCACCGCGTTGATCCCGGCCGGCAGCGCATTGCCCCAGTACCCGAAGGCACTCCGGCTGAGCACCATCTGCGGCAACCCGTGTCGCGGGCCCCAGGAGGAGAGCACGCCGTGAGTAAGACTGCCCAAGGCGTTGCCCAGCACCAGGGCCACGACGGCCACCCAGAAGGACAACCCGAAGATCAGGACGGCGAGCACCCCGACGTACACGGTCGCGAACTCGAGGTTCGGAGAAGTCCAGGTCCAGAGGAGCTGGACAGCGGAACCGTGCCGCTCCTCCGGGGGGATGCGCTCGATACCCCCCGGCTCCACTTTGGTGACGCTGGCCCCGTAGTGCGGCGCCGGCGACTCGGTGTCGGGCGCGATATAGGCGGTCATGACGCATACTTTGCGGATTCGCGCTGACCAGAGCAAACGCGGGGTACTGCGGCGGTGGAGTTGGTTGCGCCCCGTTGCGCCCGGTTACACCTGGGCACCGTGGGCGCGGTTCCGGCGGCCGTCTAGGGTGGGGCATATGGCAACGACGGGTGGAGTGACTGTCCGAGCCCCCGCCAAGATCAATCTTGCGCTCGCGGTGGGGCCGTTGCGTGCGGACGGCTATCACGAACTGGCCACCGTTTTTCACGCGGTGGCGGTGTTCGACGATCTGATCGCCCACGAGGGCGAGCCCGGCGAGGGCATCTCGATCGTCATTGACGGGCCCCGGACCGAGCAGGTGCCGACCGACGGCTCGAATCTCGCCGTCCGCGCGGCGCGGCTGCTGGCCGAGCGGGTGGGCCTGGATCCCAGCGACGCCCCGGTCCGGTTGCGGTTGCGTAAGGGCATTCCGGTGGCCGGCGGAATGGCCGGTGGTTCGGCCGACGCGGCCGCCGCCCTGGTCGCCTGCGACGCCCTCTGGCACACCGGCCTGGACCGCGAGCAACTCCACGAACTCGCCGCCGAGCTGGGCTCCGACGTGCCGTTCTCGCTGCTCGGAGGCACCGCGATCGGTAACGGCCGGGGTGAGCGACTGACCCCGGCGCTGGCCCGGGGCGAGTACCACTGGGTGGTGGCGCTGGCCGATCACGGGCTGTCGACGCCGGCTGTCTACGCCGAGATCGATCGGTTGCGGGCCATCGGGCAGGTGGCTGAACCCGACCCGGAACCACAGATCAGCGATGCCTTGATGCAAGCCTTACGGGCCGGCGACGCGCAGGCGCTCGGCGCCAGCCTGACCAACGATCTGCAGCCCGCCGCCTGCTCGCTCGACCCGACGCTGGAGCGCACCCTGGAAGTGGGCCGCAAGGTCGGCGCCCTCGGGGGGATGGTCTCCGGGTCCGGTCCGACCACGGTGTTCCTGGCCCGGGACAGCACCCATGCGCTCGACCTCGCGGTGGCCCTGACCGCTTCCGGGGTGGCCGCCGACGTCCGTCGGGCGTACGGTCCGGTCGCCGGCGCGCGGCTGGTCGAATCGGTCCGGGGGTGAGAAATGGCACATCTGCTGAACGCTGAGGCGGTGACCGTGATTCACGGTGCCCGCACCCTGCTGGACGCCGTCTCGCTCGGTCTGGACGACGGCAACCGGGTCGGGGTTGTCGGCCGCAACGGCGAGGGCAAGTCGACCCTGCTGCGGGTGCTGGCCCGGCGCCAGGAACCGGACGCCGGCCGGGTCACGCACAGCCGGGACCTGAGGCTGGGGGCGCTCTGGCAGGAAGACAGCCTGGACGGCGACCTGACCGTCCGGCAGGCCGTGCTCGGTGATCTCGCCGATCACGAGTGGGCCGCGGTGGCCCGGGTCCGCGACGTCCTCGAAGGGTTGCTCGGTGGCCTGGACGCCGCGACCGTCGGTGGCCTGGACGCCCGGTTCGGGCAGCTCAGCGGGGGCCAGCGACGCCGGGTCGGGCTGGCCCGGCTGCTGATCGAGGATCACGACCTGGTGATGCTGGACGAGCCGACCAACCACCTCGACGTCGAGGGTGTGGCCTGGCTGGCCGGGCACCTGCGCACCCGCTGGCCGGCCGGGCGTGGTGGCCTGGTCGTGGTCACCCATGACCGGTGGTTCCTGGACGCCGTCTGCGAGCACATCTGGGAGGTGCACGACGGTGTGGTCGAAGACTACGACGGCGGGTACGCCGCCTACGTGCTCACCCGGGCCGAACGAGCCCGGGTCAGCGCCGTCACCGAGGAACGCCGGCAGAACACCCTGCGCAAGGAACTGGCCTGGTTGCAGCGCGGGGCCCCGGCCCGGACCAGCAAGCCCCGGTTCCGGATCGATGCCGCCTGGTCGCTGATCGAGAACGAGCCGCCGCCCCGGGACCGGATGAACCTGACCCGGATGGCCACCGCCCGGCTGGGCAAGGACGTGATCGACTTCGAGGGCGTCGGCCTGTCCGTCGGTGCCGGCCCGGCCCAGCGGGTGCTGCTGGACGACATCACCTGGCGGATCGGCCCGGGGGACCGGATCGGTCTGGTCGGGGTGAACGGCTCGGGCAAGACCACGCTGATGCGGATGATGACCGGGGATGTCCGGCCGACCTCGGGCCGGGTCAAGCGCGGCCAGACCGTGAAGACGGCGCTGCTCAGCCAGGACGTGCGGGAACTGGACCAGGTCGCGCACCTGCGGGTGCAGGAATCGGTGGAGCAGATCCGCGGCTCGGTCCGGATCGGGGACAAGGACGTCGGCGCGGGCCAGTTGCTGGAACGGCTGGGCTTCACCAAGGAGAAGATCTGGACCCGGGTGGGCGACCTGTCCGGCGGCGAACGCCGCCGGCTGCAGTTGCTCCGGCTGCTGATGTCCGAGCCGAACCTGCTGCTGCTGGACGAGCCGACGAACGACCTGGACACCGACACCCTGACCGCGATCGAGGACACCCTGGACGAGTGGCCCGGCACCCTGATCGTGGTCTCGCACGACCGGTACCTGCTGGAACGGGTCTGCGACACCCAGATGGCCCTGCTCGGGGACGGCAAGATCCGGGACCTGCCGGGCGGGGTCGAGCAATATCTCGAGCTCCGCTCGACGTCCCCGGCATCTCCGGTGTCTCGCGCCGCCGATACCGCTCCGGTTGCCGCGCCCGGCCCAGACCGCCCGACCAGTCAACTGGACGCGCGGGCGGCCCGGAAGGAATTGGCCCGGCTGGAACGCCAGATCGCCAAATTGACCGCCCGCGAGCAGAAGTTGCATGCCCAGATGGCCGAACAGGCCACCGATCACACCGTGGTGATGGCTCTGGACGCCGATCTGCGAGCGATCAGCGCCGAGCGGGAAGCCCTCGAAGAGGAATGGCTCGAGGCGGCCGAAGCGGCCGGCTGAAATCCCGTGCTTGATCACCAACTCTGCCGTGATCACCAGTTGTGCCCGTGAAATTGCCTTCGGCGCAGCACTTTCGCGGGCGCAACGGGTGATCACGGTGCTCGGGCTAGCCGAGCACCGCGACGGCCGGTCTAGGCGTCGGCGTTTCCGGCGACCGTGACCGCGGCCCAGTAGATGTCCGCGGTCGCCTCACAGGCATACCTCAGCGTGCTGAAGGGCCCGTAGAAGTAGTCACAGTTGGTGTACAGGTCGTCCCGCAAATTCCCGTCGCAGGTGACCTTGGCGGTATCACCTTCGTAGCAGAGATCGTGCCGCGCGCAGGGGCCCCGGAAGTCGGCGTTCGGTGCTCCCGGCGCGTGGAATTCGTCCGGTGCATCTGTGCAGTAGTCATGCAGGGAGCCAAGTGTGGGGTCGTACACATAATTGGCGGGCACGGTCACCTCGCTCACCTGCGCGGCGGTCAGCAGTTCGGGCCGGGCGCCCTGGGCCGGGCGGGTAGATCCGATTTGCGAATAGGTGGGGTCGATCGTCACTGGGAACGCCGTCCGAGCGTTGAACTTGACCGTCTGGACCAGGGTGCTGCCCTGGATCCGGTAGGTCGTGCCGAGTGGACGGCCGAACTTGTCCGCGGCCCACGGCGCGTCGTAGGCACCGATCGCCGTCCCGGCGGCGTTCTCGACCATGATCTCGCTGGGTGGGGTCAGCGCGGCGAGGCGGCCGCCGGTCGGAAGCAGAATCTTGAATCGATATTGGTGGGGGGCGGTGGGTCCGGTGATCACGACTGGACCGGGATCGACGACCGGAGCGGTGCTGCTGGTGGCGACGCCTTTGGTGGCGGCGGCGGTAGTGCTGCTGGTGCTGGTGCTGGTGCTGGTGCTGGTGGCGGTGGCGGTGGCGGTGGCGGTGGCGGTGGCGGTGGAGGTGGAGGCGCTGGCTGCTGGGCTCGCGGAGGCGGTCCCGGCCAGCGCTCCTCCGGCCAGCAGAAACACCCCGATCGTCGCCAGGGTGGTCAGGGAGGTGCCGGTCTTTGTCGCCATGAAGATTCCCGGTGATAGATGGAATGCGATAACGGAACGTGAAAAGTGCGTCAGGGAAAGAGATAGACATAGCTCCGATAAAACGCATTTGAGGCTAGCCGGGCGAAGGCGCTTGAACAAGGGCCGGGCGGCCCGGTTTTCATCACTCCCAGGGCAAACTCACTGAGCCATTTCGCGTAAACATCGGTCGCTGCCCGTGAGCGCCGTTGCCGAACAGGTTCCGGATTACAGATCACCGGACTGTGGTCGGCTGCGCCGTGTGAGTGTGTTGATCGCTGAAGGCCTGATGCCGTCCCACGGCACCCAGCCTTCAGCGATCAAGACATCCAACCGTCGCCCTGATCGGACGCCGGAGAAATCACA